>CESM01113844.1_pt1 | contig 20741 bp, 18 predicted proteins | sample 361421 | NCBI WGS metagenome assembly CESM01 (sample SAMEA2622219, study PRJEB7988) | marine metagenome | isolation source: saline water (ENVO:00002010), including | reverse complement strand
TCCAGATGAGGAAGCTCCTGAGTGTATAACTGATCCTGATTGCGATGATGACGGAATTCTGGACCCAGATGAACTAGCGCCCGAGTGTATAACCGACCCAGCTAACATCACATGCGAAATCAAACCCGAACCAACACCCGAATTAACACCTGAACCTACGACCGAATCTACGACCGAACCGACAACAGAACCTACGACAGAACCAACGCCTGCAAACGAAATAGCAGATGATTCGTTCCCATGGTGGATACTCATACTTGCCTTGCTTGCACTCGTAGCGATTACAAGAATCATGCTCTTGTTCTACATGAGGCGTAGATCCCCAATCATTACCCATATAGCGATCTCAGAACGCAGAGAAGAAATACAATTCATAGAGCGAGACGGCATGTCCTCTCTGAACGAATACGAAATTAACTCAGAAACAGAATTCCTATCTGACACCCCAGGTATCACAGAAGTGAAATTCACCATACGTGTTGATGATGGAAACCTTGAACACGGAACTAGCTCAAGCTCATACCTCGAGGATGCAGATCTACCTAGCCACGATTTACAACTTGGAAATCTACCAAGCGTGGTGAGCATAAATGGAATAGTTTCAGAAATTATTTGGTCTATCAAAGCCAAAAAACCTCTTGGTACGTCCTTTACAATCGAGGTTGAAGTCAACGGAGAATGGGTTGAAATCTCAGACCTAACAATAGAAAACGGCTCAGCCAACGAAGCTCCAACTATCTATCCATATTGCCGACTTGTTGCTAAAACACCATTTGGACTCAAACGATTCTCCACACCAGCGCCAATAGGTCTCATAAACTTAGAAGGAACAGGTGAATCTACACCGGAAGCTGGATAATTAGCACCTGAAGGGTATCACTAAAGCTGCTTCAGATTTAGCCCCATCAGCATCAGTTGCATGGGATATAAATAGCAAATATGACGCTTCGGTAGGAGGAATGGGAAAGGTAGCAGAAGCGATTCCTGGAACAACCAATTCAGGCCCTTCGTTAATGGACGAAGTTAGATCAACACTTTCCTCTCCGACTAAAGCAGCCAAGTCAAGTACCACAGATGTGTCGTCAACATCATTTGCAGAAATAGCTATTGTAACTAGATCCCCTTCATCGAATGAATCTATGCAATCTGGACCATCAAGGGTGATCCGAGGTGCTTTATTATTTGGAGCCTGCTCAATTACGAACGGCAATGAGGTAGGTTGCACATCAACTGATTCATCCCCAGAGTTCGTAGAAATAGGCTTTTCTGTGGGCTGCGTTGGAGGCTCAATAGTTGAGTTGGTTTCGTCACCTCCGGATTGAGATAAAACAACAACTGCAAAAGGGAGAGCAACAGCAAAAACCAAAAAAACTGCAATCCATCGAATGTATCTTTGGCGATTTCCTCGGCGACTACTCATCAACCCCATCGTAGCTCTTTTACGGTGGCAAATTTAGCAATCATGCACGATGAAGGCACTAAGGCGGGATACCCTTCATCGGTGGGCACATCGTCTCCTAGAGCAAAAAACGAAAATAGTATTTGGGTAGGCAGATACTTACCTATAACCCTCGCGAACCTCACTGTCGTAGCGGTAGCTGCTTTTGACGGATTGGCGATCGTGGCAGCTCTTCCAAATATTGCAAAAGACCTAGGTAACGTATCGCTTTCCCCGTGGGTATTGACTGCATACCTAGCGACATCAGCTCTCTCTGCAATAGTGGCCGGACCCATCATAGATACAATTGGAGTACGAAGAACCTTTCAAGTCACAGGACTATGGTTTCTCTTTACAAGCGCACTAGCAGCAATAGCCCCATCTATGACGTTGCTAATTGCAGCAAGATCACTTCAAGGAATAGGTGGGGGACTAGTGATAGCTGTAGCGCTTGCATCAGTAGGGCTTGCATATCCCGAAAATCTTAGACCCACTGCTTTCGCAGCAAATTCAATGGTATGGGGAACTCTTGGCTTGGGTGGTCCTGTGCTTGCTGGAGCTCTTCTTGAATTGAGCGGGTGGCGACTCATATTTTTAGTTCAGTTACCGATAACCGCTATCGCACTTGGGATGGGCTGGAAGCGCCTACCAGACGCTGTTGACAACAGCAATGAGAAAAGGCTCAATTTTGATCTCACTGGCATCACATTGCTATCCATTTGCATCATTGCTTCATTAATCGCTGTCAGTGAACTGACAAAATCACCTATTCCATCTGCACTACTTTTTGTAATAACCGGCCTCTTCATATATGTTTACTGGCGTCACTCAGGTCAAAAAAACGATCCAGTTTTACTACGACGCCATATAACAAAGTTTCCACTTAACCGAATCCATGCCGCATCAGCGCTTGCACTAATTACAGGATTAGCAACCGATAATTACCTGCCGCTGTATATGCAAACGACAAGGGGGCGATCCGAAGCCTTTGCGTCATTCTCAGTAGTTTTCCTGACAGTTGGCTGGACTGTTGCAGCATTTGCCACCAGCAAGATTCTAAAACGAAGAAACGAAGAAGATGTGATCCTGTTAGGTTCAACCCTGATGATTCCCTCGGTGCTGTTGGCAGGTATATCAGTATCATTTTCATACGGTTTAGAAGTGCTGTTCGGAGCTTATTTCTTGATAGGTGGCTCTATTGGATTTATCTCCACATCTGGTCTGACGCTTCTCCAATCATCGAGCACACCAGAGGAAATGGGTCGAACCAATAGTGCACATCAATTTCTGCGGACTTTGGCAATTACCTATGGAGTTGCAATCGGGGGAGCGATCCTGCTCTCAGTCGTAAAAGCAAGAACAGGAGACGTAGAATCTGTGAGAAAAGTATTGTCTGGCGATAATATTACTGTTGGATTAGATACAACAGAGGCCATTGGAAGCGGTCTTGCATGGGCTCATGTCTTCAGTGGAGTTACTGCATGCATCGGTTTCCTAATAGCTGTTTCACTTTACCGCAGAAGGAAACGTTTCATTAGTTAATCTAACGGTGGACGCTTGAGAAACTAACGGCTAAATTTATAACACAACTTAGTTGAACTCAACCGGAGGCGTACCCCCGGAAGGGCCAAATAGAGAGGAGTTTAGTATGCCAAGCGTACTTGCTTACCACCGCCCTGAAAGCCTTGATGAAGCTCAAAAGTTAGCATCCGAAAAGAATGCAGTCCTCATAGGAGGCGGCACTCTTGTGATACCTGCAGTTCTTTCAAATCCATCAAGCGAAGCAGAGATCATTGACTTGCAATCAGTTGGCTTAACAGGGATTTTTCCCGAAGATGAAGGTAATGGAACCTCAATAAGGATCGGAGCTATGTCGCGGCTCTCTGACTTAATTAACAGCGAAGAAATTCCTCATTTACTTCGCGAATTGTGCAACAAAGAACTTCCATCAACGTTACGAACTCAAGCAACTGTCGGGGGGACGATTGCTGATCGAAGTGGCGAAAGTATATTACTTTCTGGGTTACTTGCCCTTAACGCCGAAATTCAAATACACGAAAAAAATTGGGTATCACTCACTGAATACCTGGGTTCCGTATCCGCACAGGGAATAATCACTGCAGTTAAATTCCATAAACCTTCTGACGACTCAAAAACATGTTTCCATTCCGTTGGTCGGACACCAATGGATATACCCATCATTTCTGCAATCGGATATTCAGAGTCAAAGGGAAACGTTCAAGTTTCGTTCACTGGTGTAGCAGAAGTTCCTACCCTTGTAAGTACAGCTGACGAAATCGCAAATCTCAACCCTCAAGGTGACTTCAGAGGTTCGGGTGACTACAGAAAACATCTTGCATCTGTTCTCTACACCCGCATTCAAGAGGAGATGAAAGCATGAAAATTTCCTTCTCCTTGAACGAAGTGCAAATAGAAACGGAAGTAGAACTTCACGAAACACTATTACAGCTACTGCGTCGACGCGGAATGATAAGCGTTCGATACGGCTCGGACTCTGGCGAAACAGGCGCAGGTGCCGTCTTAATAGATGGGAAGCTAACTAGTACCGATTGTATGCTGGCTGCCCAAATTGATGGCCATGATGTTATAACTGTTGAATGGTTTAATAAACCTGAACTGCACCCAATCCAAGCAGCATTCGTAGCTACAGGCGCTATGCAATCTGGATACTCAACACCAGCGATGATACTGGGGACATGGGAATTGCTCAATCGGGACCCCAACCCAACAGAACATCAAGTAAGAGATATGCTCTCAGGAATTCTTGACCGCGAAACTGCATATGTTAAGCCTGTAGAAGCTGTCATGCGCGCAGCAGTTTTAATGCGAGGAGAAACAAACGAGCCTTTTGGCCCTGTATACCTCCCACCTCTCACGGATGGAAAGAATCCAGTTGATGTCAGCCCAGATGATGCCGGCCCAGATGCTTCTCCAGCTGTGCCGAGAGTCGTTCCATCAAAAGATGTTCCCGAAATGGCAGTTGTAGGCAAACCAGAAGTAAAGGTGGACGCTGTTCGGTTAGTGAAAGGGAATCCGGCATTTACCGATGATTTTGAAGAAAGAGGGCAACTCATTGCAAAAGTGCTTCGAAGTCCTCACGCTCACGCAAACATCATAGATATAGATGACACAAAAGCCGTAGCACTTCCTGGAGTGCACGCAGTCATACATTATAAGAATACACCACGAGTAAAGTACGCTTCCGGAGGTCAAAGCTGGCCTAACCCCCACCCTCACGACCAAGTAAGTTTCGACAACAAGGTTAGACATGTGGGCGATCGAGTTGCTGCTGTAGCCGCAGAAACAAAAGAGATTGCTCAAGCAGCATTAAACCTCATCAAAGTTGAATATGAAATCCTACCTCACGTGCTTGATGAAATTGAAACAATGGATCCCAACTCTCCCGTAATCCATGATGAGGAAGACACCGAAGAGATATATGATGCTGACAGGAATATTGTTTTGAGAATCGAAGCTGAGCGAGGAGACGTCGAACACGGAGCCACAGAAGCTGACCACGTCTTTGAAGACACATTCAAAGTTCATCAGGTGCAACAGGTTCCAATTGAGCCGCATATTTCTGTAGCGTGGCTAGACAGCGACGAACGACTGGTTGTTAGAACTGCCACACAAGTACCGTTCCACGTCAGACGTATGCTCGCACCATTAATTGGAAGAGACATCAAAGACGTACGCGTCATTAAGCCAAGAATAGGTGGAGGTTTCGGAGCGAAACAAGAAATGCTCATTGAGGACATAGTTGCCCATCTCGCAATAGCAACACGGCGGCCAGTAAAGCTCGAACTCAATAGAAGCGAAGAGTTCGTTGCATCTCGCTCACGACACCCCCAAACCTTGACCTTTACAACTGGTGTTGAAAATAGCGGAAAACTCGTCTCCCAAAAGCTTCGTTTAATCGGAAACACAGGCCCATATGGAACACATGGACAAACTGTCCAGACAGTTGCAGGTCTTCGAGGTTTAACCTCATACAACGCCGAAAACAAAAAATTTGACTGCGATGTCGTCTACACCAACACACCCGTCGCTGGAGCATACAGAGGATATGGTGCCCCACAAGCGGAATTTGCATTGGAAGCGCATATGGAAGATATCGCGCATTCTCTGGGCAAAGACCCGATTGAATTCAAGCGACAAAACTGGGTCAAAGTGGGTGATGAATTGAATATAGCTCCCCATCTTGGCGAAAGAGCAGTAGACCCAGAGGACATAGATGAATATCCAAGAATAACTTCAAATGGAATTGAAGAATGTATCGCTCAGGGTAAGAGGTCAATAAAATGGCACCGAAAGGACGATCCCGAATGGGTATCTCCGAAAGACCGACCTAATATCCGGCGGGGCTTAGGTTTCGCCTTCTGCATGCATGGCACAGCTATACCATTCCTAGACATGGGCGGATGCAGTATCAAGATCAATGATGATGGATCCTTTAACATGCTTGTCGGAGCAACCGATCTCGGAACTGGAGCGGATACCGTACTCGGACAAATAGCGGCAGAAGTTCTAGGGGTTCCCTTAAGCGACATCCAAGTCTACTCATCGGATACAGACATGACCCCGTTTGACACTGGAGCATACGCATCCAGTACAACCTATATTTCAGGAACAGCCGCAAAACTCGCCGCTGAAAAAGTTAGAGAAAGAATTAAAGAGCGTGCAGCAAAAATGCTGAATATCAAAGAGCCATGTTCAATTGAATTACGTGACCGAAAAGCAATAGCGCCAGATGGGTCATCTGTATCAATTGAAGACATAGCTATGGAGGCATTTCACTTAGAAGACCACGAGCAAATAATGGGAACAGCTTCCTACGTATCACCAGAATGTCCCGCCCCTTTCGCAGCGCAATTCGCGGAAATAGAAATGGACATAGATACAGGACAAGTGACAATCATCAAACTTGTTATGGCCGTTGACTGCGGTGTAGCAATCAACCCCGTCACAGCTTCGGGTCAAGTCGAGGGCGGAATGCTCCAAGCTCTCGGCTATGCACATTGCGAAGAATACGCATTTGATGAAACAGGGAAAATGATCAATGACAGTCTTGGGCCATACAAGATATACCGAGCTGATGAAATGCCAGACTTTGAAGTATTCCTAGTTCAAACTATGGAAGATTCTGGTCCTTTTGGGGCTAAAGCTGTCGCTGAGATACCAAAAGATGGAGTCGCCCCAGCAATTCGAAATGCGATAATCAACGCAACGGGTGTAGCAATCAATGAAATTCCATTCACTCCTGAACGCGTCTGGCAAAAGATCAGAGAATCAGAAATTTAAGCCATCATGGGCCAGCATCAAGGCAAATCGATCTTCATCACTGGAGCATCAACAGGAATCGGAAGAGCAACCGCACTTCGCCTTGCGGCAGAGGGAGCATCACTCTTTCTAATTGACATAGTGAAAGATGAACTAGAGAAAACCAGAGAAAAATGTCAAAGCTTAGGATCTGAAACCATTAGCCTAGAATGCGATGTCTCAAATGAAATGCAGATCTCGGAAGCTATTTCTAACATGGTCAAGCAATTTGATGAGATTCACGCAATTATAAACATTGCCGGCATACAACTCTGGAGCCACTCTCATGAACACTCATTGAAAGACTTCGAGAGGACTTTAGCAGTTAATCTGACAGGAACATTCTTAGTCTGTAAAGAGGCAATTCCTCACCTTCTGAAAACATCCGGATCTATAGTCAATGTTTCCTCCACAACAGCCATCGCTGGTATTCCTTACTCAGTGGCATATGCGGCAAGCAAAGCTGGTGTACTAGCTCTAACTAAATCCCTAGCAGTTGAGTATGGAGGAAAAGGACTACAAGTAAACTGCATAAATCCCGGCGGTATCAAAACAGAAATGACAAAAATGCCTGAAATCGAAGACCCAGACCTAAAGTTGCTTCTGCGTCAAAGTCCGCTACATAAATTCTCCGAACCAGAGAGCGTGGCAGGACTAATTTCCTACTTAATTACAGATGAAGCACAACACATAAATGGAGAGTCAATCAGAATCGATGGGGGAGCGCTAGCATGACCATCATCACCTCAGATTGGCTTATTACTGACCCTCAAGAGAAACCTCTGAGATCTCACGGTATTAGGGTCCAAGACACGCAGATCACAGAAATTGGTGAAAATCTTCAGTTGCAAGCGAAGTACCCTAAAGACGAACTCATCAACGGAGCAGGTAAGATCATGCTTCCTGGTTTCGTTAACGCCCATACGCATATGTACGGAGTCCTAGCCCATGGAATACCAGTACATAACCCGCCTGAAGATTTCTGGGGATTTTTAAACGATTATTGGTGGCCAAAAGTAGAAGATGCTCTTGATAAGGAGATGCTATCTGCGGCAACTAAATGGGCGTGCGCAGAAATGCTTTTATCGGGGACTACTACTTTTTACGACATTCTTGAAGCCCCAAATACTTTGCCGGGTGGACTAGACACCCAAAAAGATGAGGTTATGTTAGCAGGGATCCGAGGAATTTTGAGCTTTGAAGCTACGGAACGATCAGGTAGTGAAATTGGGCAACTTGGAATTCAAGAGAATTTATTATTCCACGAAGAAACTCACGGTAACCCACTCATCTCGGCGATGATGTGCCTTCACACAACCTTTACTTGTTCTCAAGAATTCATTTCAGAGGCATTTTCTCTGGCAAAGCAGAGCAATTTAGCCGTGCATGCGCATTGTAACGAGGGAGAACACGAAGGTATATGGTGTGAAGAAAATCATGGTAAAAGACCTCTTGAATTGTATGAGGATTTAGGTCTAGCTAACTCAAATTTCATCGCCAGTCAATGTGTTCACTTATCTGAAGAGGAAATAAGAATAATTAAAAATACAGACGTAAAAGTTACCCATATGCCGCTCGCTAATTGTGAAGTTGGTGGGGGAATAGCACCTATTCCTGAATTGCTTAACGCAGGAGTCACAGTAGGTTTAGGTAGCGACGGCTATATCAATGACTTCTATGAAGTTATGCGTGGAGCTTTTCTTATACACAAAGCAAGGTTGCAAGACCCAGCAGTTATGCCAGCCTCAACAGTACTTGAAATGGCGACATCAGGTGGAGCAAAGGCTCTAGGTCTTAAAGACGTCGGGAAACTAGAGCCCGGTTATTCAGCTGACTTACAACTTATAGATAGCCGATTCCCAACTCCGTTAACTAGCGAGAATATATTTGAACAAATTATCCTATGGAGAAACCGTGAACATGTATCAGACGTTATGGTTGCTGGAACATGGCAGGTGAAAGATAGTGAAATCCTTTCCATTGATGTAAATAAAGCCCGAGACGCATTGCATAAGCAAGCAAGAAGACTGTGGTCAGCATGAAAATCTTTGAAGAACTACTGACTAGGATTTCACTCAGGCAGCCAGTTGTTTTATGTACAGTCATTGGAACTGATCGCTCTGTTCCCAGAAAAGCTGGTGCAAAAATGCTCGTTTATGATGATGGCTCAACCTATGGGACAATAGGGGGAGGCGAGATGGAGTCTCGCGTCATCCACGCTGCGAAAGAATCAATTAAGGAGAAAAAATCCCGACAACTTACCTACGCATTAGTCGACCCTTCACAAGGCGACCCTGGCGTCTGCGGTGGGAATGTCACAATTTATTTGGAGCCTTTTATGCCACAAAAAACAATCTTCATACTCGGAGCTGGACATATCGGGAAAGCAGTCTCGGAACTATCGAGCTGGCTTGGGTACAGAGTAATCGTCTGGGATGACCGTGAAGACATCATTTCTGCATTTACGGGTGACGGCGAAACCTTAACGGGTGATTTATCGACAGCAATCCAAATGGAACCAATTGATGAACACACCAGAGTTGTCATAGTTACGAGAAATGCCGAAGTTGATTCCAAAGTCTTGCCCTTGATTGTAGAGACTCCTGCTGCTTATATTGGCTTAATGGGTAGCACCCAACGTTGGAAAGTAGTTAGAGACCAGCTCATTGAGTCAGGTATGAGAACGAATGAATTGGAGCGAATAGAAACCCCTATTGGCATTGAAATAGCTGCTGAAAGCCCCGAAGAAATAGCAGTTTCCATTTTGGCAGAGGTAATCGCAGGTGACAATCTTCCGTAAAGAACTGTGCCTTGTCCGCGGAGGAGGTGATCTAGCGACTGGAGTCGTAGCTCGACTTCACCGTTCCGGATTTCCGATTGTGGTTACAGAACTGCCATTACCGCTCGCAGTTCGTCGCTCAGTTGCGGTAGCGAATGCGGTCTACGAAAAATCTACCCAAATAGAGAACATGTCCGTACAGTTAGTTGACTCTGTATCAAAGGCACTCACAAAGAGTAAAGAGGGAATCATCGCCGTACTGGTAGATGAAGGAATTCCTAAAATAAATGCATCAATAGTTATTGACGGACGCCTTGCCAAGAAAAATATTGATACCAAGATTTCTGATGCCGGCATCGTTGTGGGCTTGGGACCCGGCTTTACCGCAGGCCATGATTGCGACTTTGTGATTGAAACAAAAAGAGGGCATTTCTTAGGAAGAGCTATAAAAAATGGAAAAGCAATAGAGAATACGGGCCGACCGGAACCAGTAGAAGGTAGGGGAGATGAACGTGTTCTTCGTTCGCCGAAAGATGGGAAAGCCCTATGGAATGTTCAGATAGGAGAGTCAGTTGTCAGAAATCAACTCCTCGGCTCCATCGAAGAGGAGACAATCAAAGCACCTTTTGATGGGGTAGTTAGGGGTTTGATACACCCACTTGTGACGACGAAACAAAATATGAAAATAGGCGATATCGATCCTAGACAAACCGATAATTGGAAATATATCTCCGATAAAGCACTATCCATAGGCGGAGGCGTATTAGAGGCGGTGTTTTCGTGCTTGAAATCATAAGCCTCACAAACCTTGCTAAAAATTTGAAACTTGATACAGCAGGAGATCACCATCTTATTTCATTAGTAGGGGGAGGTGGTAAGACCACTTTGCTCCATGCTCTTGGAAATCAGCTATACGGACGGACTATTCTGACATCTACTACAAAAATGGGGTGTGACCAAAACAACAACCTACGAACACTCATGAAACCTGATGCAAAAGCCATTCAATCAATCCAAACCCATGAGACAGTAATGATCTGGGAAAAAACAGTGGGAGAAAAGGCTATAGGTGTTGAAAAACAAACCTGTGATTCATGGTTCCCATATGTTGATCATATAGTCGTGGAGGCAGATGGATCTAGAAGGAAACCGTTTAAAGCCCCAGCAAACTATGAACCCGTGATCCCATCAAAAACGACACTAATGATCTCAGTTATCGGCGCTGATGCACTAGGTAGAGTAATAGCTGATCAATGCCACAGGCCGTTACGAGTGGCAGCAATAGCTGAATGTGAACCATACCAAAGGCTGACTCCAGCTTCAGCTGCAAAGGTACTTCTTTCACAAAGAGGAAGCCTAAAAGAACTCCCTCAACATTCAGAGATGGTCGTTGTAGTAACAAAAGTTAGCGAAGAAAATGGCAAACTAGTAGAAGAACTCCACGAAGCAGTGAAAGCAATTGACTCTCAACAGCTTCTAATAGGTGTATCTTTTGAGGAAGAACTCGAGGCCTAAAGATGAAAATAAGTTTAAACGTTATTCCAGAATGCCCAATCGAAGAAATAGTGCAAATAGTAAAACATGCCGAAAATCTGGGCTACCAAAGGTGTTGGGTATACGACGAGGGGCTAGCAACTAGGGACGTCCATATCGTTATGACTGCTATTGCACTTGAGACAAGCCAGATGGAAATAGGCCCAGGAATCACAAACCCTTATACTCGTCATCCTGCCCAAACTGCCGCAGCGATAATGACTCTAGATGAATTATCAAATGGAAGAGCATTTCTTGGCATAGGAGCAGGAGGTTCACTAACTTTAGATCCACTCGAAATCAAAAGAGAGAAACCTTTAACAGCCGTAAGAGACACAATTGAGATCACACGCAAGCTTCTCACAGGGGAGAGAGTCTCTCATGAGGGACTAATCGCATCGATAGAGTCGGCACAAATAGACTACACACGTCAAGATATTGAGATCTGGCTCGCTGGGCGAGGACCTAAGATGCTTGCCCTCGGCGGAGAATTAGCCGATGGCGTTATGTTGGATTTTATTTATAAGCCAGAACTGGGTGAATATATACAGAACATCAGACACAGCCGAAAAACAAAGGTCTGCTATTCAACCGCTATCGTTACCGATGAACAGGACCTAGAGTTCGTCCGACCACATATGACGTACAGGCTTGTCGACGCACCACCCAGAGTTAAAGAAAGTATAGGGATAACACCAGAGGAAGTTGATAGGATTCGTTCTGCGCTGAGTAGCGGGCTTGAATCAGCTGCTCGTCATGTTGAGGATCAATGGATAGCTCCATTCATAATCCAAGGGACAGCTTCAGAGTGCAGAGAAGAAATTAGAGAGATTTGTGACAAGAACGAAGTTGATGAATTCTTAATACCAATGTTTGATATGCCCGATCCCAAAAAATACCTTGACCAGATAGCATCGATCCTGCTTCCGGATTAACGTAACGGTTCCGGAAGAGATCGTTTCAGGAATTCTCCATGCCCAGGCTTACCAACAAAGTTCCGGTCGCGAATTACAAATGAACCACGACTAATAACGCTTTCTGACTGACCCTGAACTTTGATACCTTCCCAGACAGAATAATCAATTGACATATGGTGGGTACTAGCCCCTAGGACATGTTCCGCTTTCGGATCAAATATCACAATATCCGCATCAGCGCCCGGAGCAATAATGCCCTTTCTCCCTTGGAGTCCAAAGAGACGAGCTGGAGTAGTTGAACACAACTCGACCCACCTCTGCAAAGTAATTTCCCCTGTTAGAACTCCCTGAAATAGGAGATCCATGCGGTGTTCAATAACTCCCAAGCCATTTGGCGTATCCCTAAAATCTTCAACCCCTAAGAGTTTCTCCGCATCACAGAACGGACAGTGGTCAGTAGCGACCACAGATAAATCATCCGTTCGAAGACCCATCCATAAGCTATCTTGATGCTTCTCCTCCAACGAACGAAGAGGAGGAGAACAAATATGTCTTAGACCGTCAATACCTGGTTGGTCCAGATGCTCTTCCAGTGTCAGATACAGGTATTGGGGGCAAGTTTCAGCAAACACGTTACGGCCTTCATCACGCGCCCGAGATACTTCCTTTAACGCATTCAATGAAGACAAATGAACGATATACAGTGGAGCTCCTGCAACTACAGCTAACTGTATAGCCCTGTGAGTTGCTTCTCCTTCTAGTTCTGGTGGACGTGTTCGCCCATGCCAAACTGAACCTAGTTTCCCTTGAGTAGCAGCTTGCTCCCTCAAGACGTCAATTGCGATACCGTTTTCAGCGTGCATCATAATCATGGCGCCTGTTTCAGATGCTAATTGCATTACCTGAAGTATTTGACCATCATCGGAATACCAAGCATCCGGATATGCCATAAATAACTTAAAGCTTGTAACCCCTGAGTCAACAGTATTTCGAATATCAATTAACGATTGTTTATGAACATCACCTACCGAAAGGTGAAGAGAATAGTCAATTGAGCATTGCCCCTCAGCTTCAGTCAGACGAGACTCTATCGCATCCGGTACAGCAGATCCTTTTATCTGCCCTGCGAAATCAATAACAGTAGTAGTTCCACCCCAGGCTGCAGCTTGCGTCCCAGACTCAAAGGTGTCGCTTGACGTCGCCTCATCAGACATGGGCAATTGAAGGTGTACATGGGAATCTACGCCTCCAGGGATCACGTATCTTTCCGAAGCATCTATTACTTCGCAATCCCAGCTCTCTACAGAATCTAAAATGTCACTATGAGGGTCAATTAACGCAGCTATTTTTTCGCCAACTATCAGCACCTCATAACGTCCAGTATGGTTGGCGTTAACGACTGTTCCTCCGCGAATTAGTTTCATCATTTACTCGTTAAACTTAAAGGACTTGATCTCACTCAAAGCTTCGCAAAGAGACTCGACTGCAGCGTTAAATAGTCTTTCACCTAGTTCAGGTGAGGCCCCTGTCGGGTCACCAATATACCCGTCCTCATGGAAATCATTTGATAACCAGCCAAATGAAACGGAACCTCCAAACTTCACGTGCTTATTCTCAGCAAGCCTTTCAGGAACTCTTCGTTCAGCTTTACTCAAATCAACTAAATCTGGTCTCAAAAACATGAAAACTGAAGTCTCGTCCCTGCCACCATGTATTCCCATGCCTAGTTCGTCTTCAGTTGATGATCCGCCGTAAGCAGGGGGTAGAGACGGATGTATCAAAAAAGTTTCAAGCAAATAATTGAGTCGTAATTCACGAAGGGCGGTATTCAACAATGTTGTATTTCCTCCATGACCGTTCAACAAAACTAATTTTTTAGCTTTGGTTTTACTCAGGGACTCGCCAATGTCATGCAAAACCGCCATAAGAGTTTCATATCTTAGCGACAGCGTTCCTTCGGACCAGTTATGTTCATTTGATTTCGAAACAGAAAGCGTCGGAAGTAGCCAAATATCCAAATCATCGCCGCATTTCGAAACTATTACTTTCGCAGTCTCCTCAGCGATGACACGGTCCACAGACATGGGTAAATGCGGTCCGTGCTGTTCAATAGCTCCCACAGGAAGCAGGATTATTGAAGATTCCGATAATACGCTCGGAACTTCTGGTCCTTTAAGGTCTTCGTACATTCCTCCCATAGCATGAGGTTAGCGCCTTATTCGCTTGTATTTATGCAATATCTCTTGGAACAAGCAATAATGACTGTGATTTTAGCTATATTCCCACAAGCGTGTGGAGCGTTTTGATAGCGATTTGTGAGCGTTAGAAAGACTAAATCCGAGAAGCTCTCCGTCCTTAGCTACTTGCTTGCCGCCAACGAAAAGGTCAAGAACCTTCCGGTCAGGACCCAAAATAAGGCCAGAAATCGGATCGCGAACACCAGCTAAGTCAGCTGCATCCCACACTGCAAAATCTGCATTGAATCCGACAGCTAATTCGCCTGATTTTGCCGCTCCTAAACACTTTGCTCCTCCGGATGTCCCCAATCGGAGCACGTCTCTGGGCATTAATGCATCCGGACGCATTTCCCTTAAGCGAGCTGTATACAGAGCCTGTCGAAGCTCGGGGAAGAGTCCACCTACTTCATTGCTGGCAACCCCATCCACTCCAAGACCAACTGGAACATTCGCCTGCAGAAGGTCAGAAACGGGGCACATGCCAGCAGCAAGTCTGGCATTTGATGATGGACAATGCGCTACTCCAGTTCCTTCCTCTCCGAGTAACGTAATTTCTTTCTCCGAAAAATGAATTCCATGTGCGAACCAAACGTCATTACCAGTCCAGCCCCACTCAAATAACTGCTCAGCCGGTCTTTTCCCAAACCGTTCTACGCAGTGATCTTGTTCATCAATAGTTTCACAAAGGTGGGTATGAAGTCGAAGCCCATGTTCTCGAGCGAGGAGAGCAGACTCGATCATCAAACCCTCAGTCACAGAAAAGGGGCTACAAGGAGCGACAACAACATTAACCATATTCCCATCATGGTGATCAGAAATGATTCGCTCTGTCGAAGTAAGTATCGAATCTCGCTCCTCAACTAAATTATCTGGCGGAAGACCACCACTCGATTCCCCGAGATCCATTGAACCTCTGCTGAGAAAAATTCGTATTCCAACGAGTTTTGCTGCATCAACGATTGCATCAAAAACAGAATCATCACCGTCCGGGACTACGTAATGATGATCAAACGCAGTAGTACAGCCACTCAATGCTAATTCCCCGAGACCAACAAGCGCCGCCGAGTAGACATCATCTACATTCATCCTCTTCCAAACTGGATAGAGGGTTTGGAGCCACTCAAAAAGGTTGCACCCCGTTGCAACTCCTCTTGTCATCCACTGATACAGATGATGATGCGTGTTAATCAAACCAGGGGTAATAATGACGTCACCATATCGAAGCTCCACATCGCCATCTTTTCGATCAACAACCCCAAGTTCGGTAATCACCCCATCTTCAAAGGCTATATCCCCAGGGTATCGAGCTCCTCGTATAACAGTTCTTGGCACATACTAAACCTAGCAGGGGTAATCAAATGGTGAGATAATCCAATTATTTTTGCCTATTGCTGAGGAAATTCGTACTCTTTCAGGTCTTGGAGGCTTGCCCACTCTAGAGTCGCCATGTGGGTTGACTCCAAGCGAACTTTTGGAGCTTTTCCAGCTAAGAAAGCTTCCTGCCATCGAGAGGCGCAAAGACACCACTGATCACCTGGCTTCAAGCCAGAGAAACTATATTCTGGCATTGGCGTTGAGAGATCATTCCCAGCTTCTTTAGAGAACGCAAGAAATTCCTCAGTCATGATTGCGCACACCGTATGGACCCCCATATCTCCAGGACCCGTATCGCAGCAACCATTTCGGTAGTATCCGGTCACAGGATCGTGGCTACAGTCTTGAAGCTCAGTTCCCAAAACATTTTTCGCCATTATGCGATCTTACATGATTGGTTTGACTCAGATGAAGTCAATAACAACTCACCGATCATCAGGCATGTATTGGAGCTCGCTTATTGCCCCATTGAATCTCGCTCTCAAGTTGCGACCCAACCTGGATCAGAAGATCTTCACGCCCATACGCTGCAACCAGTTGAACACCTATAGGTAGGCCATCCGAAGAAAACCCTGTCGGCAAAGAAATAGCAGGCTGCCCAGTAGCGTTGAATGGTGATGTGAAAGCAGCATATGGAATTGACCTGAGTGAATTTCTCATTGGCTCATCTTCAGTTGATACAAGTTCACCAACCAGAGGAGGAGGAACAAGAGTAGTGGGAGTTAGTAAAAGATCCCAACCATTTCCCCACCATTCAAGAGTCGAGCGACGCATGGAGCCCATATCAGCTTGAGCCTGAAGCACCTCTAAGCCCGACGTTTTCGCCCCGACCTGCGCCATTAACCAAGTTCCGATTTCGACATCATCAACAGTCACTTCACGCTGTAAAAGTTTCGAAAGATTTTTAAGCGTTAGGTTTGCTCCTGCCATCCAGATAGCGCTGAAGCGTCCACCAATAGCAGGGTCGTCAAGAACAGTAGGATGAGCTTCTTCAACGATATGTCCTAGCTTCTCAAGTAATTCGCCAGCGTCCCTAGTTAAACGTTGACAATCAGGGTGGATCTCTAGATCTTCTCGAGGAGATTCATTCCATATCCCAATTCTTAACTTGCCAGGGATGGCGCCAACTTGATCGATGTAGGGTTGCCCATGATTTGGAGCAACTACACCATCACCCATTGTCGGAATTGCGGTTGCATCAAGTATGCCAGCTGCATCTCTCATAGAGTGGCAAACCACATGTTGTATGGAGAGCCCCCATTCTTCCTGCATCGGTCCCATAGGGACACGGCCACGGCTTGGTTTCAAGCCAACAAGACCACACATTGCTGCTGGAATACGAATACTCCCACCACCGTCACTGGCATTGGCTGATGGGACCATTCCAGACGCTACAGCAGCAGCTGCTCCTCCGCTAGACCCTCCAGTGCCATAGTCAGTGTTCCAAGGATTACGAGAGGGGCCATAAGATTCAGGTTCAGTCGTTCCGACAAGTCCAAACTCTGGAGTATTAGATCTACCAACGACAATAAAACCTGCCTCCCGATACCTTCTCGCTAAATCAGACTCCACAGGAGAAACATAGTTGATTTCCTTTAAAGCCTTATTCCCAAGATGCATTGGTTCATCAGCACTCGACGTCCAAAGATCTTTTAATATGAAAGGCACTCCTTTAAAGGGCCCATCAGGTATATCGCCAGCAGCGTCGTCAAGAGCTCTCTCAAATCGCTCAGTCACCACTGCATTTAATTCTCCGTCTAGTTTTTCGATACGGTCAACAGAAGCTTGGACCGCTTCCACGGGTGATATATCACCCGACCGGATTACTTCCGCTAGTCCGTAACTATCAAGACGACTTAGTTCACTATCGTTTAATGCCATAAACGGACACTACTGCACACCCTAGACAAGTGCGATATGGATATTTAATTTCTACGGTTTCCAGTCCGAAAAGGAATCAATCATTAACTGAACATCAGGTCCCAAAGGATAAAGAATAGGGGAGGTGCAACCGGCATCAAGGTATTCTTTCACTTTGGCCTTCGCCTCATCCGGGGTCCCCGATGCTGTGCAGCGTTGAACGACATCATCTGGAACCAGTTTGGAAGCCGCCTTTACTTCTTCATTAGTAGCAGGCCAAGACAAAACCTGATGAATTTCATTTAGTAACTCAGCGCTCACTCCACTTGCCGCCATGATGTGGGGCTGTTGACCAAGATATTGCGTTAAAAGCAATCTAGCTGCATCAAGGGCTGCCTGGCGATCCTCATCAACGGAGCAAACAATAAGCTGTGGTCGATCAATATCGTCAAGATCTCTACCAACAGAATGGGCACCCTTCTCCAGTGCCTCCATTGCTCTCAGGTTATACGCTGGCTCAACCATATAGTTTAAGACAACACCATCACCAATCTTTCCGGTTAATTCCATCATTTTCATACCAGTTGCGCCAATGTAGATCGGGACGTCTTTAGCAACACGGTCTTGATGAATGTAATCTAGCTCAACGCCATCAAGTTGAACATAACCGCCTTGATACGTGACAGGTCCATCGCAACGCAGTAACGCACGCACTGACTCAACAACTTCCCGCATAACTCCAAGTGGCCTTTTACGATCAACCCCTACTTTTGAAGCTAACGGATCCCACCATGCTCCAATACCGAGAATAATTCTTCCAGGTGCTAAGTCATCAAGGGTTGAAAATGTTGAAGCGATTCGTGCCGGATTTCTTGTCCAACAGTCAATAACTCCGCTACCGATTTTAACATTCGTTGTCTTCGCAGCAAACGCTGCCATAGGAACGCAGCATTCGCGCACAAGTCTTGAATCGGCTTGCCACACAGACTCGAATCCCTTCGCTTCAGCTGCTTGAGCAAAGCCGATAGCTTCTTCAATCGAATGCGCGTCCTGCAAATAAAGACCAACAGGTTGTGTCATAATAGCTCCCTCATTTTGTTAAAGAGTCTTTTTGCTGCTTCACCAGCCTTCGCTCGTATTTCAGCTGAATCAATCTCAAGAAATTCGCCGCTTTTCATTATAGGCTTTCCGTCAATTTCTATATCAACAGGTCGAATACCACTAGTAAAAGCAAGATGCCATGGGTCCATTTCTCCATATGACCACGTGACTTTATCCTTACGGCACTCCGGAAATAAAGAAGTATTCACTTCAAGCATCTTCCAGACTGTTTCAGGCGACTCCTCAACATTAAATTCTCGTAGTCTCGCATATCCAATACGAAACTCCTCAAGCATATCGGCACCTATACCATCGGTTCCCAACCCAACTAAGTTCTGAAACCGTGTCGGTTCAGCGTACCCTACACCGTTATTCATATTTGATCTCGGGTTATGAATAATTACTCCGCGAAGTTGATGATTATCAGGAAGAAGAACCCCATGGACAAGAAGCCAATCATCAGAAGCATACTGCCGCAGCCGACTCCACGAAATCGAATCTAAGTCACCTTCAGCCACATGAACATGAACACCTACACCCATATCAAGTGAAAGCTGTGCTGCAGAATTTAGTGTCTCATCAGAGCAAGTAAAAGCTGCATGTATACCAACCATGCCCACGCCACCCTCTTTAAGAAATCTCCTATTCTCCTCTAGTCCACGTCTGGCTTCTTCAGTCATAGGCATATTGGTAGAAAAATCATTTGAATTTCTATCAGTTACCCCGTAACAAGTATTGACTCGCACCCCAAGCTCATGGCAAGCGTTTTGAATAACGGATAATGATCCTTCGATAGCGTTAGGGGACTCGTGATGATCAATTATGCAAGTCGTCCCTCTCTCTAGAGCTTCAAGAGCGCCTAATTTCGCAGACCATTCGATAGTCTCGAGATCTAGTGCTTTGTCAAGTTTCCACCAAACCGACTTTAGAATATCTCCAAAAGAAGCTGGAACTTTATCGGGCGATGGCATTCCACGAGCTAATGATGAATAGAGGTGGTGGTGAGCGCAGACTAGACCAAAAGTTTGGTTTGCATTCAAGTCCATGCCTCTGCCCGCTCACGATTAGACTCGTCTTCCATAGGCAATTCATTTCTCCATATACCATCTAAAGCATTTAGCGCAGCTGCAACAGCGCCTGCAGTAGGGACAAGGCCTATCTCTCCCACTCCCTTTATCCCATAGGGAGAATTAGGCTGTGGCGACTCAACGAGGATAACTTCCACATCCGGCATATCTTTCGGTCGGATAATACTTAAGCTTTTGAGAGTGAGGTTCTTTGGTTGGCCAACTTCATCGCAAGGAAAGCCTTCGGACAGTGCGTACCCAAGACCCATGTGAACAGCTCCTTCAATTTGCCCCTCACATAGAAGCGGATTTATTGCTTTACCCACATCATGCGCAGCAACAACCTTCTCAATCTTCCCAGTCTTCTCATCAATAATCACTACTTGAGAGGCGTATCCAAATGTCGAATGAATTATCGGATTTTCCACATCCTCGCTCAACGAGTTCGTCCAATCAACTCTGTATTCACCCTCGTAATCAACGCCGACCTGACAACCACCTTCAAGTGCTTTCTTGCAAGCATCAGCGACAGCTCCAGCACCCATTAATGTTCCACGACTTCCCGTTGTTTGCCCTGCCCCTAATTCTCTTGAAGTATCAACCAAAACGTCAATACGGTCTGCCTCAACTCCAAGTTCCTCTGATGCTACTTGCAACGCTACGGTGTGGACGCCCTGACCCATCTCAGTCCAACAATGGCGGACTTCAATCCGATCGGAATCGGTAAAATGAACCACTGCCTTAGCTACTTCCTTGAACCCATTACCCAGCCCAGAATTCTTCAGACCCAAACCTAAACCTACAGCTTTACCTTGCTCAATCGCCTCAAGATATGCAGGCTTAATAGCATCCAAACATTCCCTCGCGCCCAAGCAACCATCGTCCATTATCTGACCCGGTCCCCAAACTGCACCTGGTGTAACGACGTTCCTCGATCGGATTTCCCAACCAGAAATTCCAACCATTGCAGCCAATCTATCCATCACGCCTTCCATCGCAAATTGAGCTTGGTTAGCTCCAAATCCACGAAATGCGCCACAAACTGAATTGTTTGTTCTAGCGGCGATTGCTTCAACCTCAATATTGGGAATTACA
>CESM01016501.1_pt1 | contig 20805 bp, 18 predicted proteins | sample 361421 | NCBI WGS metagenome assembly CESM01 (sample SAMEA2622219, study PRJEB7988) | marine metagenome | isolation source: saline water (ENVO:00002010), including | reverse complement strand
GCTTGTGGAACTGATTCTCTAAACTCAAGCTCGATCCCTACCGATACTGACTCAGATAATATTTGTGACCAAGTAGATTCTGATGATGATAATGATGGTTACTCTGACGAAAATGATACTTTTCCTCTAGACAGTAATGAATGGCAAGACACCGATGACGATGGTAGAGGAGATAATGCAGACTCCGATGACGATAATGATAATTGGACAGATTTAGAAGAATCTGATTGTAATACTGATCCATTAAATGCTTCATCGATTCCTTTAGATACCGACGATGACCATCTATGTAATCTAATAGATAATGATGACGACGGAGATGGAATTCAAGACGAATTAGATTCATTCCCTCTAGATGCTAATGAAACTTCAGACTATGATTCAGATGGTATCGGAGACAATGCAGATACTGATGATGATAATGATGGATGGCTAGACTCTGAAGAAGAGATATGCGGTTCTGAAAGTCAAAATCTTAATTCATTACCAGAGGACTTTGATATGGATATGATTTGTGACATTATGGATAATGATGATGATAATGATAATGTTGATGATTTACTAGATATATTTCCAAGAGATTCCAATGAATGGTCAGATATAGACTCAGACGGAGTTGGAGATAATGCAGATACCGATGATGACAATGATGGTTGGAATGATGAAGATGAAGCAGCTTGTGGGACTGATTCTCTAAACTCAAGCTCAACCCCTACCGATACTGACTTAGATGGTACATGTGATTCAGTAGATTTAGATGATGATAATGATGGTGTTGAAGATATAGACGATGTTTTTCCATTAAATCCTAGTGAAAGTTATGATCTAGATAATGATGGAATTGGAGATAACACTGATAATGACAGAGACGGTGATAGCGTCGATAATGAGTTAGATATTTTCCCAGATAATCCTAATGAGTCAATAGATAATGATGGAGATTTAATAGGCGATAATGAAGATTTAGATGATGATAATGATGGATGGAATGATAGTATTGAGATAGAATTAGGATATGATCCTCTTAATCCTAGTGAATATCCAATCGATACTGATAATGATGGAATTGAGAATAAAATAGATACAGATGACGACGGAGATGGTGTCTCGGATTCTATAGAGGAATCTTGTAATACTGATTCATTAGATTCTAGTTCAATTCCGACAGATTTTGATAATGATGGAATTTGTGATGAATTAGATATTGATGATGATAATGATGGAGCATCTGACGAACTAGACGCATTCCCATTTGACCCAATAGAATATTCTGACTTAGACTCAGATGGAATAGGAGATAATGCAGATGATGACGATGATGGAGATGGTTGGACAGATTATTTAGAAAATAAGTGTTTTTCTAACCCTCAGGATAGTAGCATCTTGCCTCAGGATTCAGATAATGATGGAGTTTGTGATTCGATGGAATCTGAAAATACCTCAGGTCTACCCGGTTTGGGTCTGATTAGCACGATTTGTATCGTTGCATTTGCAGCATTCGCACGAAAGAAATGATGGCGCCGACAGCAGGACTCGAACCTGCGACCTGTGGATTAACAGTCCACCGCTCCACCAACTAAGCTATGTCGGCCTAGCCTGCCGCCTGCTCAATCATTCATCAATTAATCGGAAGTAAAGACACCCTCTTTTTCCAATAATTTCCTTTTAGTTTCAACTCCACCTAAGCCACTATATCCTCCTAATCCTCCATTCGATCTTATCACACGGTGGCAAGGTATAATTGGAGGGAAAGGATTACTGGCACAAGCATTAGCAACTGCTCGAGAGGATTTAGGATGTCCAATAGATTCAGCAATTTGTTTGTATGTACGAACTTCTCCGTATGGAATTTTCTTTAGTTCATTCCAAACTTTGATTTGAAACACTGTACCATCTAAATTTATGGTTTCACTCCCATTCTATAGTCCCTGGAGGTTTATGAGTAATGTCGTAAACAACACGATTAACCTGACCCTTAAGAGCATTAGTAATTTCAGTACTAATTGATGACAGAACCTCATGAGGTATTGGCGAATACTTTGCACTCATTCCATCGAGACTAGTTACTGCTCTGACTACGACTGTTTCACCATGAACTCTAGTATCTCCATGAACCCCAACAGAACGGACAGGCAATAGAGCAGCAAAATATTGCCAAGGCAAATCGCACTTGCCTTCTGAAGCTGCATCTTGAAGTCTCGTTTCGACTATAGAGCATGCTTCCCTACATGCTTCAACTCGTTCTTTAGTTAAATTACCAAGGACTCTAACGGCTAAACCAGGACCAGGAAATGGTTGTCTCTCACTTGATTTAATTTTTAATTCACGGGCTATTGAACGAACTTCATCTTTGTAAAATTCACGTAATGGCTCTACTATAACCAATTCAACATCATCTGGAAGTCCACCTACATTGTGATGAGATTTGATGACATCACGTTCTCCGCCACCAGATTTAATCCAATCTGGTGCAATAGTTCCTTGAACTAGAAATTTGGCACCACATAATTTCTTTTCATCTTCAAAGACACGTATGAATTGTTCTCCGATAACCTTCCTTTTTTCTTCTGGATCAGTAACTCCCTCTAAGTGTCTAAAAAATCTATCAGAAGCATCAACAACTTTCAGAACAATACCCATTTCTTGAAACATCTCGAAAACTTCTATGCTCTCATTCTTTCTCATAAAACCTGTATCTACATAGACACAATGGAGAAGACTACCCACTGCACGGTGGGCTAAAACAGCGGCAACGGAAGAGTCTATTCCCCCCGAACAAGCGATAATTGCGGTATCGTCTATTTTACTTTGTAATGCTTCAATTGCCTCGTCAATCAACATTTGAGTTTGCATAAAACTCATTCACCTCTGAGTGACTCATCATCTGAAATCACTTTTGCAGTTTTCATCACTCGCCATGCATCATATTGCCGTGCTAAATCTGTATTTGTCAGAGCGAGCATTTGCACAGCTAATGCTCCGGCATTGTCTCCTCTATCAACTCCAACAGTTGCTACAGGCATACCGGGAGGCATCTGCACTATCGAAAGAAGGCTGTCAAGAGGAACTTTACCGCCTACGGGGACGCCAATAACTGGGAGTGTTGTCATAGATGCAATTACACCAGGAAGTGCCGCAGCCATACCTGCCATACCAATAAATACTTTACAACCAGATTCAATTGAAGATTCAATAACTGACTCAAGGAATTTGGGGGCACGATGAGCTGAAGCAACTCTTACTTCATGCGATATAGAGAACTCATCTAATACTGAAACACACTTATTGGCTACTGGCAAATCCGATTTTGAACCTAATATGATACATACATCCATACACCTCGGTTATGAGTACGGTTCAAATGCCTGCCGTATAGCAGATTAGAAAAAAATTATTCTTCTTCTATTTCTCTAATGAGAGATTCAGGCCAATATTCTCCAGAAATTTGTAATGGAGGAGATGAAAGAAAATCATCAATATGAGTGTTAGAAACAAAATTTATGTTGAATGGATCATGAATAATTCGATTTCGAAAAACCATACTAAATGCGATAAATTTGAAATCTCGATATGAGACGCCAGTTAATTCGGCACTATATGGGCCAAAGTTATCTGATTTAGTAGCAATAAGTCCGTTTCTAAATTTATTAGTGTAAATTTTCCATCCTTGACTAAAAATATCCTGAGAAAAATCAGATAATGAAATTGGTAGCAACCACCTGGAAGAATTAACTTTCAATGAATCGCTAATATTCCTGATAGTCCTAATCCATGATAAAATAAAGAAGAAGAATCCTATCCAACCTAACTTAGAGTTCATTATAATGTGTAAAATGAAGAATATTAAACCTAGACAAAAACTAATATAATCCAATGGAAAGATAGAAAATATCTCATTATTAGCATTAGAATACCAGAGATATGGTATCAATATTAAGAACCATGATGTAGAAAATAATATTATTGCTAATAATTGATCATCAATTGGGACTTTATTTGGTAAAATTAAAGGAACAATACTCGCTATTAAGAAAAAAAGTGACCAGGCAGATGTGTACAAAATTTGTGGCCCTACTGGTTTTAGTCTTTGACGCATCCACCCAATTCCACCCGATTCTGGATTAGTATAAATCCAAGATTTGGGAGGACTCAAATCTCCAATTCTTGTAGTTAATAATCTACCGTCTGAATTAGGCCACCACGAGGATTCTCCAAGTAACCACTCTTGTCCTTTGCCTGCATCCACAAGAGTCCGAGAGAGTCATTGTTCTAGTTTCTTCTCTAATTATCTTCACTATTATCCCCAGGATGCCTAAGGATAAGATTTCTAGCAGCCCAAACTTCATCGACACGAGAAACGTCTGTCGTATATGGGGCACCTTTGATTAGATCTGGGTCCTCAGTCAGGACATTAAGAAAATCTTTTGCGAACTTATCTAATACCTCTTTAGATTCTGTTTCTGTAGGCTCTATCATCAAGCATTCAGGTACGATCATGGGGAAATAGAGTGTTGGAGCCATTACTCCATAATCAAGTAATCTCTTAGCTATGTCTTTTCCAGTAACGCCTACCTTATTTTTCATATCTATCATAGATAATGTGAATTCATGCATGACAAAATCCGTAGGAGCCCCGTCTGAAGGCATAGCATGTATCTTTTCCAGCACATCTTTTTCAGGGTTCATTATCTTGAATCGGAGATAATTTGCATTCAAAACTGCATGTTCCGACATCCTCTCAAGTTCTCTACCATATCTTCTGTAAAAGGCCCAACAACGGATTACAGCACCAGCATTACCATGCCACTGCTGAACTTTACCAATTGTTTTTTCTGGTGTGACCCAACTATACCAATAGCCATCACCTACACCCTCAGAGTCACCTTCCACAATCTTGCGTCGGGAAGCTAGAGGAGATGGTAAATATTTCGAAAGATGTTCCTTTACACCAATAGGACCACTGCCTGGGCCCCCGCCTCCATGGGGTTGACTGAACGTTTTGTGTAAATTATAATGCACAGCATCGAATCCCATTAAACCTGGATCTGTTTTCCCAATAATTGCATTGAAATTAGCGCCATCATAATACATTTGTCCACCTGCTGAATGAACCATTTCTGAGGCCCTGGCAATATCTGGTTCGAAAACACCTAATGTTGATGGATTTGTAATCATCATTGCGGCTGTATCATCACCGACAACTGACTGTAAAGCTTCCAAGTCAATGCGCCCATCTTCGGCGCTTGGTATCTCAATAATCTCATACCCACACATTGATGCAGATGCAGGGTTTGTTCCATGAGCGGAATCTGGAACTATGACTTTGTTTCTGTGACCTTCCCCCCTCTCACGATGAAACTCTTGAATACAGCGCATAGCAGTAAATTCACCTTGTGCACCAGCCACCGGCTGCAAAGTCACTTGATCCATCCCAGAACATATAGCAAGCATCTCCTGCATTTCATAGAATATTGAAAGTATACCTTGAATTTGATGTTCAGGTTGTAAAGGATGCATTCTATCGATACCGGGGAGATTGACAATTCTCTCATTTACTCTTGGATTATGTTTCATTGTACATGAACCGAGAGGATAAAAACCTGTATCAATGCCAAAATTTCTTTTTGATAACCATGTATAATGGCGGACTAATTCGGGTTCACTAGCACGAGGCCAAGCAGGCAGACTATTTCTCAACATAGAGGAAGGTATTGTTTCCAAAACTTCGGAATCTGATAAAATAGGATTAGGTTGTGACCAACCAGCATTGGGAGAACCATTAAATGAGAAAATATCGCTCAATTTACCACCTCCTTAATCCATTCCTTAACAACCAAAACCAGTGAAGAAATATCTGATTCACTAGTTCTTTCATCACAACCAATCAATATAGATGATGAGTGTGATTCCCACCACAAGCCCATAGGTAAACCAGCAATTACTCCCTTAGAATCCATGAATGCGACCGCCTTTTCTGAGTCCCCAGGAACCCTGATTGCAAAATCTCTAAAATTAGAAGATTTAGGATAGATTAGTTCTACACCCTCTATTGAACTTAGGGCCTTTTTAGTGACCTCCGTAGATGCTGCAACTCTCTTAGCCAATACTGCAATTCCTTCCGGACCCAACAAAGACATGTGCATAGCACCCATCAAAGCAATTAGAGTCTCATTAGAGCAAATATTAGAGGTAGCTCTATGTCTCCTAATATGTTGCTCTCGAGTTGATAAAGTCAATGTAAATGCTTTCTTTTCATTTGTATCATAAGTCTGCCCTACAATTCTACCAGGCATCTGTCTAATATATTTCTCAGTACAGGCAAATATACCATAAATAGGACCACCAAAAGTTGGACCTATCCCAAATGGCTGACCCTCACCAACAACAATATCTGCACCCCAATCACCAGGAGGAGAAACTAGACCTAAAGAAACAGCATCAACACCGACAATTAAAGCAGTATTTTCACCAATTTTTCCCTTCAGTTCCAATAAACCTTCATCTAATATCCCGAAAGAATTTGGCTGCTCAATATAAACTGCACATGAACCATGGGCAATTGATGCAGCATTTATGTCTAAATGGCCATTTTCATCGTGCTTTAGAGTATGAAGATTTATTCCGGAACCTTGTACATAATTCTTAATCACAGACATTCTATGGGGCGGAACGAGTTCAGAAACATAGATTGTATCTTTCTGAATCGCTTTTTTGTTATGGACCCTAACTGCACAGGTAATTGCTTCTGCTGCTGAAGTCGAGGCGTCATACATACTTACATTAGAGATTGGTAAATTTACTAATTCAGAGATCATTGTTTGGAACTCCCACATAGCTTGAAGCATTCCTTGACTAACTTCTGCCTGATAGGGCGTATATGAAGTTAAGAACTCACCTCGAGTTGCTAACATCCCCACCATAGTAGGTACGAAATTTCTAGAAAGCCCTGCAGAAAGAAAAGAAGGCCTTGAATCTAGATGAATATTAGAACCGAGAAGATGTTGAGCATCTCTCCAGATTTCTTCTTCAGATTGAGGAGGCGGAAGAGGAAGGGGGTTCTTCCTTCTAACTTCTTCAGGAATATTAGAAAACAGTTCATCTATTGAATTTAGCCCCATTATAGAGAGCATTTCCTGTTCGCGACCTAAATTGGGTAGTTGATCCATAAGCCTATCACCCGTTCCTTACACTTTCTGGATGGTAAATAATGACTTAATTGTTCGTTGGTGGAAACTATACATCAGACCGATATCCTCTTATTGTTTATGAACTAGTCGAGGCACGTTAGAATGAAGGTTGCCATCACTGCGTCAGATACTTTTGTTGCCCCATATATAGTGGAAATGTTAGGAGATGCTGCTGTAGTAATCCCCGATGAGGCGATTAAAGATCAGCTAACTATTGATGCTTTACTAACCCCTTGTAGTGCACTTATACATATTAATTCGAGACCTGTGGAATCATCATTCGAAAGAAATGATAGACAAACAAAATTGGAAATGATGAATGCAGCTAGACCTATTTTAGACGCTGTCGATAGACACGGCAGTATACACTTAATCATTGTAGGCACACTTAGAGTTCATCCCCAATGGGAACCCGGAGAACCATTCTATGGATTGGATTCTACGTTAGCACCTCGTGACACCGCTGCTGAAGGCCAGTTATGGATGGAAGAAAATGCATTGGATAGGGCCCATTCTGAAAAACCAGTCAGTATAATAAGAGCATCAAATGTGCAAGGAGTTCCACTTTCTGGTCCACCAGGTAATGGAATCTTACATCGATGGGCTAGAGAATGTCAAATAGGGTGGATTAATGTTCCTGGTGACGGTTCTAATCCCAAAGATTTCATACATATTGAAGATTTAATACAGGTCATAGGAGGTATTATACAAAATCCGCCATTAACTAGAGAGGAGATTGCTGTTGGTTCAGGGAAAGGAATATCAATGCAGGATTTAGCAAACATATATAATTCAAAAACTGGTTGTGAAATAGAATTAAATCAAAATGACGAAGAAGAAGTATTCGGACTTGTGGATGCTTGGGTTCTTGAAGAAAGATTAGGATTTAGACCTAGAATCAGTCTTGATGAAATGATAGAGGAAGCATTTGAAGTCGCTTAGACAGAGTTAACAACTAATCTTTTCCTGATTCCATTCCAGTCCGCAACTGAGACTTCCAATGACATTTGACTACCTGAAGAAATTTTACTTGTGTCATAATCATTTTTCATCCTAACCTCAATCTCATGAGATTCTGAAGTGACATGGAGGGTATTTCCTCGCCGATATTCATCAGATATACCTATTCCAAATGTACGATCCACAGAATTTACTCTGAATGATAAATCAAAATTTTTGCCTTTATAACTTGAAATTAATTCTCTTTGTTCATTCAAGAATCTTGCCTCATTCATTTGATTGATAATTTCCTCTAAAGATAAACCTGCATTCTCAGAAGGTTCATCATTTGACATATCTGAAAATGATTCAGATAGAGGCTCAATTACCGAAACTCTATCAGGTAAATCTACCTTTTCTGGAACTTCAACTTCATGTTCCTCTGCCCATTCTTCAGAACTGATTTGTTCGGGAACTTCCACCCTATCTGGGACTTCAACTTGAGGATTATTGTGTGAAGATTCAATAGATTCAGAACTCTCTTCTTTTTCTATTTGAGGTTGTTCAATTTCAGGGACTAATTCAACATCAACGTTATTCATCTTATCTGGTTGATTAATAGCGGAAACTGCACCAATTGCTGCTCCAGCAATACCTAATCCTGCCACGATTTTTGCATTATCATTGGATAATTTAGTTTTAGCAACAGTCACTATTGCATCTGATTTCATTTTCCAAATCGCTCTAGCAGGAGCTTGGGCTACTAACGGCAATTGAGATATTTCATCTTCAAATCTAGAATCAAAATCTTCTTTTATAGCATCTATATTCTCGTTACTCTCTGGATTTTCAAGTATTTCACTCAATTCCGAGGTCCATTTATTGGCTCTTGAAATCATATCGTCTTCAATCATATTGCTACTTACATTTTCTTCTTCAATAACTTCTTTGCTGACTTCTGATTCATATTCAAATGCCTTTTCTCCGTCCCATACATCATTATCTAAAATAGTAATTTTCCCGGCACCAACAAATCGGCGTGTACCTACTGGAATGTTTCCATCCGCAGGAACCCTAGTCCAACCACCGCCATACCAATCATTACTACCGTCTTGTTCTCTATCGTCCAAACTCCAAGAAGGAGCGCCCCCCTCATTTGCATTGTAAAAATATAGTCTACAATTATTTGAATTAAGATACCAATCTTTGCCATTAATTTTACTAGATTGCATCTTGTACTCTCCATTGTATTTATCTTTAACATGATCTGAAATAATCAGGGAGGATGAACTATTCATTGTTTCATTCTCAATCCCTAGAAGCGCCATTAACTCGTTTGAAGATAACTTCCCGCTACCATCTTGGTCAATCGCAGAAAATATTGGCTGTAAATAAGAGCGAGGCGCACGACTTCCTGTAAGTTGTTCAAGACCTGAATCAAACTCATCTAAATTAATTTCTCCATCTCCGTCGAAATCAAATTTTGAAATCATTCCTTCAGCGGTGAGACCTTTGCTAATTAATAATTTCTCGAGGTTTTTCATTGCTGCTGCGACTAGTTTATCGGATATAGCCATGCATATGCGTGAGGTAATCTAAACATGATACTTGCCCCGCCACAATTAGCAAATCTTAACCAATCAAACGAAAGGAGTAGGGACAATAATCGACTTGATTCTTCTTCTACTGCTTGCTTGGATCCACAATTCTTGCCCCATAGATACATTTTCAAAATAACCCATTGCAATACCTGTTTTATTCAAGCTAGGTGAAGGGCCACCACTTGTAACGTATCCGACCTTTTTTGCGGAATCAGTTGGACCATCAAAAACCATATGGCCTGGCCGAGGGTTTGGACCTCTTTCTTGACAAACTAATCCACACCACCTAGCACCTGAATTCATAGAATTTATTACAGATTTTTTCCCAATAAAATCGTGATCTAGATTCAAACCGAATGGCACATTAGTCTCTGCAGAATTACGGAAAAGGAATCCTTCAGGAAGATTAGATTCTGATTCAACACCTAGTCCTGGCCAGATGAAATCTTGCCCAGAAAGAAGATATCCTTTTTCTAATCTAAGTGTATCTCTAGCACCTAAACCGACAGGTATTGCCCCAGAACTAATTAGAGAATCCCAGAGACTTGCAGCCTGATTATTTGGAATAAATATCTCAACCCCTCTTTCGCCGGTATAGCCAGTTCCCTGAATCCATCCAGTTATACCTAAATCATTCTCAACGATATCCTGACATGAAAATCTAGATACTACATTCTCTTCACCCAATACATTTTTCAATATTGAAACTGATTCAGGACCTTGTAAAGCAATAATACTCGTTTCATTCGAGAAATCATTAATTTTTATTGAGCCATCACTTGGAAGCTTGGAATTAAACCATTCCCACATCGTAGAAATCATAGATGCATTAGGCACACCAAAAACACTATTCTCAGAATTTATTGCAAAAATCATGTCATCAATTATATGTCCATTTTCATCTAGAAAATGCGTATAACCACATTTACCACTTGCGAAATTAATAAACTGTTGAGTTCCTATAGAATTTAACCATGAAAGAACTTCTTCCCCCTCAAACTCAAAAAAACCCATGTGTGAAACATCGAAAAGACCCGATTTATTTCGGCAAGAAATATGCTCTTCTTGAATTGAAGTATACCAAATTGGGAGTTCGAAACCATGGAAATCTACTATATTTGCGCCCGCATGCAAATGATTCTCATAAAGTGCTGTCCTTACTAGATTGCCGTCACCCATACCCCTTTCGAAAAGGAACCGGTGCAAGAAGGTGGCGCTTGGGAGGACAGAAAATAAAACTCAAGAAAAATTATTTTGACTTGGGAAATGGAGGGGTTTATATAGTGTCAACACCACTATACAACTAGAGGTTGATAAGATGAGTAATGAGAACCAAAGTCAGGAAGCGTCTTCGAATCTCGATGGAAATAGGAATTCTAGGAAAAAGGAATTAACATCCAATAAGAGACCTTCTCGATCTAGAGGTACAGAGGCGGTAACTGGTAAGTGTAAAATTTGTGGCTCAAATTCATGGGATACTGATTCGGTTCGTGGAGAAACTATTTGTTCAGAATGTGGCTATGTTGCAGCCGAAAACATGATTGATCCAGGGGCGGAGTGGACAAATCATTCAGGCGGAGAAGATAGGAGTAGAGTTGGCGCCCCTACCTCTTTAACAATTTCAGATAAGGGCCTATCTACGGAAATTAGTAGGACAGATTTGACATCAGGAGCTGCTGCAAGGCATGGAATGACAGGGAAGAACTTACGGGACTGGCGAAGAAGACAAAGAGTAGATCAGAGAAGTAAAACAAGAGATAGTAGAAGTAGAAATCTAACTACTGCTATGCAATTTATTAGAGACAAGGGTGGATTGCCGAAACAAATTGAGCAAGAAGCAGCGAATCTTTACAGGCATTCTATGAAAGAAGGGATAGTTACTGGAAGGAGCATACGAGGGGTCACTGCTGCTTGCGTTTATATCGCCGCACGACAAGCAGGAATTCCAAGAAGAATTGAAGTGGTAGCAGAGGCTTTTGATATGTTAACTGATGTTGAAGAAAAAGAATTGAAACGGACAATTAGATTGGTTGCTCGAAAAATGAATACTCATCACATAACGGGACCAGAGGAATATTTTGAGAAATTTCATTCAGACTTGCAGTTACCTCCCAAAGTATTAGGAAATACTAGAGATCTATGGGATGAAGTTGGAGAAAATTTAATCTGGCAAGGAAAGAAACCTTCAGGAATTGCAGGTTGTATATTGTACAAAGCATCGCAAAATAGCAATTCACCTAGGACGCAGAGTGAAGTTTGTAAAGTCTCAGGTATTAGTGAAGTAACTCTCAGAGGGCTATTGAAAATATTAAATCAAATATTAGATGAGTAATCATATTCGAATTAATCGATTTCATATATTGTTAAAGGTATTTTTTGTACGTTAGCCATTTCAATTACAATTCTTGTCCATTTACTAGTGGATGATGGAATTGCGAGTATATCTGTAGCAGACTTCAATATCTTTTCAGTAAGTGAATTAGGAGCCTCTGAACGACCTCGATCCCTGAGTGTCCTATTGGGGTCATCCCATTCTTCGGAAAAAATTGCTATTGGAATTGAATTATTGTCTGCCCAACGCTCAGCCATGTAATCAACACCACTTGCTCCGCCAACTATTATCATATCCGGATATCCGTTTTTATCCACCCAATTCTCAATTAATTCCTCAAAAATTTCAAAGTCATAGAATCTACTGCTACCAACTACTGCTAAATTGATAATATTGCCATCCTGATTAAGATCTTTCTTTCCAAGCGAGTCAACTACATTCTGTCCAATTTCGGGTGTCATTAATAGAGCCAGAGAGGTTTGTATGGATAAATGTCATGTATAAAACAATACATTATTTCATATCTGATTATCATTTCGGACTACATGGTGAGAGTTACTGATGCTAGATATTGATGCAATCCGTGCAGATTTCCCTATACTTGGTAGAGTTTTACCTAATGGTAAGAAACTTGTCTATTTTGATAATGCTGCAACTTCACAAAAACCTCAATGTGTTATTGATGCGATGAGTGATTTTTATGAGAATTATAATTCAAATGCCCATAGAGCAAATCACACACTAGCTGATGAAGCAAGTTCCGCATTAGAGAATGCTAGAAGTCAAATTTCTAATTTTTTTGGTGCTAAACCTGAAAATATGATTTACACTAGCGGAGCAACGGAAGCAATTAATCTTGTTTCTTATGGTTGGGCGAAAAATAACTTGCATAATGGCGATGTAATAGTAATTACAGAAATGGAGCATCATGCCGACATAGTGCCATGGCAAGAACTTTCTAAAGAAAAAGGCGTAGAAGTAAGATATGTGCCAATAAATAACGAAACATTCGTATTAGATATGGAAGCTTTTGAAATCGCATTGGAAGGAGCGAATTTGGTTTGTGTTACTCATACAAGTAATGTATTGGGAATTAGAAATCCAATAGAGGATATAATCAAAATGAGTAAAAAAGTAGGTTGTAAAGTTCTAATTGATTGTGCTCAAGGCGCTCCCCATGAAAAAATAAATTTTGAAAACCTAGGCGCTGATTTCTTAGCAATCTCAGCACATAAAATGGCAGGACCTACAGGTATTGGTTGTCTTCTAACATCGAAAGAAAGAATAGAAGAAATGGGGCCATTCATGACAGGGGGTTCAATGATAAAGAAAGTCACTACTGATGGTTCTACCTTCAAAGATGGGCATGCTATGTTTGAAACAGGAACACCAAGAATTGCGGAAGCAATAGGTTGGGGGGCTGCAGTCGAATGGTTAGAACAATTTGAGATGGAAGACATTCATAATCATGTTCATGAAATTGCAGCATTTGCTGGTAACGAAATGGAAAATATACCTGGTATCAAGATTTTCGGAGACCCCAGCAATAAGGATTCGTCAGGTGCTGTTTCATTTTTACATGAAAATATACAATCTCAAGATTTGGCATTACTATTAGATCAAGGTGGTTATGCAGTTCGCACAGGGCATCATTGTGCACAACCACTAATGGATGCATTGGGTGTTCCCTCGACAAATAGAGCTTCTTTCTGGATATATAATACAAAAGAAGAAGTTGAAGGTTTCATTAATCATCTCAAGTACATATGTGAAAAATTTGGATAGAAAAACAATCATTTCAATAAAAAAAACCCCTACGGCGTAACATGTCTTCGCTTTGGCCTGAGCATTTAGACGACATTGTGGAAGAATTCAGAGATTGTTTCGACTCAATGGAAAGATATGAATTACTATTTGAATATGCTAGAAAAAATCCAGAACCACTTCCAGAAGAGGAATGGACAGAAGAAAATCAGATTTTGGGTTGTCAGTCGAGAGCACATGTGATTTGTTCACTAAGTAACAAAGGGCTTTTCGTACTAAGATCGGGGGCAGACGCACAAATAGTTCAGGGTCTCATGAGTATTACAGCGATTGCGGTAAATGGATTAAAACCGGTTGAAGTTTCAGAATTAACACCGGCATTTGTAGAAGAAATGGGGTTGAAAGCCGCTTTAAGTCCGAATAGAGCAAATGGTTTCTTGAATATGTTCAATAGAGTGATTAAAGAGGCAAAGACACTTTCGGAGACTTAGGATGATTGATAAGAATGATGTTTTTGAGTCTTTAAATGAGGTCGAAGACCCAGAAATGAAAATTTCAGTTGTCGATTTAGGCCTTATTTATGATGTAAAAATAGAAAATACACATGCAGAAATTGAAATGACTCTGACAAGTCCAGGATGTCCTGTAGCGCCAGAATTAATGGCTGCAGTCCACAGAGCGGCCCTAAATACTCAGGGATTAGAGAGTGTTCATGTAAATCTTACTTTTACGCCTCTCTGGGATCCGAAAATACATGCCACTGAAGATGGGAAATTTGAATTAGGAATATTCTAGATAGGGTGTGAATGTGTTATCAAAAGAGGATAGGATTTTGTCTTGGTATAAAATTCCTAAGTCATCAAGAATATTACTTATAGCAACTACATTAATTTTTATTTTCTTGACACCAAATCTTGCTGAAGGTTATGAAAGCACATGGAACAAAATAGAAATTGATTCAAAAAATGATTATAATGCTGCTGTGATTGATTCAAATGAAGATGCTTGGATTTTTGGAGACAATGGCATAATTATACATGGAGAAAAATTAACAAATTGGAGTATAGTAGATTCGCCCACTGATGAAGATATTCTGACAGCAGATTCTAACGACTATATGGTTGCGGCTGCGGGTAAAAATGGAACAGTGATTTACAAAGAAATATTGTCAAATGAGTGGATAAAGAAGAGTATAGACAATCAGACAAAAATAAACTCCATCGCCATTAACAATATGAATGAAATTATAATAGTCACAGATTTTGGTGGAATTCAAATCTTAAGGGAGGGAGAATGGTCTGAAATAGATTCGTTAACATTGGAAGATCTATACTATATTACATTTGAAAATGAAAGAGGATTAATTGCAGGTTCATCCGGATTAATTCTGGGTTCTGAAGATAATGGATTAACTTGGGAAACCAGAGAAACACCGGAAACTATCTCAGAATCAGAAATTATATCCATTGGTTACTATAAAACAAATAGAGCTTATGCCATAACTTCAGATGGACAAATATTGAAATCAACCCAAGAAGCACTTACAACAACTGTAGGGTATTCATGGACTATTAAAGAAATTGAATCTGAGAATTATTCCACTACTTTAAATGTTAATCTAACATCATTAGAAATATTAAGTACCACTAAGATATTATTGACTGGAGAAAATGGTTATGTTGCACTAAGTAAAGATGGAGGGAATATAGTTACACCTCAGTTGTTTCCAGATGAATTTGATAATCAAAAAATAAATGATGTAGCTATGATAAATGCATTTAGAGGAATAATTGTTGGAAATGAGGGGAATATCTTCTATACAGAAAATGGTGGGGAGAATAACCCGGTTGGCTTTGAAGTAGTTGACTTTAATGATTTTAATGAATTTGTAGATTTCACAAAAGATAATCTTTTTGAGGGTTTGAAAGCAACAATGAAGATAGTCCTCATAGGAATTCTTCTTGGTTTTTTCCTAGGTATTGTTCTAGCTATGTGTAAAACCGCTCCAACTACTCTAAAACAAATGATTGAAAGCGATTTAGAAAAAACATTGATTTTGTTCTGGTTAGTAATACCAGTAAGTATCTTATCCACTAGAGATAGTGGAATAGGAATAGGAATTTTTACATTCTTAGCAATAATAAGTATAACCATTCTAATGAATTATTATATCAATAAGAATAAAACAGAGACAGAGGGTTTTCTAGGAATTCTGATACCAAATAATCATAGGAATAAAGTAATCAAGATTCTAGGACTATCGCTATTAATTGGCATTCCAATTTCAGGGGAATGGGGCTTTGAAGGAGGGGCAGAATTAATCTATTCAGCACTAAACGATTTTCATGATTTTCAACTCGGTTCAGATACTCCGAAATTATCTGCCCAACTAGGTTATATTTTTGCACCAATTGGAGACCCTACCGCATTCTTTAGACTAATAATTGGAATCGGTCTGACATATCTAGGAATCTTATTTATTACAGCAAATGGTAGTTATTCAAAGAAAAGATTTTTCGCGGGTAAGTTGTTTTTATTGGTAATTCTATGGAGTATTATTTTAACTGAGTTATTCATAGGTTTTGATTTAAATAATTTTGACTTAAATATAACTAATTTAATGAAATACTTATTTTTCTTAGGATTGGGATTATTCATGACTAAAAGGATAATTCCTGAATTATCTTGGAAGAATTTAGAACCGAATGAACTCAATATTATTATCGATCCATGGAGACTAAGGCCACTGAATAGTTTAGCAACTCTTTATACTGATTTTTTCCGAAATACTCCTTTACTAGTGCAGTTTATGTTCATCCATTTTGGTATTCAATTAGGCAAACATATACAAGATATAGGAATTGATGTCACTAATGATTTAACAATAATTTCTTCTTATCTCGGACCTTTAGATAGCCTATTTTCTCCCATGATTGATTATGTAAGTGAAAGCTTATTTGGCCCAGGTAAAAGGTCATATCTTAGCGCGATTTTCGCATTAGGATTGAACTCTGCTGCGTATCAATGTGAAACAATAAGGGGTGCAATAGCAGCAATTCCATCAGGGCAAATGGAGGCGGGGAGAAGTATAGGCCTAACTTATATGGGGACTATGAGACTGATTATTCTACCTCAAGCCATCAGGATATGTATCCCTCCACTTGGTAATGAGATGGTCAATCTAGTACTAAATTCGTCCCTAGCAAGTGTGATTGCATACACAGAATTAACTAGACAAGGAAAACTAGTTGTTGCAATCACTTTCCAGATCTTTTGGACATGGGGCATGGTGATGATTGCGTATTTCGTTGTTACATGGACCCTGGCCCTACTATTGAGAAGATTGGAAGAGAAGACTAGGATTCCAGGCTTAGGAATTTCAGGAGGGAATTAAATGGAAGATGAAGTACTAATCATAGAGAATCTTGAAAAAATATATGCAGGAGGCGTCCATGCAGTCAGAGGGATTTCATTCAAAGTTAGAAAGGGAGAATCTGTAGCCATCATAGGCTCATCAGGTAGTGGAAAATCAACCGTTCTTAGGTGTATTAATAGGCTGATAGAACCTACAATGGGAACTATTAAATTGAATGATGAGATAATAAATAATCCGTTGGCAGATGTTAATGAAATACGTTCAAAAATAGGGATGGTTTTCCAGTCATTTGAACTTTTTTCTCACCTAAAGGTCTTGGAAAATATAACATTGGGACTTAGACACGTAAGAGGGATGAATAAAGAAGATGCTGAAAAAATAGCTCTTGAAGTATTGGAAAGAGTGGACATGTTAGATAGAATAGATGCTTATCCAGGAAACCTATCTGGGGGACAGAAACAAAGAGTTGCGATTGCAAGATCTCTAGCAATGCATCCAGAAGTTATATTGTTTGATGAACCGACTAGTGCCTTAGACCCTGAATTAATAGGTTCAGTATTACAAACAATTAGAGGTTTAGCAGATGAAGGGATGACAATGGTAATCGTGACTCATGAAATAAATTTTGCTAAGGATGTCGCTGATAGAATCATTTACATGGACAAAGGAATTATTGCAGAAGAAGGGCCGTCAAATATCATTGAAAACCCTAAAAGTGAAAGGTTGAAAGAATTCCTCTCGGCAATGGATGATGAATGAGGAATTAAATTAGTCCTTGAGCTGTCATTGCTTCTGCAACTTTAAGGAAACCTGCAATATTAGCACCTGCCACATAATTATCAGGCATACCATATTTCTCAGCCGTTTCTGCTGCATTTTTATGTATATCAACCATAATCTTATCTAATTTAGCATCAACTTCTTCTCTAGTCCAATTATACCTAAGAGAATTCTGAGACATTTCAAGTCCCGATGTTGCAACGCCCCCCGCATTACTAGCCTTTCCTGGAGCAAACATAACGCCATTAGTTAAGAAAACTTCAACTGCTTCGGGTGTACAAGGCATATTTGCACCTTCTGCTACAGCCATAACTTGATTTGCAACTAGCATTTTAGCCTCTTCACCATTTATCTCATTTTGAGTAGCACATGGAAGTGCTACATCGACATTTATACCCCATAATCCATTTGAGGCCGGCTCGGGTTCAGACGGAGTGAAAGTAGCGCTAGAATATTTTTTAGCATACTCTGAAATTCGTCCGCGGCGATTATTCTTTAAATCCATAATCCAAGATAATTTCTCTCGATCTATGCCATCTGAATCATGGACAAAACCGCTTGAGTCAGACATTGTGACAGGTTTTCCGCCAAGATCTAATACTTTCTCGCAAGCAAACTGTGCAACATTACCTGAACCTGAAATTGAAACTGTTGCTCCCTCGAATGATTTGCCTTTTGCAGCAAGCATTTCTCTAGCAAAATAAACTAGACCATACCCTGTTGCTTCGGGCCTAATTAGGGAGCCGCCATATGAGATTCCCTTACCAGTAAGTACACCTGTGAACTCATTAGCTAATTTTTTGTACATACCAAAGAGAAAACCTATTTCTCTTCCTCCAACACCAATATCTCCTGCAGGAACGTCTAGGTTTGCACCAATATGCCTCCATAATTCCATCATGAAAGATTGACAAAAACGCATCACTTCAGCGTCTGTTTTACCTTTTGGATCGAAATCTGAACCTCCTTTTCCGCCACCCATTGGCAATCCGGTCAAACTGTTTTTGAATACTTGTTCGAATGCTAAGAACTTAAGGATTGATTGATTAACAGAAGGATGGAAACGGAGCCCTCCCTTGTATGGTCCTATTGCACTATTCATTTGAATTCGAAACCCACGATTAACGTGTAAATTACCACTATCATCATACCAAGGAACCCTAAATTGAATAATTCTCTCTGCTTCTACCATTGATTCTACTACTGGCAAATATTCAGGGTGTGCCTGAATCACTGGAACTAAACTTTCCAGTACCTCTTCCACAGCTTGGTGGAACTCAGGTTGGTTCGGGTCTCTTGCAATTACACTATCGTAAACTTTTTTCATTGTATTATCCATGGGATTCACCAAGGTTTCCGAATCTAGACTAGTTATCGGGCAAGCAGAGGACCGACTAACCCCTTTTGAATGGTGTGGATTGGATGACTCTTCAAACATTGATTAAGAGAAGATATGCTCTTCGGCAAGACGTTCTACTATCTTCTCATAACCGGGCAGAGTCATAACATATACTACTTCCTGAGATACTTGTCGATTCCTTAGTGCTTCAGCTATTGGGGTATGATCTTTGAACCATCGCGTTTTCCCGTCATCGCCAATTATTCTAATGTCTACTTGAGACATACGAGGTTCAGAAAGTAATAATTTAACCGATGGTACATCTATTGCAACATACCCCTCCTCTAATCCCGCCCGCTTAGCAATTTCATCTTCAAGTTCAATTCTTTCGGAAGAATTAGAGGCTAAATGAATTAATTTTTCAATAGTTTCTTCTGGGATATCTTGTTTCCTACGGCTAGTTGATACTTTCATTAGTTGCCTATATTTTAATCTCCTAACCATATCTCTAGCAAATTTTCCTGAATCATAAAGCGCGCCCCATATCTCTGAATCAACTCTTTTCTGTAAATCTAATGAATCTGGTAACTCATCAACACTTCTCTCAACCGCCCTAGAAAGCATGATTTCAGTCACTCTTGTTACTCTATGGAAGTAGACGGCGCTATACATTAAACCTCTAGCCATCATCATTCCTTCTAATGCAGGTAAACCTCCCTCTTCTACTGCAACGTCGCCGCCGTGCCTCTCTAAGCATTCAATTAGCCTATGGTGATCAATTATTCCGTGTTTGACACCTGTGAAATGGGAATCCCTCAATAAATAATCCATTTGATCACAGTCAACTGGTCCATGTATTAAGTGAGATAATGTATCATCTTGAAAAACAAAATTCTCTTTTCCTTCAACCCATTCTAATAGATTTCTTTCAGAACCACCTGCATCAGGGCCACGAATAAGACTCGCAACTTCCTTAGGATCTATATCATAAGACTCGAGAATCTCAGGGATACTTCTTCTGTCCGAGAAGAACTTAGCCTCACCTTCCCTTAAAACATCATAATCGCCTAAGATTATACCCTCTGTAATCGACATGTGATCAAGGCCGCCTCTTTCATGAAGAATATGTTCTAATGTGTGTGAATAAGGCCCGTGCCCTACATCATGCAACATTCCCGCAACTTGGACAGTAGATTTCTCATGTTCGTCCAATGATATTGAATTAGCCATTAAGCCTGCAATATGAGAAACACCTAGGGAATGTTCAAACCTAGTATGATGAGCACCAGGAAATACAAGATGAGCTAGCCCTAATTGTTTAATGTGGCTAAGTTTGTTCATTTCAGGCGTTTTTAGCAATTCCTCTCTAACATCCTCAACACGAAATTGACCATGGATTGCATCATTAATGACTTTGATAAAATCACCTCTGATTAGCCCAAAGAGTGCTTACTATTGAACCGCACTATCTAAAGAAATGAATGTAA
>CESM01131302.1_pt1 | contig 20825 bp, 19 predicted proteins | sample 361421 | NCBI WGS metagenome assembly CESM01 (sample SAMEA2622219, study PRJEB7988) | marine metagenome | isolation source: saline water (ENVO:00002010), including | reverse complement strand
CGTACAGTGCAAAGGAAGTTTTTGGAGATATTCAAAAAGATTCTTTATTAGAAAAAATAGTAACCAAATACGATGAAAATGGGAATAGAATAGAGAATATATATGATGATGAAAATGGAAGGTTCAGTAGTGCTGTATACAAATACGATGAAAATGGGAATAGAATAGAAATGAAAGTGTATTATGAAAATGAAAAATCATATAAAAAATATATATACAAATACGATGAAAATGGGAATAGAATAGAGTCAATATCATATGATAAAAATGGAGAATTATATAAAAAAAATATATACAAATACGATGAAAATGGAAATATAATAGAGAATACAGAATATGATAAAAATGGAAAATTAGAAGACAAAGAAATATACAAATACGATGAAAATGGGAATGAAACAGAGTATAAACGTTATGTTGAAAATGGAGAATTATGGTGGTATGAAGTAAGTAAATACGATGAAAATGGAAATAAAATAGAGAATACAGAATATGATGAAAATGGAGAATTAGAAACCAAAACAATATCCAAATATGATGAAAATGGGAATGAAACAGAGTATAAACATTATGATGAAAATGGAAAATTATGGTGGCATGGTGTAAGTAAATACGATGAAAATGGAAATAAAATAGAACTAAAAGAGTATAGGAATGGAGAATTAGAATACAAAGAAATATCCAAATATGATGAAAATGGGAAAAGAATAGAATTTAAAGAGTATGATGAAAATGGAAAATTAGAACACAAAGAACTATTCAAATACGATGAAAATGGGAAAATAATAGAATTTAAAGAGTATGATGAAAATGGAAAATTAGATTATACACTTGTTGATCAATATAAGTATGATAAACTAAATAATTGGATAGAAATAAAAACAGGTAATGCAAAAAAATATAATTTAGTCAAAATAACAAAAATCACAGAGAGACAAATAGAATACTACGAATAAAATGAAAAAGCTATTACTACTATTACTATGTGTGCCTTTGATTACATTCTGGCCTACAAAAAAAGAAACCCCTGCAATCACTAGATTACAAGGGTTTAAGTGTTGAGGTATCGAGCGGATTCGAACCGCTGTAGATGGTGTTGCAGACCACTGCCTAGCCACTCGGCCACGATACCTTATTTTAAGGAATAGCAAATATAAAAATTAATTCTTGTTAAAATCATTCATAGTTCTATTTATACCTGAAACTGTAAATGACACAACCATTTTTATTATATATTCTATTTTTTCTTCTAATTGTATAAATTCTTCATCGCTCCACAAAGATAATACATAGTTTGATTGATTACCTTTAGAAAAATCTGAACCTATCCCAAACTTAATTCTTGCAAATATCTTTGAGTTCAAAATATTTATAATATCCCTAAGTCCATTATGACCACCATCAGAACCTTTTGCTCTCATTCGGATGCTTCCAAATGGAATTGCGAGATCATCAGTAATTACTAAAATATTCTCACTTTTAATATTTTCCTTTTGCATCCAATAATTCACTGATTTTCCGCTTAAATTCATAAAAGTACTTGGCTTTAATAAAATTAACTTTTTACCTCTATTACTTATTCTGCAAACTTCACCTAATTTTTCTTGATGAAAACTTGATTCAAAATTTTTAGCTAAATTATCTAAAACCAAAAAACCAATATTATGACGTGTTTTTATATACTTCTCACCAGGGTTTCCCAACCCTATGATTAAAAATTTCATAATATTACTCTGATTTATCAGCTTCAGAATTTGATTCTTTAGAGTCATTAGATTCTTTAGAATCAGAACCATCCCCATCTGAAGTGTTTTCAGTGTCTTCTTCAGAACCTTCTTCAGTTTCTTCTTCGATAGCAGCTCTAGAGGTTTTAACACCTACAACTACAGAATTTGAAGGAGCCAAAAATTCACATCCTTCAATTTCAACATCCTTTATATACAAGAAAGATCCAATTTTTAGTTCCTCAATATTTAGTGTAATTGCTTCAGGCAAATTAGAAATTAATCCTTTAGTAATTATTTTTGGTCTTCTAAACATTAAATTACCTCCGTTTCTAACCCCAACAGCATTACCTTCTAAAATTACAGGTAAAGAAACAGTTATAGGTTTATTATCAAATACTTCTAAAAAGTCTATATGTAGAATTTTATCTGTTACAGGATGAAATTGTATGTCTTTCATAATTGACCTGAATTTAGTTCCTTCAATATCAAGTTCTACTATAAATACATCAGGGGTGTAGACTAATTTTCTAAAATCATTCTCATGAGCATAGAAAGTCACTTGCTTTTCTCCCCCGTAAAGTACACATGGTACATTACCCTGATTTCTTAACGCTCGAGTGTCAGATTTTCCGACTTTTTTTCTCTTTTTTACGCTAATTGCTAGTGTTTTCATAATTTTAAATATTTAAGTTAATTTTTAGATTATACTGTTTATTGATTACTTCTCCAATTTGCAGATATTGATTCATTATTTACTACAGAATTAATTGTCTTCGCAAAGAATCTAGCAACAGAAAGCTCTCTAACTTTAGAACTCTCATGAATCTTTGGTATTGTATTGGTAATAACTAACTCAGCAATTGATGAGTTGTCCAACTTTTCATATGCATCATTAGAAAGCACTCCATGAGTACAATAAGCTCTTACTGAAGAAGCTCCTTTATCAATCATCAAATCTGCAGATTTAGTTAAAGTTCCAGCCGTGTCAACCATATCATCAATAATTATAACATCCTTGCCTTCAACATCTCCTAAAACTTTCATGTCGCCAATTTCGTTAGCTTTTTTTCTTTCTTTATAACAAATAACAACTCCTGAATTTAAGATTTTTGCATAAGCATTAGCTCTTTTGCTTCCTCCCATATCTGGTGATGCTATTACTAAATTTGGAAGGTCTAAACTAAGTATATCTTCTATAAACAATTCAGATGCGTATAAATGGTCAACAGGGACCTCAAAAAAACCTTGTATTTGATCTGCGTGCAAATCCATAGTCATTATTCTATTTACTCCAGCAGCTGATAATAAATTAGCTACCAGTTTGGCTCCTATGGGAACTCTTGGTTTCCCTTTCTTATCTTGTCTTGCATATCCAAAATAAGGAATAACTGCAATAATATTGTGAGCAGAAGCTCTTTTTGCTGTATCAATCATTAATAATAACTCCATTAAATTATCTGAAGGCGGGGTTGTAGATTGTATTAAAAATACATCTGCGCCTCGAACAGTTTCATCAAATGAAGGTTCAAATTCTCCATCAGAGAACTTAATTAATGAAGAACTATTTAAATCCTCTCCAAAAGATAATGCTATCTGCTTAGCTAAATCAATTGTATTTGTTCCTGCAAAAAACTTTACTGGTCTTTTCATGTTATTAATTTAATAAAAAGGGATGCAAATATAGTAAAATTCATAAAAGATTAATTTTTATTAAAAATCATTTTTAATGATAAATTATCTTCTATTTTAGCATCATATTTTTGCCCAGGTGGCGGAATTGGTAGACGCGTTGGTCTCAAACACCAATGGAGCAATCCGTGCCGGTTCGAGCCCGGCTCTGGGTACAAACAAAAAGGTATCATATGATATCTTTTTGTTTTTTAATTTTACCTTATAAATATATATTGATAATTATTGAATGAATTTGGAAATAAATTTAATAAATATATCCCTGGATTCAATTTATCTACATTTATTTGTTTAGATTCAGAATCAAAGAAAAATTTTCTTGACTCAACTTCTTTACCTGTTATATCAAATATATTATAACCTAATATACTGGATGGTATATTTTGGATATTAATATTATTGTAAAAATCTTTACTAAATGAAACTTCATTTGATAAATATAAAGTATTATTTGAAACAGGATTTGTTAAAGATTGGTTAATACCAGTAATAATGTCATTTTCTGCAATCTCATTATTTTTTCTATTATAATATATTTGATAATCAGAACCTATCACAATAACCTTAGGCATTCCTGGTCCTCCATAATCATTCATATCTATACTAGCGTCTGAAAAAATCCTATCAGGATATAATTGATAACTATCAAGCCATCCTTGTAGAAAGGAACAGTCACTATTAGCAAAATCATCAGCAATATAATACTTTACTTTGCCTGGATGTGATATTGAAAAACTTTGTACTGCACTTTGGGCATAATCTGCATATACCGCACATGGTCCACACGGCATAACCCAACATAAAACAACCGTGTGACCAGAATCTAAATCAGAATATAAATTATATACAGTACCATTACAATCATCTACAGTAAAATCTACAGCATTTTGTGAATATAAAAAACTAGAGTAAACTAAATAAAATAATATAAGAGTATATTTTTTCATAAAAGCAAACTTATTAATATTATCTGAGAATTTCAATAAATAAAACAATCTTATTTTTTATTTTTGTTCTTATGAAAAATAAAATATTACTTCTAGGTTCTGGTGAATTAGGAAAAGAATTAGTAATTGCTCTACAAAGATTGGGTCAATACATAATAGCTGTAGACAATTATAAAGACGCTCCAGCTATGCAAGTAGCACATGAGTACGAAATAATTAATATGCTTGATGGTAAATCATTAGACAGTATTGTTAAGAAACACAAACCTGATCTAATAGTCCCTGAGATTGAAAGTATCAGAACTGAAAAATTATATGAGTATGAAAAAAGAGGAATTAAGATTATTCCCTCAGCAAAAGCGGTAAATTATACTATGAACAGAAAAGAAATACGTGATTTAGCTTCTGTAAAATTAGGATTAAAAACCGCAAAATATAAATATGCTAAATCATACGAAGAATTAAACTCATGCGTAAATCATATTGGTATGCCATGCGTAGTGAAACCACTAATGTCATCATCTGGAAAGGGTCAATCTGTTATTAAAAATAATAGTGATATCAAAAAAGCTTGGAACTACGCTATTCAAGGATCAAGAGGGGACTTAATGGAAGTTATTGTTGAGTCATTTATTGATTTTGACTATGAAATAACTCTTTTAACTCTTACTCAAGAAAATGGTAATACATTATACTGCCCTCCAATAGGGCACAGACAAGAGAGAGGAGATTATCAAGAAAGTTGGCAACCGATGAAAATGGATAATGAACATCTAGAATTAGCACATGAAATGGCATATAAAATAACTAAAGAGTTAGGAGGGAATGGCATTTGGGGTGTTGAGTTCTTTATTGGCAAATCTGGCGTATATTTTTCTGAACTATCACCTAGACCTCATGATACTGGAATGGTGACTTTAGCAGGAACACAAAACTTTACAGAATTTGAATTACATGCTAGAGCTATTTTAGGTATACCTATATTAGAAATACCACTAATTAGAAACGGAGCTTCTGCAGTAGTCTTATGCACAGATGATACTAAAAAAAAGGCAAATATTTCAGGTTTAATTGAAGCAGCAAATTATAAAAATATAGATTATATGATTTTTGGCAAACCTACTACAAGAAAATATAGAAGAATGGCTGTAGCTTTATCATATGGTTTTGAAAAAACAGAATTATTAGTAGAAAAAGCAAAAAAAGTTGCTGAAAAAATTAAAGTAAATTAATTATATCTATTTACAATTTTTTAAAAATGAAATTGCAGTCCAAGTATAATCTTAAATCCTGAAAAATTTTCATTAATATACTCAGTAGTTGTAGTAATTGAATTAGTATTAGAACTTCCAAATTCACTTAGCCATACGCCTAAATCTAAATGGTAGTTTTCTTTTATATCTTCTCTTCTATAATTATAGTATAGTGCTTCAGAAAATATTGAAAGAAATGATTTAGAAAATAAAAAGTGTTCATATCCTATTCCATTTTTATATGTTTTTCCATTTTCAATACTCCCTCTATATTTGGATGTCCAATATAAATTAGAATTGGGAAAATAATACCTCCCAACAGCATTCAATCCCTCATTGCCAGTAATATCAAAGCCTATGTACAAATTATTAAAAATTATATATCCAATAGATAATGATCTCCCATTAATGATATTCGTATTTGAATTTAATGCTGATGATGAGAAATTAATTACTATATTACTTCTATCTTCATTAACAGGACTTTCATTTTGAGATATTGATACTAAAGGAATAAAAATAATAAATATCAGGAACTTTTTCATAAAAATTAGTTTCGTTCAACCCAATCCCCGTGTAATTTAATAAGGTTAATTAATGCATCCACAGCCTTATCTTCAGGTATATTTTTTTCTACTACTGTCTGCTCCTTATATAGAGTTATTTTTCCTTTACCAGTTCCTACATATCCATAATCAGCATCAGCCATCTCTCCAGGTCCATTTACAATGCATCCCATAATGCCAATTTTGACACCTTTTAGATGGTCTGTCTCTTTACGGATCTTTGCAGTTGTTTCTTGTAAATCAAAAAGAGTTCTTCCACAACTTGGGCAAGAAATATATTCTGTTTTTGATATTCTTGTTCTACTCGCTTGAAGTATTCCAAATCCTAAAGAATTAACCATTTGATCTGAAACAAAATTCTGAGCATTAATAGTAATACCATCTCCTAATCCATCTAGCAACAAAGATCCAATATCTGCAGAAGCAGAAATTTGAAGTTGTTCCTCAGATAAATTCATATATGTTCTTTCAATTATAACAGGATTTTTAACCTGCTTATTAATTAGCTCGATAAACAACCTTCTTTGTTCTGCAATTCCATTTTTATTTTGGGTGCCTATCAAAAGTACTGCTGTGCTATCTTCTTTAAGTTTATCTAATAATTCTTGATTTAAGTCAGATATAAAAGCAAAAATAAAGTTCAATTTTTCAGATTTATTTACTACATTTAAATATTCTGCAGCAGTAAAGCGAGGGTATCCTTTTTTATGAGTTTTCCATTTATTATAATTATAAATTACTCTCAAAGTTCCTGGCACTTCAAATTCAATATCATGATTACCAACAAAAACATAGTCTGCAGCCATATCTGATATATGCCATTTGTCTAAAGGAACTGAATAATTATATCCGATAGCAAAAAATGAAGCGGGTGTTATTTTCTTCTTTAAAGAAAAATCTGCTTTTACTATAGGAAAATTATTTCCTCCAATATTTAAAACTGCATTTGTATCCCTTCTCTTATATTCAAATGAAGGTAATGGATTTTTTTTAATCTCATCAATATACTCATGATTTTCTATTTGATGAAAGTGATTTAATAACATTTGCGCTACTGGCATCTCATATTCTGGAGCTTCGGTTAAAGAAACTCTAATAGTGTCGCCTATTCCATCTGCTAATAATGTTCCAATACCTACAGCTGATTTTATCCTACCATCTTCTCCTTCTCCTGCTTCTGTAACTCCTAGATGTAAAGGATAATTCATATTATTTTTCATCATTTCTGATACTAATAATCTATATGCATAAACCATTACTCTAGTGTTAGAAGCTTTCATTGACAAAATAATATTATGAAAATTTTCATCTCTGCAAATCCGTAAAAACTCCATTGCTGATTCTACCATTCCTTTTGGGGTGTCTCCATACCTTGAAAGTATTCTGTCAGATAGAGATCCGTGGTTAGTCCCTATTCTCATAGCGGTTCCATTTAACTTGCAAATTCTGATTAAAGGAGTAAATTTTTTTCTAATTCTCTCTAACTCTTCCTGATAACCTTGATCAGTATACTCTATTTCCTCAAATTTCTTTTTATCAGCATAATTTCCTGGATTAATTCTAACTTTTTCTACAATTCCCGCTGCAATCTCTGCAGCATTAGGAGTATAATGTATATCAGCAACTATTGGGGTATTATATCCGCTAATCCTAAGTTTTTCTTTAATATTCTTTAAATTTTCAGCTTCCCTCCTGCTTGGAGCTGTTATACGAATTAACTTACATCCAGCTTTTACCATTCTTATAGACTCTGAAACTGTAGCTTCAGTGTCCATAGTATTAGTAGTAGTCATTGACTGTATATGAATTGGATTTTTTTTACCAAAAAATAAATCTCCTACTTTTACCTCCCTAGTATTAGACCTAGAATATTGTGTTAATGAATGACAATATTTCATTTATTGTTTAACAAATTTCTTTATTCTTCCTTCTTCTCCAATTGAAATATAATATACTCCTTTAGATAGATTACTTACATCTACTTGCACATAACTTAAAGGTCCATCTATAGGAATATTTATAATAATTCTGCCTAAGTTATCTCTAATATTAATGTTGTCAATATTTTTTAATGTTGAATTGACTATTATTGTATTTCTAGACGGATTTGGAAAAACTTCATAATCTATGTTTTCTTGGTTGATACTTAATATTTCATCAACTCTGAATTCATAATTTATTGACCTTCCAAAATCTGGTTCAAAAGTATGCAACCAACTTGCTCCAATTTCACGCAATTTTAAGTATCCTATTCCATCATTATTAGCCCAAAAATCTAATCCATCATCATCTGTATCTGTAACTTTTAGAGTGTAGCATCCTGGACTAAATTCAACTGTATCTCTATACTGAGTATTAGAATAAAATATAGGACTAGCATATTCTAATAATCCGTCATTATTAAAAATCTCCCATGACGTTTCAGATTCATTAGTCCACGAACTAACAACTCCAGAATTTGTTTTAGTCCATATAGTAAAAATTGGGGGCAATATTGGAGCAGGTCTAAATTTAGTTTTTGATAAATTATTAAATAAATAACTATCATTAGTTCCATTTGGCAATGAAATTTCTGCAAAAAATTCATTATCTGCATTTTCTATTAAATTTGACCATAATGCAGATGGATCAGGCAAAATTACAGTGTCTGATTCTAGAAAATCAAGAGATCCAGTCCAATCATACATTTCTTTCTGAGTATTATTATTTATCCAATATTCTATTTTTAAAGATGTTAGTGTAGTGCTTCCCGAATTCTGAATAATAATTTTCGGCTTTGAGCAAATAGGATTTTTTCTAGATAAACTTACATTATTTGTTGGAGATAAGATGTTTAATATCCTAGCATCTATGTTAAAATTTGGTTGCCCATAACTAACCAAACAACTACTAACCCAATAATTTGAAGTTCCTGATCCACCATTAATTCCATAATCGAAAATATTATTTTGACCTTGGGTTACATAAGGAGTTATATCAAATTCTCGGATATCGGTTGCCATGCCAGGACACCATCCAGCTCTATCATATATCCAAGTTCCACCTTGGGGATATATTGGATTCTCAGAGCATTCTTTCCATACTCTCCATGAATCTAAAATTGCTCCATTAATTTCCATTTTGTGTGTTTGAGGAATAAATTCACCTTGCTGTCCATGTCCAGTAATAGCAGTTTTAATTATATACTGCCCAGCATTAGGATATAATTTATGATTTCTTGGTTCAAAAACATTATTACTTTGTATAGAGGTATATGATTTGCTTTGAACTTTCCATATATTTTGTGTTTCAAGAACATCTCTTGGTGGCGTGCCTACAATAAACAAAAACTTTATATCCATATCTTCCTGCCACTGTCCCCCAGCATCCATAGTAATTCTTTTAGGACCTTTAAATATTGGTGCGTAATCTGTCAAATCAAAATACCAAGTCTTACCTTCAACTCCTAAATCTAGCCCAATTCCATATGGAGTAACAAAAGACATAATCTGAAAAGCCATAGGATATCTTTTATAATATGACAATTGTCCAATACTAATAGTGCCATCAATTTGTAAAGTATCAATATCTATAATAGAACCTGAAGAATCATATGTATAACTAAATGGCTGCCAATAATAATTTACACTCAAAGTGTCAATTATATCATTATTTAATGTTCCAAAATTAGAAATTATACCAAACTCTATAATTGTATCTGAATCATTTAATGTAGAATCTAGAAAATAATTTCCAATAGAATCAATAACCCAAAAATAATTATATACTGGGATTGTAGTATATGAATAATTAAGACCATTAAATCCAAGTATAGAATAATTATTAGTTTTAAACAAAATTGAATCTACTCTTGTCGAATCGTGAATATACGTATTACAAGAATAATCCCACTCTCCACATGCTACATTATTGCCTCCACTAGTGTTAACTTGAGCATCCTTACATCTCATACTATAAGCCATAATTATTCTTTCGAATGTTAAGTTAGTATCACTAGGAAAATACGCAATTGTATCTCTTGGCGGCCCCCAAGCCTGTCCGTATGTCATACTATAATCAAATGTTTGTACTACTATTGTATCTCCAGGATTCTGAGAAAAAACATTAATACTTAAAATTAAAGTTATAATTAGCAGGTATTGTTTCTTCATAATTTTATTTTATTTTTATTTTATTCTTCTATCTCTGTAAGTCCTCCAGCTATAATAAGCTTCATAACTTCTGATGATGCCTTATCTATTCTCTTAACATTCTTCTTGTCAACTACAAATAACTGCCCTGAGATTGCATAAGAATGAGGCATATATATTAACACCTTCCCTTCTGTAATACTTAATGATTGAACATCTTCATTTGTAATGAAACCAATTCTTTCAATTGTTGAGTTTTCATAAACTTTTACTAAAACTGGTTCAGAAAAACCTTTCTTTTTACCAACAAATGTGGTCATTAAGTCTTTTACTGATGTATAAATTGTTTTTAATAAAGGAGCTTTATTAAGCATGTTCTGAAAAATAGATGTGAATGGTGAAGCGATTATAATTGAACCAAAATACCCAAATATAGTAACTATGATAATCAACATAATTATACCTAAAAAAGGAATTTTCATTGGTAAAAAACTGCCAATAATATCGTTAAAAAAGAAATAAGCCTCTTGAACAACCCATAGAGTAACAACGGTAGGAACTAAATATAATAGTCCCTTTAAAAAATAATTTTTGAAACTTTTAATCATGGTTGATATTTTGATGGATAAAATTAAAAATTTATTATCTAATTACAATACTATGAAGAAATAAAACTACAAATAATATTTTAATAATCAGATGATAAAAATAAACAACCACAAGTATTAATAAAATTTATTTGTTAATAAGTAATTATAAGACAATAAATTAACAAATCCTTAGTTTGTAAATTTGAAATGTAAAAATTTATTATTTATGAAAAATATTATATATCTATTCTTTAGTCTAATTCTAATAATATCTTCTTGTGTTAGTCCAAAAATACATAATGAACTTTTAAAGAATAATAAACAAATTAATAATGATCTAAAATTATATGAAAAAGAAGTTATTAATCTTTCATCCCAACTAGAAGAATTAAATTATACAATCTCTACAATTAAGAAAAAAATACAAGAATTAAAATCTGATTCAATACAAAATGGAAAAGCTCTAATTCAACTTAAAAATAAATTTAATGAACTAAATAATGCTTATGAAATTCTAGAAAGTAAAAACAGTCGACAATTATCAGAAAAAGCAAAAGAAATTAAACAACTATTAGATCAATTAGATTTAGCTCAAACTAATTTGCTAAATAAAGAAGATGAACTTAATCAAATATCTGAAAACTTAAAAATAAAGGAGAATGAACTTACAAAAGCTCAAAATATTCTTGAAGAAAGATCAAACAAAGTAATTGAATTAGAAAAGATTATAAATCAAAAAGATTCAATAGTATCTTATATAAAAGAAAAAGTGCAAAAATCACTAATAGGATTAGAAGGTGATGGGATAACAATAGTTCAAGAAAATGGCAAAATTTACATATCATTAGAGGAAGACTTGTTATTTGCTTCTGGAAAATATATTGTAAATAAAAAAGGTGAAGAAGCTCTATCAAAATTAGGACAAGTACTAGCTAATCAAACTAATTTAGAAATTCTTGTTGAAGGACATACAGATAACATTCCCCCAAACGGTAAAGGTGTAATAAAAGATAATTGGGACCTAAGTGTTCTAAGAGCAACTTCTGTTGTGAAAATTTTTCTAAAAAATAAATCTTTAGATCCATTACAATTTACCGCTGCAGGTAGAGGAGAATTTAATCCTGTTGCTAATAATGAAAATCCAGATGGAAGAAAAATGAATAGAAGAATTGAATTAATTCTATCTCCTAACTTGGATGACCTATATGAAATTTTAGAATAATTTCTAAAATAAAAGACTTAAAACCTCTTCTATCTTTTCAAATTTATAAATCTTAATTGAAAAATTTTTATTATTTAACTTACTATATTTTGAGATAATCATGTTTTTATAACCCAGCTTCTGAGCCTCAGAAACTCTCCTCTCTACCCTATTAACAGCTCTAATTTCACCAGACAAACCAACTTCACCAGCAAAGCAGGTATCATTTGATATTGGTATGTCTAAATCGGAAGATAAAATAGAACAAATAACGGCTAAATCTATTGCAGTATCATCAGGCTTAATTCCACCAGTTATATTTAAAAAAACATCCTTTATAGCTAATTTAAATCCACATCTCTTTTCCAAGACAGCTAATAACATATTTAATCTTTTTAAATCAAATCCTGTAGCTGACCTTTGAGGAGTGCCGTACACAGCGGAACTTACTAAAGATTGAACCTCAATCATTAACGGGCGATTACCCTCAATAATCGTAGAAATTGATACCCCAGAATTAGAATCATCTCTTTGAGATATCAGTATCTCAGAAGGATTATTTACTTGCCTTAAACCATTATTAACCATCTCATACACTCCTAATTCTGATGCAGATCCAAATCTATTTTTAATACTTCTAAGAATTCGATATATATGATTTCTATCACCTTCAAATTGCAGGACAGTATCAACCATATGTTCTAATATTTTTGGTCCAGCTAATGCCCCGTCTTTATTAATATGACCAATTAATAAAATTGCAGTATTGGTCATCTTAGCATATTTTATTAACTCTGAAGTACACTCTCTTATTTGTGAAACACTTCCTGGAGAAGATTCTACAAAGTTAGTATGTAAAGTTTGGATAGAGTCTATAATCAAGATATTTGGACATATAGTTTCTATTTGAGTAAAAATATTTTGCGTATTTGTCTCTGTTAAAATAAAACAATTATCAGTTTTTAAAGAGTCTATAATTCTTTTAGCTCGCATTTTTATCTGACTCTCACTTTCCTCTCCTGAAACATATAAAACTTTCTTTTTAATATTAAGAGCAATTTGTAATAATAGGGTTGACTTTCCAATTCCAGGCTCTCCTCCTAATAAAACTACTGAACCTGGAACAATACCCCCTCCCAAAACTCTATTTAATTCTAAATCATTAGTAATTATCCTCTCTTCATTTAATTCAGAAAGATCTTTAATAAGTGATGGAGTATTTATCCTTTTCGAATTTGATGTAAAACTTTTAGAATCTTCTTTATTGATAATTTCTTCAACATATGTGTTCCATTCTTTACAATTAGGACATTTTCCTAACCATTTTGGTGACTGTACTCCACAATTTTGACAAAAAAAAGCTGACTGAATTTTCTTTTTTTTCATTGGTTTTTTATAATTTTTTGTATAATTGACGAAGTTGAATACCCATCTATTAGAGGTGTTATTAAAACCTTTCCTCCATTGTTTAATACTACATCATGTCCTGCAATCTCTTCAATTGAATAATCACCACCTTTCGCAAGAATATCTGGCAAAATATTCTGAATTATTTTTTCTGGAGTCTCTTCTGAAAAGAAAATTATTGCGTCTACAAATTCTAATGCTGATAATAAAACTGATCTAGAATTCTCATCAATTATAGGTCGATTATTTCCTTTTAATTTTTGTATTGAATTATCAGTATTTAAAGCTATTATTAACCTGTCTCCCAAATCTGCTATATTAGCTAAAACTTCAATGTGTCCTCTATGCACCAAATCAAAACAACCATTAGTAAATACAATTTTCTCTTCATTAAATCTCCATTTTTTAATACGATCTTTTAATTCAGATATATTACAAATCTTATGTTTAATTTTATTTAAATTAGTAGTTTTCATTTTGATTGTTTCTTAAATAAAAATAACATTCCTATAGACCCTAAAATTACTGCAACAAATGTTTGTGCTGTATGCACAATGAATGGAAATAATGTTGCTGGATTATATTCATTATATGGTTTTATACTAAGAAATCCTCCTGGTATTTGTAGAGATACTAAACCTATCATAACTATTAAATGATAAGAACCTAATCCACCAGGAGCTGGTATTACCATTCCTATTCCCCCTAATACCAATAAAAATAACCCATCAGAGAATCCTAAATCAGAGGTCGCTGGTATAGAATAAAAGCAAATATATGTCATTAAAAAATACATTACCCATATACTGACGGTATGAAACCAAAAAGAAAATTTATTTTTTATTTTTTTTATACTCTTAATTCCTTCTTTTAATCCAATTATAAAATTGGTTACTTTATTATAAAATGATAGTCTTTTAATCTTTTTCCTAAAAATATAAATACAGAATATTATCAATATTAATATGCAAAATATCACATAAATTATACTAGAACTTTGGGTTTCAATTTTCTTATATTCATCTATTGAACTAATTATTTCTCCGAATTTTAATACAAGTGCTAAAATTAAAAAACCAAGAAGAAAGATAAAATCAATTAATCTTTCAATAATTATAGTTCCAAAAAGCTTGTCAACTGGAATATTATCTGTTTTTTTTAGCGCTGTACACCTAGTAATTTCCCCAGCTCTGGGAATGAATAGATTGGTAAAATACCCAAGTGAAACAGATGAAATTGAATTTATTCGTGAGGTTTTATATCCTAAAGCTTCAATTAACACAATCCATCTAATTCCTCTGTTAAAGTAAGCCCATCCACCAAATATCATTGATAATATTACATATATATAATCCACTGTTAATAAATCTCTTTGCAAACTTTTCGGGTTTTTCCCGAAAAAGAAAAATATAATAAAAGCAATAAATAATAGTGAAATTACTATTTTAATTATACTAAATAGAGTTTTTTTATCCATTGTGTAAAACTAAAAAATTATATTATCAATTAAACGAATTGATGAAATATATACTGCAATACACGCAGCATTTGTTCCTTCTTCTCCAATCTTTGATATCGGCTTCATAGTTTCTAATGATACAATATTAAAATAATCTAGATCTATTAACTTATTTCTATTATAAGTCTTTTCAATTTCATTGTATATGTAATTTATATCCTTAGTTTTTGATAAATTTTTAACATTTAATAATGTCTTATATATTAGTGCTGCATTTATTTTTTCTTCAGGTTTTAATAATTCATTTCTAGAGCTCATTGCTAATCCTGAAGATTCTCTTTTGGTAGAAACGCTAACAATTTTTACAGGAATACTTAGATTTTTAGTAATAAATTTTATAATTTGTAATTGCTGTAAATCCTTTTGACCAAAATACGCTTTATTAGGCAAAATAATCCTAAATAACTTTTCTACAATAGTTGCTACTCCATCAAAATGTCCTGTTCGTGAACTTCCTTCCATATACTGATCTAATCCATTAAATTCGAATACTTTAGAAGTTTCATTTTCAGAGTAAATATCATTAATTTCTGGAATATAGACCAAATCACATTCATATTTATTTAATAATTCTAAATCTTTATCTAAATTCCTTGGATAATTTTCTAAATCTGAGAGATTATTGAACTGAGTTGGATTTACAAAAATACTACAAATTGTTATGTCTGTTTCTAACTTTGATTGGGTAATTAAAGATATATGGCCTTCATGAAGAGCTCCCATTGTTGGGACAAAACCAATGGCAGTTTCATTTCCTATTGAATCTAAGAATCTTTTTAAGTCTGATTGGTGTTTAAAAATTCTCAACTTGTTAAAAATAAATAATAAGCAGCAAACATAAAAAATTGCTTGAAAAAAACCATTAATTTTTTTACTTTTGCATATTAAATTATCTTTTAATGATAAAGAAGAAAATATTATTTGCATCTCAAGAGATTTATCCATATCTTCCAGAAACTGAAATGGCTAATGTGGGACTTAATGTCCCTAAATACCTAATAGAACATGGAAATGAGACAAGAGTTTTTCTTCCAAAATTTGGAGTTATTAAAGAAAAAACAAATAATCTACACGAGGTAATTAGACTTTCAGGTATGAATCTAATTATTGATGACTTTGATCATCAATTAATAATCAAAGTAGCTTCAATTCAGTCTGCAAGAATGCAAATATATTTTATAGATAATGAAGAATACTTTCCAAGAAAAGTGATGCTACATGATGAAAATGGTAAGTTTTTGCCTAACACAGAAGAAAGAATGATGTTTTATTGTAAGGGAGTAATTGAAACAGTAAAGAAACTAGGTTGGTCTCCAGAAATGATACATTGTCAAGGATGGTTTTCTTCGTTAATACCATTATATATCAAAAAGATTTATAATGAAGATCCTTTATTCAAAAACACTAAGATTATTTATAATATATTCGATACAGAATTCAATGAATCTTTAAATCCAGAAATTACAAATAAATTGCTATTTGAAAACAAATTAACTGGATCGGATTTAAAATTACTTGAAAATCCAAGTTTTGAAAACTTAACTAAATTTGCAATTTCATATTCAGATGCAATTATTATTGGAAGTGAAAATATAAATGAAAATATAACTAAATATATAAAATCCTCTAAATTACCAGTGATGGATTATCCTGGATCAGAAGATTATGAACAGAGATATAATGAATTCTTTGACTCACTAACTGAAAAAGAAGAAGAATTAGAACTTACTCAAAAATAAAATGAATTTCTATAAAATACTTATTTACATTATTGCTAGTACTGTAATATTCGGATGTAATGATTCAGATATTATTGGTTTAGAACTGCCAAATGCTGCAAGTTTTAATATTAATAATGATTCAATAATTAATTTTAATATCCAAACCACTTCAGAAGATAGTCTTAGATCGGACGAAGCCGCTTATTTATTATTAGGTCAGATTTTAGACCCTGTGTTTGGTGATAATAAAGCGTCCTTTTGTAATCAAATATTACTGCCCTACAATAATATAACTCAAATAGATGGATGGGTCGTAGATTCAGTTGTATTAAAATATAATATCACTGATTTTTATGGTGATTTAAATGAAAATAATGACCTTCAAATTTCAGTTTATGAACTTAAGGAGAATATATTAAAAGAAAATCAATATTATTCAAATTTTTCACCTGAATTTGAATCAGCAAATATTATAAATGATTTTTCAATTTCTGAAGGAGACTCTACAAATTCTTCTCTATTAAAAATATACCTAAATAATGATTTTGGAGAAAAGATAATGAATGAAACTGGAAACTCTACAATGATAGACAATACATCTTTTACAGATTTTTTCAATGGTTTTTACATAGAAGCGATCTCTAATAATACAATTCTTTATTTAAACCCTTTGAATGACAATAGTAGATTAAGTATTTATTACCACATTAATGGAGGTGAAGATTCTTTGTCATTAGAGTTTGAAGTTGGAGGAGATGCTGCTAGAATTAACTTGTTTAATGAAAAAAACATTTCTCCAAATATCAGTGGTGAGAGTTATATTCAATCAATGGCTGGATTTAAGAATAAAATAGAATTTTTAAACCTTGAGGATTTAAAGGATAAATTTAAAGGTAAAGCTATTAATCAAGCGACCATAAGATTTGTGCCTATTATTGATGAAAATTATGACTCTCACAAAAAACTATATTTAGTTAGAGAAAAAAATGATAGTTCTATTGTTTTCTTAACAGACTATACTATAGAAGGAGAGTCTCATTTTGGAGGCACGCTTAATGTTGATGATTACTATAGTTTTAATATTACTAGATATTTTGTTCAACTAATAAACAATGAGGAATATACAGAAATATTATATTTACTTCCTTCAGGCGGAGCAGTAAATGCTAATAGAACTATTCTTGATAATTCAAAAATAAATATAAACGTAATATACACCGAAAATTAATGTGTGGCATTGTAGGCTATATTGGTGCAAAACAAGCTTATCCAATAATTATTAAAGGACTCAAAAGACTAGAATACAGAGGGTATGATAGTGCTGGAATAGCTCTTTCTGAGGGTAAAGAAATTAATATAATTAAAGAAAAAGGGAAGGTCTCTGATCTTGAGGACCATGCTTGTGATAAAAATAAAAAAGGAAAAATAGGAATAGGTCATACTAGATGGGCAACGCATGGTGTCCCTAATAGAAAAAATGCTCATCCTCATCTATCTGGAAATGGACAGCTTGCTATAATACATAATGGAATAATAGAAAATTATGATGCAATTAAAAAGATTCTTACAAAGAAAGGGCACACATTTTACTCAGAAACAGATACTGAAGTATTAATTCATTTAATAGAAGAAATTAAGAAAAATGAAAAATGTAGTTTATTTGAAGCTGTAAGATTATCATTGAATGAAATTATCGGCGCATATGCTATAATTGTTATGAAAGAAGATGATGATTCTGAATTTATAGCTGCTAGAAAAGGAAGTCCATTAGTAATAGGATTGGGAGAAAAGGAATATTTTGTTGCCTCGGACGCTAGCCCCATTATTGAGTATACAAGGAATGTAGTATATCTAGAAGATGGTGAGATAGCTAGAATAAATAAATTTGAAGGATTAGAAATCAAAACTATAAATAATAGCAATATATCTCCATTCATACAAGAATTAGAAATCAGCTTAGAATCCATAGAAAAAGGTGGATACTCGCACTTTATGCTAAAAGAAATTTTTGAACAGCCAAATTCAGTACTAAACACATTAAGAGGTAGAATAGATCCTATTAGCAAAAATGTAATATTAGGAGGATTATCAGAATATGAACAAAAAATTGCAAATGCTAATAGAATAATAATTATTGCATGCGGTACTTCATGGCACGCTGGGTTAATAGGAGAATATCTTTTCGAAGATTTTACTAGGATTCCTGTAGAAGTTGAATATGCTTCAGAGTTTAGATATAGAAATCCAATAATTAAAGAAGGTGATATAGTTTTAGCAATTTCACAATCAGGAGAAACAGCTGATACACTTGCTGCCTTACAGCTAGCAAAAGAAAAAGGAGCTACGATTCTTGGAATATGTAATGTTGTAGGTTCTTCAATTGCTAGAATAACTGATGCGGGATGTTACACACATGCTGGCCCTGAGATAGGGGTTGCATCAACAAAAGCATTTACTACACAAGTGATTGTTCTAACTCTAATGTCATTAAAAATTGCAAAAATTAAGGGAAGTATCACTAATTCCGATTACCATAGCATTATTACAGGCATAGAACTTATTCCTAATCAAATAAAAGAAGTTCTTAAATCAGAAAAATTAATTAAAGAAATATCAAGTAAAATAAAAGACGTTAATAATTGTTTGTATCTAGGTAGAGGTTATAATTTTCCTGTTGCGCTTGAAGGTGCTCTTAAATTAAAAGAAATTTCTTATATACACGCTGAAGGATACCCCGCAGCTGAAATGAAACATGGACCAATTGCTCTTATAGATAATGAAATGCCAATTATTGTAATTGCAACAAAAAAAGGTAATTATGAAAAAGTAGTAAGTAATATACAAGAAGTTAAATCTAGAGGAGGTAAAATAATTGCTATTGTCACCAAAGGTGATAATATTGTTAAAGAAATAGCCGACTACACAATTGAAATACCTGAATGTAGTGAATCTCTATCCCCAATTCTAACCAATATTCCTCTTCAATTAATATCGTATCATATTGCTGTTATGAGAAATTGTAATGTAGATCAACCAAGAAATTTAGCAAAATCAGTTACGGTAGAGTAATGTAGTTTTCTAGGTTGATCCCTATTCAATCACTATCTTTTTTAATAACATCTGGATTTAATATAGTAAGTTCTCCAAAATATGGGTCAGGATTAATAAAACTATTTAATCCTTTTTTGTTACTTATTATTTCTTCAAGTTCTTTGTCTTTAATTTTAAGAATTATATCATCTTCTCTTCCACCTCCTTCCCAGTCCCAAAAATCTTGAGAAATTGGACTTATTTCTATCGAAACTTCCCATTCTTCTTCTAGTTTCTTTCTAGGACGACTAAGAACAATATCAGTCACTCTATATTTCTTTTTTTTCTTCTTAATACGAGTTCTTTCACATTCAATAACAATATCATTTAAGTAATTAAATTCTTTATATAAGAAACTAATTTTTTCTTCTTCATTATTTATATAATCTTTAGTAATATTGAACCAGAGATTATAGATAATACATCCAATAATTAGTATAACCCAAGAATACAAGATTGTTCTCGTCTCAAGATCCATGATGTCACCAATGATATAACATAACAGACCCCCTCCTAAAATTATTTGCAAATTACGTATTATAGACTTCTTTGTCATTCTGTTCATATCACAAAACTAACAAAAAACTATTTTCACAGAATGAATCTTCCATTCGTATTCTCTATTCCCCCTTTCTTCCCTGATTCTTCCTTTCTTTAAAATTGAAAAAACATAATTTCCTTTAAACTCACTTCCCCTTGGGGTTTTGATATCCCGTTCATTAAACCAATTTGAAATCTTTTTATATCCTAATCCTTTTCCGTAAAGTTCTTTGACGGTATCGTATAAATATTGTTGGTGTTCTGAATAGAAATAATTGTTTAAGTTTGAGGATGAAACTGTAATGGTAAATTGAAGGAATATATTTGAGATTTCACTTTTTACCCTTTCTGACAAATCAGTTACGGTAGAGTAGTGGGGTATTTTAGGTTGATCTCTATTAATTCTCATCTTTTTTAAAAACATCTGGATTTAATATTGTTAATC
>CESM01075903.1_pt1 | contig 20938 bp, 23 predicted proteins | sample 361421 | NCBI WGS metagenome assembly CESM01 (sample SAMEA2622219, study PRJEB7988) | marine metagenome | isolation source: saline water (ENVO:00002010), including | reverse complement strand
TCCTCTGATACATTATCGGGCTTAATAATTTTAACCAAAGCGTCATGACCAATGTAAAAATCCGATTCCTTAACACCAACCTCTGGAAGTTTTTCATCAATTGGCAAGAATGATGACTTGAATATATCTCGTCCATCATCAGCATAACGAAATTGAAAGAAATCCTTTCCTGTTGGATCTTGTAATTTATCTAAAATAGGTTCTGATAACCTGAATATAATACGGTCCTCAATTTGAGTAGCCACAATCTGTTGATAAGTAATTTTATCTCTCAAGAAGTGATCCAATTCGGTATACAAAACTTTCCTAACCAAAGAATAAGTGAAATTCACACCTAGAATAATCACCAATAGAGAAAGCACAGTGAACGCAACCAGAAGACGCGATCTTATAGAGCCAGTATACATTGTGGCAGAGGACTATTTGGCCTCAGGGTCAATAAGGACATAGCCTAAGCCTCTCCTCGTATGTATTAGCCTAGCCCCACCCCCTAATTCCGATTTCTTTCTTAACCTGTTTATAAAAACATCAATTACGTTACTATCAGCCTCATCAGCAAAGTCATAAAGTTGCTCCCAAATGTCTGCTCGAGAAACAATATGCCCAATTCTTAACGATAGTAATTCTAGAAGACAAAATTCTTTCGCCGTTAAATCTAATGTAACGCCCCCTCTTTTTGCTACTCTTGCTTTGGTATCAACTTCCAAATCAGATATCTTTAAAATGGACTCACTCTTATCATTTGCCCTCCGAACCTGCGCCCTAACACGGGCCATAAATTCATCTAAAGCAAAAGGCTTAATTAAGTAATCATCAGCACCCGAATCTAAGCCAACAATTCTTTCTGAGATTGAATCTCTAGCTGTAGTAATCAAAACGGATACATTCTTTTTAGATTGTCTAATACGTTGAAGAACTTCGATTCCATCAATACCGGGTAAAGTAAGATCAAGAACAACAAGTGAATATGGATTCTCTATCGCCAGCCATAAACCCTCTTTGCCATCACCTGCTTCATCTACAGCAAAACCATCACTTCTTAGTCTTTTGGCCAAAGCTTCTCTAAGAGGTGCGTTATCTTCAACCAGCAGTACCCTCAAAATAAAATCCCTTCTAAGGCAATCAGATAATTTAAAATGTTCACCATGATTTTAATGCCCTTCATCTGAAGAACCATGCGGCTCGAACAATTTCTTTGTATCCTTCCATTCATGCTTGTCACAAGATGCAGAAAAGAAAATTAAACATATTATTGATATGGTAACTGCAATAATTTTTTTCATAGCCATTAGTAATTGAGCTCTGATGCTAGATAGATGCAACTGCTAAACCTTGTAATTTTAGAAACAAATGCCTTAAAACTAATTCCAAACCATAAGACATAGTATGATTAGGGATAACTCCTTCTAATGAGACTAACTATAAAAAAATTTAATAAGCAAATCTTATAATTTACTATTTAAATTTAATATACATTCATGCATAAATTAATTAGACAAAAGAAGTAATAAATGGATAAAAGCGAAGCCAATAAAAGGATTAAAGAACTTCGTAAAATGATCCTTTATCATAATAAACTTTATTATGACAAGGGTACTCAAGAAATAAATGACTCGGAGTATGATGCATTAATGATTGAGTTAAGAGCTCTAGAAGACATCAATCCATCACTATTTAATAATAAGTCTCCAACAAATGTGGTTGGTGGAGCCCCACTAAAAGAGTTTGCTCATATTGAGCACACAATAAAAATGTTGTCTATTGAGGATATACACGAACTAAAAGATGATGAAATTAACTCCAAGGGAATCGCTCCAGAAAACAATTTATCAGAATGGTTTACGAAACTCAGAAACTCAATAGGACAATCAAATTTTTCAGTTGCTGTTGAACCAAAGATTGATGGCGTTGCTGTAACTGTTTTATATGAGAATGGAAAAATTAAATATGCTGCAACTCGTGGAGACGGTTCAGTCGGTGATGACATTACACAAAACATATTAACAATCGACTCCGTCCCCTCAAAGTTAAACAAGATAAATGATGGCATTTTAGAGCTTAGAGGTGAGGCCTTTATTTCAAATGATGATTTCGAAAAATTGAATATTCAAAGAGAAAATAACGGTGAGCAAAAGTTTATAAATCCAAGAAATGCTACTGCTGGAACGTTAAAACAGCTCGATCCAAAAATCGTCGAACAGAGACCTTTGAAATTAATTTTCCATAGCTTCGGTCAAATTTATCCAGATCATTTCTTAGACATAATTAGCTTCAAAGAAAAATTAAAAGATCTCGGCCTTCCATATGATAAATGGTTTAGGTGTACTCAAAACGAATCTGAACTCATTCAAGCTGTTAAGGATCTTAATGTAGAAAGACATAATTTCTCTTATGGAACTGATGGAGCCGTAATAAAAGTAAATGAAATTAAACATCACAAGAAATTAGGTTCAACAAGTAGGTATCCTAAATGGGCATGCGCATATAAATATCGACCTGAACAAGGTCAAACGAAACTAGAAAGCGTGACCGTGCAAGTTGGAAGAACAGGTGTACTAACGCCTGTTGCTGAACTTAAACCCATTTTTATTTCAGGAACAACGGTATCTAGGGCAACTCTTCATAATAATGATGAAATCAAAAGAAAAGACATTCGAATTGGGGACACTGTAGTGATAGAGAAGTCAGGGGAAATTATTCCAGCAGTTGTAAAAGTAAATCTAAATGAAAGACCCAAATCAACCACTCCTTTCAACATATATGATCACCTTAATGGAAAGTGCCCATCGTGTGAATCAACAATTACGAAGGTAGAGGGTTACGCTTCATGGAAATGCACAAACTTATCTTGTCCCGATCAACTAATATCATCACTGATACATTTTTCAGGAAGGAAAATGTTAGATTTAGATGGTCTTGGTTTAAGAGTTGCTGAAAAATTAGTAACCGACCAAATAATCACAAATCCAACCGATCTATTCGAGTTAAACATTAATACATTGTCAAATCTTGAGCTGCCTCCTGCTACATTGCTGAGTGGCCGCACTTCTAAGCCAAGAAGGTTTGGTGAAAAAAAGTCAGAAAAATTAATTAACAGTCTTAATGAATCAAAAAAACTCCCCCTTTCTCGATGGATATTTGCTCTTGGCATCAATAACGTTGGAGAATCTGCTGCTAATGAATGCTCACGCTTACACAATGATTTTTCAGAAATCATAAACTCTCAAATCATTAACCTAATTATAAACAGATGGAATATAGAAAATTGGTTAAAATTAAACACACTAAAAAAGATAAAATCTGAATCAACTTCTGATGCTTTAGATGAGAAAATAAAATTACATAACAATAAGAAACAAAATTTAATTTCCATTAATAAGAAACTGGAACAATATCAAGTATCACAAGAATTAGGGGGAGTTGCATGCAAATCAATTTATGAATTCATCAATTCCGATAATGGAAAGTCAATTCTCCATCGTCTCAATACTTTAAAGATTAACCCTACGTCCAATAATTATAACCCGAGACCAACAACAAATGTTGAAAATTCTTCTCCTATTAGTGGCAGCCAATGGGTAATAACTGGAACACTGTCTAAACCTAGAGAAACATTCAAAAGCGAAATAGAGAAACTTGGAGGCAAGGTCATGAATTCTATTAGTAAGAAAACGGATTATCTGTTAGCTGGAGATAAGGCTGGTTCAAAATTATCAAAAGCTTCAAATCTTAACATCAAAATCATTGAGGAAAAGGAATTCATAAACCTAATCGAATCATCTATTGAGCAGTCAACTCTTTAATATTACAGACACATATTTTGCATCATCTAAAATAAATTTTTTTACCTCAACCTCAACTTCATCAACTACAAAAAATGATCTTATAGAGTCGATAATTTCTTCAGCTAGTGTCTCTATTAATTTTCTTTCTCCAATAGAAGCAATTTCCTTAATTTTTTGAGCAACTAAAAAATAATCTACTGTGTCTTCAATATTGTCGTTCAAGTCGTGCAATGAATTCGAAGGCTTAATGGTAACATCAATTAAGAGGTCTTGACGTTGCTCTCTCTCTTTATCAGGAACCCCAACATATGAGCTAACCTTTAACCCAATAATTTTAATTAATCCCTTTTGCATAATAAATTAAGAAAAAACAATTGAAATAAGTTCAAACAAATCATCAACAATTAGTTTTGGAGAGCTCTCTTCAAGCATTTCCCGACTATTGTAACCAGTTAGCACACCAACAGAAAAAATATCTGCAAAATTAGCAGTATCAATATCATGCTGCATATCTCCTACAAAGACTGTGTCTTTTACATCAAGTGAGTTCTCATTAAGCACTCTGTTAATCCACTCTCTTTTATCTAATGCTTCAGTATAAACACCATTAAAAAGACTTCTTATATTGAGTTCTTTTGATTGCGTCTCAAAATGTTGATGTTTAATAGAGCTTAATAAATACACTCCCATTTTATAATGCTTACATTTATTTAAAATCTCTAAGCATCCAGGAAGCAAATGAACAGATTCATTTGATTCAGAGAAAAATTTTGCGTACAAATCTTCTAAATCCGACATAGAAGCTTCAGGTAAAAACTTCTTATAAAATCCTTCAAAAGGAAGACAAAAGTCTGAACAAAATTCATCTCTACTAAAACTCTTCTTTCCATAATGATTGAAAACTTTATTTGTTGAGTCAATTACTGGACCCAAATCATCAACTAGTGTTCCCGACCAATCAAAAATGAAATTTTTACAAAAGCTTAATTGAGTTCCATTTTTCATCCCAATCGAAAATTAACACCCTTCAATTTTTTTCTACCAAAAACACCTTGCAACTTCTTAACTATATCAGGCTTCATCTGGCGATCAAGTGTGTATAGAATGGATGGCTGCAAAACGCTAATTTCGATGTGCCCGTTTTTAAAACCTGTTGGCCTTGTATTCTCTGAAATAACTGCAGGCATGATATCATTCCATGCACATAAAATGTCTGACTCTGAAATGGCATCACCAACTTGAAGTTTGTCGAGAGCTCTAACAACTTCATCTGATAATAATGTTGCAGGCTTTGTCTCTGGATCTGAATAGACACCTCTCCACTCAGCTATAATCTTTCGCTTCAAAGATTGTGTCTTAGAATTCAACCTTCTCCTCATTTACAGAAATATATTTATCATATAAAGAGAATTCTTATCAAGGAGTAAAGGGTAGAGTTAAAATATTGTAAATAGAACTCTAAAAAATTCTATTGTTTGCCATCATCACCAATAGCTTCAACAGGACAACCTTCTAGAGCCTCTTCACAAAGCTCTTTCTCATCATCAGATTCGGGCTGTTTATACAAAAATGAATATCCACCCTCCTCTTGCCTGGTAAAGTTATCTGGAGCAGTTTCTCGGCAAAGATCACAGTCAATACATTGGTCATCAACATAATACTGCCCCTTAGCGTTATCTTCGTAGCGGTTTTCTTTGTCAGCCATTACAAGTTTGGGAAATACAATTTTGCATAAATTATATTAATTACGTGATAAGCAAAAGATTTTCTCTATAATTATTAATATTTTTTATATCTAAGAGCATATAATTGGACGAATAACTTATTGCGTAAACTTATATAAAATGTCTGAAAACAGTTCTAACAGTATTAATCCAGATCAAACCACACCTTTGGTTGAATCAGAGAGCTATAAAGGTACGAGTAAAAATCGTAGAAAAATCTCTACACTCTCCAAACTATTTACACTGTCAGTAATATTGATTTGCGGGATCTCAATTCTATTTCTTTCCGGAAAATATTTTATATTAAAAAAGGAAATATCAAATAATGGGGAACTAATATTAGAATCTCCTCCTAATAAAGTTAAGGGATCAACCATTAAAATTAATGATTTAGAATGCCGATGGGAAAAAAATGATTCAGTTGATAATTCAAATCATGTCATACCTATATTATTAATCAAAAATGCTGAATTCATCAAAAGTAGCGGATACCTACAAATTTTATTCAAGAACTCAAATGGTAAAATTCAAGGCGATCCCAACATTATAAGACATCAAAATAATTTTATTAAAACAGGTAGCAATCAAATAACCATTCGATCAACCAAAGGAATCACAAGCATGTTAGAATTCATAGACTACAGAACAATTAGTGATGATTATTATGGCGAAAAATGGTCCATCACTATTAAAGAAAGTTTAGATGGCACAGAATGGACACCTTTATCAAGCTTTAAAATTTCAGGAAATTCAATCTCTTCTAAGAAGAAAATATAACCATAAACTTATTCTTCTCTATTTTTCATTTTTAAAATGTCGAAAGAAAAACTTAACTCGGATCCAATAATTCCAACCGAAGGTTGGCATGTAATCCATCTTTTTTATCAAATCGATCATGGACAATGGTCTATTCTTTCCGAGGAGGAACAACTAAAAGCAAAAACAAACTTATCAAAACTCATTCAAGACATCAGAAGCTCATCGAATACTCAAATATTATCTTTTAGTATTGTAACGCCAAAAGCTGATATTGGGTTCATGCTTTTAACCGAAGATTTACACCTTGCAAATCTATTTGAAAAACAACTTACGCTAGCTTTAGGCCCTGATATTCTAACCCCAAGTTTTAGTTATCTTTCGATGACTGAAACCGGCGAATACATGACAACTCCAGAGGAATATGCTGAAAGGACACTCGTTAAAGAGCGGGGCATAACTAAAGGTTCGGATGAATATAATGCCTCGATCGATGAATTCCAAAAACACATGGAAAAATATACTAATGATAAGTTATATCCAAATATGCCAGATTGGCCTGTTTTTTGTTTTTACAGCATGGCTAAACGCCGCGGCGAAGTTTATAACTGGTACCAACTAGATCACTCAAAAAGAAAAGAACTAATGGCTGAGCACGGTAAAGTTGGACGAAGGTGGGCCGGGAAAATACGTCAACTTATTACGGGCTCAGTTGGCTTGGATGACTCGGAATGGGGAGTAACACTTTTTGCAAAAAATAGCTTCGAAATAAAATCGATTGTATACCAAATGAGGTTTGATGAAGTATCTGTAAAATATGGTGAATTCGGTGATTTTTATATTGGCCTACAACTCCCACTTGACCAACTTTTTAGAAGAGTAGGATTATAATATCTAATGTCTATCCCTACAGAACACGACGACACAATAAACTCTAGAATCCTAGCTGTGTCAGAAGATATGGTTAGTGGGTTTCAAGATGAACCATTTCAAGCAATAGCCGCACAAGCTGAACTGCCTTTAGATATTGTTATTGAGCGGATACAAGAAATGTTAAAGGCTGGAGTTATTAGAAGAGTTAGACAAACGCTTCTCGCAACTAAATTGGCTCATGGTGCACTCTGTGCATGGAAAATCGATAATAATAAACTTGATAAGGCATTCGATTTCATGTTCAAACATGACCCATTTAGTGGACACGTGGTCATTAGGTCAACTGACAGAGTCATCACTGGTTCAGACTTTAAGCTTTGGACCACTTTAAAAGTTCCTCAAGGTGAGTCCTTAGAAGTACACGCAGAAAAATTAAGATCCATTATTGGCGCTGAAAAGTTTATCCTTATGCCTGCCAAAGGAATATTTAGCCTTGGCGTAGGTCACGTAAGAAGAAAAAACTTACCCCCTGGCTCAAAAGCAGACTCTCCTGCGAAAATGCTGACAACTAATGTTGTCGAACTTAACCAACTCGAATGGAGAGTTTTATTATCTATTAAAGAAGAACTCGGGATACATGAGATAAACGAAGATCCATGGCTTAACCGTGCTCAATCGATAGGTTTAAGCAAAGATGAATTTTCTAAAACTGCACATGAGCTAAATAGAAAGAATGTCATTGGAAGATTTTCAACTTTCTTAGAACATGTCAAGCCATCCTCCACTGGCAAAAGAGTGACGCGTTTTAATGGACTATTTCATTGGAGAGTAAAAGAAGGCATGCAGAAAGAAGCAGGCTCAGAAATTGGGCGGCACCACATTCTTACCCACTGTTATTGGAGGGAAGGAGGTCAGAATTTTGGCAATGTAAACATCATGGGCGTGGTTCATGGATATGATAAAGACCTTGTCATGCAACATAAGGAAGCCATAGATAAGCATCTAGATGAAATTGGCATCGAAGTTTTATATACAAACGTTTTTTGGGGAGGCCGGAGCGAAATTAAACCCTCTGAAATTTCCCCAGTCATATATAAAGAGTGGCACCAAAAAGATCACAGTTACGTATTATAATATAACATAAAAAATACTTAAATTATGAAAACATTGATTATTACAAAAGTTCTTTTAGTTACATCCCTATTGATATTTGCTGATGAAAAATCACAGATTCAAAAAATTGAATTGTCCGCAGTTGGAAATCCACCTGGGACTATGAAATTTGCTAAAACTGAAATTAAAGCAAAAGCAGGTTCAAAAATAGAGTTAACTTTCAAAAATCCGGATGTACTACAACACAATATACTCGTTCTAAAACCTGGAACTAAAGATAAAGTCGGAGCACTTGCTGATGCTATGCTTACTGATCCAGAAGCTCTCAAGAAAAATTATGTACCAAAAAGTGATGATATCATTGCATCATCAAAACTTGTCAATCCAGGGGGATCTGAAAAAATCGTTTTTACAATCAAAGAAGCTGGAGATTACCCGATAATATGCACATTCCCTGGCCATTGGAGGCTAATGAATGGCATACTGAAGATCACCAAAAGTGATTAAATTTAATTTAGTTATTCAATATATTCTTTTCAGTTGATGTAATTTTCGTACAGACATGAGTAGAGGATGCTTAAAACTTACTATAGTTTTCTCGACTATTATTTTTATATTTTCCTCTTTTTATTATCTGATAGCCCTGCCAAAACTCAGGCACGAAATATTATTGAACTCTCTAGAAACAATTAGAGATTCAATTGAATCATACAATAAGGATTACCCTAAATCACCATTGCATGAAAACAGTGCTCTTTCGACATCAAGACTCTTAGGTGATAACGGAAGGCGGAAAGTGTACTTAACCGCAAAAGATGCAATTATAAAAGGTGGAATCATTTATGATTATTGGGATAATCCAATTCAAATCACAAAGGCAGGAAAAAAACTAACCGTATTTTCCTATGGAAAAAACAATAAGCCTAATGATGAAGATGATATAATTGCGCCATAATTCACCTAACCATGTGTCTATTTCATATAATTAACTTGATTTAATGAATAAGAATCCTTAACAAATTAAATCATTGTTATATGAAAGAATATCAAAGACTTTTGAAACTTGTTCTCGACGAAGGAAAAATTAAAGGTGACAGAACCGGCACTGGGACCATCTCACTTTTTGGAGCTCAAGCTCGCTTCAATTTAAAGGATTCATTTCCTTGTTTGACCACAAAAAAACTTCATCTCCGATCAATTATTCATGAACTACTTTGGTTTTTAAAAGGTGACACCAACATTAAATACCTAACAGACAACAAAGTCACAATTTGGGATGAATGGGCAGACGAGAATGGCAACCTTGGACCCGTCTATGGTGAGCAGTGGAGAAACTGGAAAGCAGCAAACGGATCTTCAATCGATCAAATTAAACTAGTAATCAAAAACATTAATGAGAATCCAAACAGCAGAAGGCATATTGTTAGCGCCTGGAATCCCAGTGAAATAGATAAAATGGCGTTGCCCCCCTGCCATGCTTTTTTTCAACTTTATGTGGATTCTGAATCAAAAGAACTAAGCTGCCAATTATATCAACGCTCAGCTGACCTATTTTTAGGAGTCCCCTTTAATATTGCAAGTTACGCCTTATTAACAATGATGATTGCTCAAGTCTGCTCCCTTAAAGCCTCTGAGTTTGTTCATACTTTCGGAGATTTGCATATTTACTCCAACCACCTAGATCAAGTTAACACTCAGCTTGAAAGAGAACCTAGAGATTTACCTAAAATGATTATCAACCCTGAAGTAAAGTCTATAGATGATTTCACTTATAATGATTTTAAATTAGAAGGATACGATCCTCACCCATCAATATCAGCTCCAATAGCAGTATGAATAACACCTACTGCGACAAACCTATATTTAAAGCTGTCGCTGCTATGAGCAGAAATAGAGTCATTGGTAATAACGGACAATTACCTTGGCATTTATCAGATGATCTCAAGTATTTTAAAAAACTCACCCTTGGATCAACTGTGATTATGGGAAGGAAAACTTTTGATTCTATTGGGAAGCCACTACCAAACAGGAAGAATATTGTTATAAGCAGAAACCCTAAGACAATAGATAAAGTTGAATTTTACCAAAGCGTTGACCAACTTCTTGACGCATACAAAAATTCTACAGAGTCTCTGTTTATAATTGGAGGCGCTCAAATTTACGCTACTCTATTAAACTGGACAAAAGAAATATATCTAACTTATATCTACAAAGAATATCCTGGCGATACACATTTCCCAGAAATCGATAGTGAGTTTGTTCTTAATAACATTGAACTTCAAACTAATGAATTTGAAGTACGTAAATTTGTTAGAGAACCCAAAACAAATTAATCACCTAAACAAAATAGGTGCTTTTGGCCACGTAAGAATAAATTTTGATCGATTGGAATAGGGCTTGCAATAATACGTTCATTCATTTCGTTTTGTGAGAGCAGGTCAAAACCTCCATCTAGTAACTTCATAACCATGACTATTCCATCCTCCCTAGCTAAAACCATCCTTTCTCCTGCAATAACAGGCGATGAATAGTAACTAGCACTTGATCTAGGTAATTTCTGGTTCCAAATTTCTTCACCGCTTTCAAGATCAAAGCAATAAATGTGTCCGCGATCTGTAACAAGATAGGCTTTCCCGTCATGAGCTATTGGACTCGGCACATCGGCTCCAACATCCTTTGTCCATAACCGATTGGTTTTAGTAATATCCCCTTTACCGGTGGCTTTAACTGCAGCGAAATGCCCCTTCCTTCCGTATGGAACAACAACAATACCATTCGATATAGACGGTGAAGCTATCACTCTCCACATAGCTTTATCAGTGGGATTGTACCCACCACAATCCCATATTAAATTTCCATCTTTTGCAGAATGGCCAGTGAGATGGTCAGATCCAAAAGTGATTATCATTTCATCTCCTTTCTCTCCAACAACTAACGGCGTTGTATAAGATTGCCCAGTCTCAGCCTTAACCTTATAAGTCCTGTTTGTTTTCCAAGCCAACTTTCCGCTGTCTTTGGAAAACGCAACCAAGTATGAATCTTTAGACTCAGATGGTTTCCCACCTTCATACTCCTGCATAACTGCAATTATAACAAATTCATCTGTAAGTACAGGAGAAGTTCCCAAATCCCACCAAAGGGTATCTGCGCCAAATTCCTCTTGTAAATTTTTTTCCCAAACTTTTTTTCCATCTAAATCTAATGCAGCCAAAGTGCCACTCTTGTAATAAAGATAAGCATGCTTGCCATCTGTTACAGGAGAAGGATTACTTCCACTGCCATTTTTATGTTTGCCCCCCCTCTCTGAGCCAAACTTTTGGGTCCAAAGCTTTTTCCCACTCTTTGAAAAACATGTAACCCCATCCTTCGAATCAATAGCAGATGTTACGATTATTCTATCTCCCCAAATTGCTGGAGTGGAGCTCCCAACGCCTGGAAGCGGTAATTTCCAGTTAACGTTTTCGGTATTAGAAAAATTTGATGGGAAATTTACATGATCCGAAATACCATTACCAGTGGGCCCTCTCCAAGCTGGCCAATTATCAGAGTAACTGTTAACTAATGCTGCAAATAAAATTAAAATAGATAATTTATATGACTTCATGTTCATTAAAGTAAGATTAGATTAAAAAAGATTCAATTCTAATTGATGGCTATGCATTCTATCCCCATTAAATTATTATTTATATCTCTCTGCACACTATTATTGAGCAGCCCCCTAGCAATTGGAGCTAAATTAAACAACTTAAGATGCCCCATTGAACCTACTGAATTAGCAATACCAAAATATAAGTCTGAGTACAAAGGGGACATAATATTTTTCTGCTGCGCGGAATGTGTCGATTTATTTGATGAGTCTCCTGAAATATACGCAAAATCTATTGAGGAGATTAAGTCTAACAAAAATTTAAATGTTCAAAAAACATTTATACAAAAAATCATTGATGTTACATGGAACTTATTTTTTCAGATTCCTGGAACATTTCTAGCATTCTTTACATTAGCTATTTGTCTAATTTTTAGAACCCTTGACTTTGCCAAAGCCTTTACCAAATCAAGTTGGAAATACATGCTTATTGCATGTCTAATCTTTGATCTTTTTTACACTCAATCAACTATAAAAAAGACATCAAAAAAACGTTTATTAATCGACAAGGTTCATTCTACGACATTTCTGGAATATGGGGAACCGCTTATCCCTGCTATTTCAAAATTGCCAGCAAGCATTTCAAAAACATACTACCGAGGAAATGATGAAAGAAATCCTGGTCTCTACAACGGTGGAAATTACAGAACTGCAGAATTCACAATCGACTTATGTAACAACTCTAATGAAAAAATTATTTATAACTCATCAATTGATCACAAGAATCTGTTTCTTAGGGTCACAATAACAAAAACTCCAAACACATCGAAACACTTCTGGACAGATGAAAAAATGAACACCATCTATGCGACCTCAAACTCCGGAAAATTTCACTGGTCAAAGGATCAAGTCATTGACTCGATGAATCTATCTAAATTAGATTCAAAAAATGAATGGCAATTTAAATATCCATTAGAAAAGTTTTCTGTTGGTGATGAAACAAGATTAATCAAAGGGATCATTTATTTATGTGAAAAAAGATTTAATGATAGCGGCAATGTAATTGGCGGCAGATTCCATTACGCTTTTCAGTTTGATCTTAAAACCATCTCAAATAAATTGTCAGATTCGTCTGATCTTTGGATGGGTCCACTGTATCGAAAGAGATCACTAAGAATTTGGGAAATTCCTGAGTCCGAATGGCTAAGCACTGATCCAATTCCAATTAACCAAATCACAGGCAGTGGAAATAACCCAATACTGATTGGAATTGATAAAAAAGATTAATTAACTCCTAGCCATTTACATCTTTAATTTAATTCATTTATCAGATAATAAACTAAGAATATGTATGAAGACGAAAATGTGTTAGTAATCAAGCGAGAATTATTTGATGAAATTGGATCTTTCCAAGGTATTAATTTTGAAATAGAAAAATACCTTCCAATCTTTCTCGATCCCAAAAATAATTTCTTTCTTCACAGAGATACCGCGGAGGATGACCCTACTCATAAGCAAATAATTCCTTATGCCATCTTTAGGCATGACAATAAATTTTTAAAATACGTAAGAGGCAAGAAATCCGGAGAACAACGTCTCGCAAGCAAATCTTCAATAGGTGTAGGCGGGCACATTAATCATGAAGACTTTGAATCCTCTTCACTTGAAAAAGACACTTACATTACTGGGATTGAAAGAGAAATAAATGAAGAACTAATCATTAGTGGAAATTATAGAAATTCGCCTGTTGCATTAATTAATGACGACTCTAATGAAGTTGGCAAGGTCCATCTTGGAATAGTTCATCTATTTGATCTTGAACAATCAAATATACGTCCAGGAGAAGCCAATATTCAGAATCTAGAATTTTTGTCGATAGAAGAACTTTTAAATGAAAGAGCCAATCTAGAAACTTGGTCTCAGATATGTGTGGATAACCTAAAAAAACTTATAAGCAGTTTTAATTAAAAAACTCATAAACTTTAACTCAATTCAAATGTGTACCTTACTAGACCAGAAGCTCTCTCATCTTTTCTTATCACATTAACATTTAGAATATTTCCAATCATTTGATCCTCCATATTTAGAACCATCGGGTATTCATTAATGATTCGCTGATACGGTGAGTGAAACTCTATTATTTTAATGTTATCATTAGCGTCAATGTCACAACTCGATAGATATCCCTCAGAATTTCTTATTTTAGAAAATGCTATTGCCTTTTCCTTAACAGTATCTCCTTTAACTCTTTTAACATAAGATTGAGTAAGCTCTTGAAAATAGCCGAATAGAAGCTTTTCACCGGAATTCGCACCATAAGTTTTTTCAACAGTCTTCATTAAAATAACTGAAAACTCATTAACCGCTTGAGGAAACAAAGGCTCTGCTTTTGATGTTAGTCTGTAGACTTTCTCTGGCCGACCTACGGCCTTAGGTCGCCTCCATGTATCAAGATATCCTCTTTTGTGTAATTCAACACAATGTTGCTTAATTCCCATGTAACTCATACCTAGCACTGAAGACAATTCAGCAACTGACATGCCAGTTGATCGCTTGAGGTTGTTAATAATATCAAACCATTGCGGCTTGGCAATATCACGCAGCACTTTAAAAAACATATGCTATTTCATTGATAAGGTGAGACTTAGGGAACATTAGTTGTTTTTTTATCCAATTCACATAATTTTGTCAACAGTAGCTAATATTTTTTTTTGCTTAAATATTTTTTCACTAAATTTGACATGTTATTTCTCCAAATTAACTTGAATTAAACCTTAATATGCAAAGTATCCCGAAGCATCCAGATTCCGATTTTAAGCCCTCTGGTCTTGGCTTCTGGAAAAATGAAAATATTACCCCTAAACAATGGGATAATTTTAGGTGGCAACTGAAGAATAGGGTTACAAGCCTAAATGGCTTAGAGAAGCACTTGTCCTTAGGTATAGATGAAAGAAATGGAGTTCTTCTCTCTGGCGATAAATTGGCATTGTCTATCACTCCACATTTTTTTAATTTAATTGATAAAGATAATCCAGAATGCCCTATCCGAAAACAGGTTATACCCAACATTCAAGAAACCTCATCTAATCCTGAAGAACTGTCTGATCCGTGCGGAGAAGATTCACATATGCCGGTTCCTGGCTTAGTTCACCGATATCCAGATAGAGTTCTCTTTCTCCTTACTGACCGTTGCGCAAGTTATTGTAGATATTGCACTAGAAGCAGAGTCGTCAGTGGAGCGGGAGAAACCCATCTCAAAACTGATTTCGAACAAGCATTTCAATATTTAGAGAACAATAAAAATATAAGGGATGTATTATTTTCTGGTGGTGACCCCCTACTCTATGCTGACTCTAAGCTTGAAAAAATTATAAAACGCATCCGAGACATTAAGCATATTGAATTTATTAGAATTGGAACAAGAATACCAATTTTTCTTCCCCAAAGGATCACCCCTCAGCTATGTGAGATGCTGAAAAAATATCACCCTTTATGGATGAGCGTTCATACTAACCACCCTAGGGAATTAACTTCGGAAGTTAAAACAGCACTTGAAATGCTTGCCAATTCTGGCATTCCACTTGGAAATCAAAGCGTCCTCTTAAAAGGGGTTAATGATGATTTATTAACCATGAAAACCCTAGTTCATAAACTTCTTCAGTGCAGAGTCAGACCATATTACTTATATCAATGCGATTTGATAGAAGGTTCCGCCCATTTAAGAACAGCTGCAGCAAAAGGAATTGAACTAATCGAAGGCCTACGCGGCCACACTTCCGGTTACGCCATTCCTCAGTTCGTTATCGATGCCCCGGGAGGAGGAGGCAAAGTACCCATAAATCCTGAATATGTTCTCGAGAAAAACTCTAAACAATTAGTGATAAGAAACTATGAAGGCAAGTCATTCATTTACCCGGAACCCACAAAAGCTGTTGCCAGCCCTCTAGACCCAGCTGCTCTTTTAAGCAAAGAAAACTAGCATGGCAGGACTTATCATTAAACCTAGGTCAAGAATATTCCACGGTCATGATTGGGTTTACTCGAGTGAAATAAAAAAAACATTTGGCTCCCCTGAACCTGGACAAGTTGTTTCTTTAAAAGATTATAAAGACAGACCTCTAGGCTCAGCTATTTACAACCCCCTTTCACAAATTGTTGCCAGAAGGTTCTCAAGAAGAAAACAGAAATTGGATGTAGATTTTTTCTTTAAAAGAATTGAAAGGGCCATCAAATGTAGAAAAACCGACCCCGCTATAGACATTGCTCTTTCTCGACTTGTTTGGAGTGAAAGTGACGGGCTTCCAGGATTAATTATTGACCGATATGAGGATCACTTAGTCATTCAGACCTTAACATTAGGAATGGACTTACGGATTAATGTGATAACCGAAGCGCTTAACGAATTATGTAATCCTAAATCAATAATTGCTAGAAACGACTCACCGATAAGGTCAGCAGAAGGCCTCAATTTGGAAAATCGCACGATCAAAGGAACACCTCCAGATAAACTTCAAATTGAATATTTCAATATACCTTTTTCTATAAACCTATTATCAGGACAAAAGACAGGACTTTACCTCGATCAATTAAAGAATTACTTACTCGTTGGAAAATTAGCAAATAACAAAAAGGTTTTGGATTGCTTTACAAATCAAGGAGGATTTGCCTTGAGCTGCCTTCTAAGTGGAGCAAAAGAAGTTACTGGAATTGACATTAGCGAAACAGCGATAAAAAGCGCCCAAGAAAATGCATCTAATATAAATAACAATAATTCAAATTGGATTAAGGGAAATGTCTTTGATTTACTAAAATCTTTTGACGCTGAAAAGCATACATATGATATGATTATCTTGGACCCCCCATCTTTCACAAAAAATAAAAAAAGTATTTTAGACGCAATGCGAGGATATAAAGAAATCCACTTAAGATCATTAAAATTACTTGATACAGGTGGTATTCTTACAACATTCTCATGCTCCCATCATGTTTCTTCAAAAATCTTTCTTGATATGATTAGGGACGCCGCGACGGATGCAAAAAAATCCCTTCGAGTATTAGAACAATACACCCAGAGATCCGATCACCCAATTTCATTAGGAATCCCCGAATCTTCTTATCTTAAGGGCTATACATTGGAAGTCGTCGCGTCATGGTGAAGGAATCTAGAGCTCAGACCAATCAACTGAGCATCATTGCCTCGACCTACATTAAGATCAGAAAAAAGCAGCTTATTTATTCATTAAAAAACTCTAGGTTAATGTCTTTAACCATTTGTTTTTTTCTATTGGGATACCTTGTTGGGGGGTTCTTTATTTTCAAAGAAGCCCTTCTTTACATTGAAAACCTTCCCGCATTAGGACCAATACTATCTGAGAGGCTGTTTTATTTATTGTTCTTCTTTATTTTTATGATGCTAATTTTCTCAAATTCTATCATTTTATATTCGTCAATATATAGATCAAAAGAAGCTCAATGGCTTGCCTCACTTCCGATTCAGACAAACAAGCTATTCACATGGAAATTCTTAGAAACTTTTATTTTCTCTAGCTGGGGATTTTATATAGTAAGCGCCCCCCTAATCTTAGCTTTTGGGAAAATAAAAAATACAGGTCCTGAATTTTATTTCGGAAGCTTTCTAACTGCCGCTATTTTCGTTATTATTCCAGCATCGCTCGCAGCTTGGTTAGTAGTTCTGACCGTTAGGTTTTTTAACAAATATTGGATTCTAGTCATTCTATCTTTATTAATCTCTGGCTCAATACTTATTGGCGTTGCTTTGGCAACACCAACTAAAGAAATTACCACAATTAATGGGAGCATTGTCTCAACGGTTAATCAGATTTTAAGACATACTGAACTAAGCATTCATCCCTTAATTCCAAGCACATGGTTAAGCAATGCTGTTATTGGATGGAGTAAACCTTTTGCAGGAAACTCATTAAACTATTCTCTGCTGATAATTTCAAACTCATTGCTCGGTATAATGACCATATATAGCATCCTCTGGAAGGTCGTTCTTCCTAGTTACTTTGTCAGCTTAAAAAGGCGTGCCCTCGCATCAAATAAAAGAAAAAAAAGAACAGAACAGAAAGGCATGCAACAAATTCACCCAAATCATAAAATTACCACAATAATTAACGAACAGATTTTTGGACGCCATACCATTGCCCTAACGATTAAAGACTTTAAAACTCTGATTCGAGATCCAAGTCAATGGATACAAATTTCACTGGTTTACGGATTATTGTTTCTTTACGTCATTAACATTCGAAATATGGGATATCAATACCAGAGTGAATTTTGGCCTTCGGTCATCTCTTTGATGAACCTAGGAGTCTGCTCCCTATCATTATCAACCCTAACAACAAGATTTGTTTTTCCTCAATTTAGCCTTGAGGGAAGAAGGCTATGGCTCCTATCAATGAGCCCTGTATCAATGAAGAAAATAATCATTCAAAAACTTATTAGCTCCAGCCTGATAACAGGAGCATTAACATCAGCGCTAATATTTATTTCAAGTTCACTATTAAAGATGCCTACTCTCAAAATAATTAGCGACACTGCAATAATATTTATGGTCACATGCGCTCTAAATTCAATAGCCTTATCATTGGGAACTCTTTTCCCGAATTTGCGGGAAGAAAACTCAGCAAAAATTGTTTCAGGGTTTGGAGGTACACTATGTTTAATCTTAAGCTTCTGTTACATCATAACAATCATGTCACTTCTATCCTATCCAGTTGCAGTAAAATTTATCGATTCAAGAATTCTCTCAATACAGACATTCAAGGAAGCGGCCGTTACCTCAACAGTCATCACATCGATTTTTACAATTATTATATGCACTATTGCTATGAATTTAGCCTTCAAAAAAGCTAATAACATTAAACATTTAAGAAATACATAATATTAATAGAAATTCATTAATTATCATTTATATTAAAAATTAAGTGATGAATAGAACAACGGCTGATTATAATCCAACTTTAGAAGATCCTGATTTCTTAGAGTTTGAATCAACACAAGCAACTGAAATTGTTGTCAGTGAACACTCAACGAGGAATCCGAATATCGAGTTTGATGAACAGCTTGCATGCGCCCAACAACAACTTAAAGAACTCAAAAAACAAGAAGAGCAAATAGAGAATCAAAAAGCTGAACTAGAACTTCTAAGGCAAATGCAAAGTTCTTTCAATAGGGGTAAAGTTGAGATGTTGGACAACTTACAACATGCAATTACTTTGCTTGAGAGAGAGCGCTTAGATGCAGAACAAAGAATTCTTCAATATAGTAGAGCACAATCAACTTTCAAAAGAACGCTAGATAACATTGGTGCACTTAATCCAGAGGATTGCCCCCATTCAAATCTCCATGATGAACTCACACAGGCAAACAGTTTGATTGAAGACGCCAGAGATGAATACATGAGAACTTTAAAACATCTCGATAATTTAAATACCCCTGATGATTCATCTCTCACGGGAAACGAATCAATAAATCATATCAGTACAGCTTCGATTGGATTTAGAAATTTTCACTATTGGTTTAAAAGTGGTTTTGCCTTTTCTCTCCCATTGATCGTCTTTGTTATATTCATTTATATCACTTATAAATATATACTTTAAAGACGTAACATTAAAGATAACCAATTGATAGTTATGAGTAAAGAGAACTTCATTAACCATAATTATAGTGCTTTTGATGAAAAACTTAACAGTAAGCAATTAAGGATTAAAAAAAAGATTTCTGAAATTGAACGTGTTGCAAGCAAAGAAATTGTTTTGTCAACGAAATCTAACAATTTCAAACATAATGCTAGCATCACTAATGCTAGACTTAGTCGTACTCAATTAGCTAATATAAAAGCTCAAAACAGAAAAAACTTCCTGAATTTTCTTATCGCTTTATCTTTTTTCGTTTTCATTTTTTATCTTCTTTTAGTCGTATTATAATTCAATAATTTCTGGATTTTCCCACGAATTAATTTAAGAATCTACGTTCCCATGATTGATAGTAAGATTGACGTTAAATACGTTGCAGATTTAGCACGATTAGAACTCACCGACTCTGAGGTAAATGATTTTACAAAACAACTCACTGAGATATTAACTTTTGTGAAGCAACTTGAAAACGTTGACACATCAGGAATTGAACCAACTGCCCATGCTCAACCTGTGTTTAATGTTATAAGAAACGATATATCACGCGATGGTTTCGGTAGTGACTCTGCACTAAAAAACGCTCCCAATTCTTCCAAGAATCAATTCAAAGTTCCACGCGTTGTCGACTGATGATTAATTCGATTGGTTCATTGAGCATAACGGAATTAAAACAAGAATTCCATAAAGGTACTGTTTCACCCGTTGATGCTGTTTCGCTACTTATTAATGATATTGAGAAATATGATAATGACGTTTGTTCATATCTATCAATTGATAAAGAGTCAGCACTAAAAGCTGCTGCTGACGCCGATATAAGCAAACCACTTGGTGGAATCCCCATTGCTATAAAAGACCTTATAAATGTCAAAGGCCAGCCCTGTAGCTGTGCATCTCAAATGCTCAAGGATTCATATATTGCAACATATGACGCCACTGCCATAGCTAACCTTAAATCTCATGGAGCCATTCCATTTGGAAGGTTAAACATGGATGAATTCGCAATGGGTTCTACAACTGAAAATTCTGGGTTTCATATCACAAAAAACCCATGGGATCATAGCCGCATTCCTGGTGGTAGTAGTGGAGGTTCTGCTGCCTGCGTAGCCAATGGAACTGCAATTGCATCATTAGGGTCAGACACAGGTGGATCAATAAGACAACCAGCTTCTTATTGTGGTGTTGTTGGCCTCAAACCAAGTTATGGTACTGTCTCAAGGTATGGACTAGTTGCTTTTGCATCATCCTTGGATCAAATAGGTCCAATTACAAAGTCTAGTGCTGACGCCGCAGTTTTACTAAGCGCCATTGCAGGAAAAGATCCACTAGATTCAACCTCTATAGATAATGTTGAATCTAATCCATTATCTAAACTCAACGGAGATATTAAAGGATTCAAAATTGGGATCCCTAAGGAGTACTTTACCGATGGGATGGATTCAA
>CESM01177877.1_pt1 | contig 21070 bp, 19 predicted proteins | sample 361421 | NCBI WGS metagenome assembly CESM01 (sample SAMEA2622219, study PRJEB7988) | marine metagenome | isolation source: saline water (ENVO:00002010), including | reverse complement strand
GAGTTTGAGATTTACACCAGATGGGAGGGTTGATAAGGATTCAATTAAAAAGGAGATAAAGGAGTGGCTTGAAAACATAATAGAAATCCAAGATCGTCTGCTTAAGGCTGGATTTTGGGAAGACGGCGAACGCTTCGACAGATTTATAGAGGAAAAGAATAGAAATGATTCCCTAAGGAAGGATGTGGATGCTTTTAAAGAATACAAAGATACGGAAAGACACATTCTTAATACGCGCACAGAATTATTAAGTGTTGAAATGGACAAGAAATATTGGGGAGCAGCGACTAAAACAAATAATAAAGGTGAAGAAATTGGAATAAGTCTATTCAGCTCTCCGTCTAAGACAACAATAGAACAAAAGTTTCAGGGGCTTTTCTTGTTTTGGCTAAATTGTATAAGTTTGACTGCTAAAATGTCTTTACAACAAATTAAAGAATTTGTAAATAGTCCGTTTTATAGAATGACTGTCATACAGATGCAAGAATTAAACGAGAACCTTCCTATACAACACTGGAATTTTGAGATGGTAAGAAGAGGTCTACGTGTAGGTTATATATCTGGAGCTGCAGTAATTGCTGCATGGGTTAGAAGATTACATGACTTAGAGACAATAAAATTAAAAAACGAACAGATTCTTAAATTAAGTAAGTGGTGGTCCGAGATAGCGTCGCATGTGGGTGATGGTACGCAAAAAGGGGGAGTAATATATGTAGACAATGAAAATGACCAAGATGATTTTAAATGTCCAATAACTTTGGAAGTTATGGAAGAACCCACATTGGCGGCGGATGGTTTTTCATATGAAAGAAAAAATATTGAGGCTTGGATTAAAAGGAAAAAAGATCGTCGTGAACCCATAACCTCTCCTGTTTTAGGAGAAGTTATGGGAGATAATCTTGTTCCGAATGTAACTCTAAAAAATATAATACAGAATACCCGTTTTGATAGAGAACCAACTTCAGATAGTAATACTCAAACAGAAGAAAAGAAGGTTGATTCAATTCAAGTACAAACTGAAGATATTGAACAAGTGGATGCCGAGGAAGATATTGAAACTGAATTCAATAAAATGACTCAAGAACAACTGGACAAGAAATTAGAAGGTTTGAATCTTAATCGTCCTCCTTCTCCAATTAAGACGCGTAAACTTAGGAAAAAACTGCAAGAAAAGAATCGTAAGCTACGGCGCCATCAAGCGCAGAATCTGGAGACGGGCAATATGTCAAGAGAAGATATTAATGTAGGGCATACAACTTTACCTGATTTATATTCTTGGAATAAGCTCATGAAAATGAGCGAATTAAAAGAAAATGGAGAGTTACCCTATCCTTTGACTTATGATATTATATATGATTTTTACATAGAAGATGCTCAGGCGGCAGTGAATAAATTAAGAAGTGATAAGGGTTTTGAATATGGACAAAAGAAAAAAATAAAATTAATTGGAGAAAAGGCGACACAATTAAAAGAGATGGAGACAGACAATGATGGGATTATACATAAAGATACAGTGGTGAATGGTCTTGGTTCTTTATCAGAAACACAATTCATTGATACAAGTACAGAAATTAGAAAGGCACATAGAAATAATATATCTGAAGAGATACAGTTTTATAAAGAGGGAACATCCCTAAGAGAGATTTTCGAAGGTATGTTTGACTTATTCGTGTATAATCCGGGTTATTACATAACACCAAAATATTATAGACATATACTTCAAAGGGTTTTTACGCTAACATCTGGATTGAATATACCAAAATGGAATATTGATATGGTAAAAAGAGGTTTAAGAATAGGTTCTATATCGTCTGCGGCATTGATATTGGCTTATATTGTAAGATTATCAAAATTTAAAGATGATTCAGATGGTTTTGAAAAGGAAATGGCACAAATCTCTTCTGAAACGGATAAAGTGCTTAAATTGTTAAAACAAGATAATAGTGAGTTGTCGCAGTTAAAATTACAAAATTCGCAGTTAAAATTACAAAAAAATCGTATTGGACTACAAAAACTTGTTTCAGAGCAGCACTCAATAATAGAAGAGCAAGCAAAACGGTTGAGTATACAAAATAAGATACAGGAGTTGGAAAGAAGGAGAGGAGTGAATGTTAGTCCAATAAAAGGATTTATAGAAATGAAATCAAGATTTAATGATGATCTGGAATGGTTCCAGAGATATGAAGAAAAAGTTACGAAGCTTCTAGAAAAACTGGATAACTCTTCATTAAATCCAGAAGAGAATGCTTGGGTTGAAAAACAATTAGAACTAGCAGGATCAGATGAATATAAAAGGATTGTTGTTGAATCTCAAAAGGGTAATATGGATATCAATTTGCCTATAAAATATATAAGATCTGCGAATATTAAGTCCGAACAAAGATGGGATGAGGGATCCACTCCTCTTTTCGAAGGTGAAGAAGAGTCTAAGGGTTTAGGATAAATCCGCCGGAACATGTTTTTCAATTTGTCGAAAAGTTTCCATATGTTTGTTTGAGAAGTCCTTATATTTAGTATATTCTTCTTCTGAAAAATTATCAAAGTTTTTTGATATTTTTTCATATGAATCTTCTAAATTATACATTTTTTCTTCAGTCATGATTCTTTCTATACCGGAATATTCGGTTTTACCTAAATAATCACAACCTTTTCGGAACATACCTATAAAATAATTTGATTGAGGACTTTCGCCAGATTCAGTGGGAAGTGCTATATCCATTTGTTCTTTTGTAAGTTTTTTGAAAATGAATAGACATGTTTCGTTTTCTTCAGCATCTCTAAATACATATATTCCTTCTGTTATTGGAGTGTTTGAGTGAGTTTTTGTTTCTATACTTTGCTCCATAATATGTATATATAATATTGTGTTTAATAAAATATTTATCAATAATAATAAAATGGAAGAAGAAAAGAAGGACGAATATGAAGAAGGGATTGAAAAAATAGACAAAATAGAAGAGGGTGTCGCCCTTAGAAGGAGCAAAGCTGAAGTGGACTATGAAAAAGAGATTGAAGGAAAAGACAAAATAGAAGAATTATTAGCTCATTTGCGTATGGGTGATAGGGAAGAGTATAAAAAAAACGAAAATAGTCAAAAATTCTCGCAATTTCTAAAAGATATAGAAGATGTACATATTGACAAAGAAGCGAAGCCGATTAGTCAAACTGACTTTGAAGATATATATGGGAGGGGTGGAAGTTCATTTCAACCGGTAGTCGTTGAAGGTAAGGATGATGAATTAATGAAAGAATTAACAAAAGGTTTTTTGGTAATTCCTGGGGAAATAAAGGATCCTGATACTGGCGTTCTTGGTAATGAAGTTAAACAGATTGTACCTCGAGCCTACGAAGTTTTGAGAGATGAGATAGGATATGAAACGGAAAAGGATGATAAAGAGATTCAGGATTATAATGATACAAGCTTATCCAATTGGTCATTTGATGCTTCTGAAAAGGAGATAGAACGTTTAAGTACAAAGAGTCCACTTATAAAAGAGCTATCTGATAATATAGCAGAGCAAGAACAAATGGATTCTGTTAGATTAGCTGAAAGAGAAGAAAAGGTTGGTTCTCCAGATGGACGTTCATATTCAGAGCATAATAGAGTTGGTCTAAATTTTGGAGGATGGCGCTTAAAAAAAAGGTAAAAGTTCGTTTATAAAGACCATATTTTTTTTAGAATTAGACTAAAAGAATGAAACAGGTTATATTGATAACTTTATCAGGTTATACGGATTACAATGTATCATTAATAGAACAAATAAAGAAAACATCTGATATAGATGTTATATTAGCATGGGATAAAAAGGGTATAAATATTGAGATAAAAGAGGATGAATTGAATATAATAAACTGTTGTGATGAACTATTTAAGAAATATGGAGAGAAGATAAAAAATTTTAATGGTAGATGGGAAGATAATCCGGCGAAGTTAGGCGTATTACATTGGTTTTCACAAAATGAAAAATATGATTTTATGTGGGTATTTGAAGATGATGTGTATGTAAAAAATTGTAAAGAGTTCATAGATTGTTATTCAAATGAGAATACAGATATAATTTGTAAACACGATTCTAAATTGCCTTTTTGGTATCCAGGGTATAGAGTAGGTGATAAAAATTTACTGAGTAGAGATAAGGATTTTGTGTATTCGCATCTATATATAGTAAGATATTCCAAAAAAGCATGTAAAGATATCATAAATGAGATAGTGGAATCGGATGAAACGAATCATCATGAATTATGGATTCCTTATGTAACCTTTAAAAAGGAATTATCGCATTCTAATTTATTATCAAAGCATTTATCTGGTTTAAGAACGAATCCGACATCTAATACGAATAATTCTTTTTCAAAGATATCGCATGAAATATGCCACCCATATAAACACAAGCTTGTACAAAGCAATTGAAAATGAATGTAAGGATTGGGTTGAACATATATTTTTTAAGGTATCCGTGTTGAGTGGTAATATTGTATCCACGATTTCTGTAATAATGTCTGACACCATTTCCTGAAATGACAGCAATATTAGAATATCCATACCATAATGCGAATCTTTCAGCATCTTTTAATAATTTTGTACCGAATCCCTTGTGTTGAGAACCTTTAGATTGTCCTACGCCACTTAAATCGCCGTATACGTGTAATTCACGTATAAATGCCGTATTTTTAAGTTCAGAAAAGGTTGGAGTGAATTGTGAGGAATTTCTCCATGGTATTCTGAGTCGAATAAATCCATATAGAATTTTTTCGTCATTTGTTTCATAACTAATGAAAATTTCTGTTCCATGACTGGATTCATATGTACGAATTTTTCTATATGGGTCTTTTATGTGTTTACCTTTTACTTCTCTACAGCGAATACACTTACAATTACTAATTTTAGACAAAGATTGTCTCATATTAGGGTTAGAGCATCCTCCTTCGATATAACTCAATGGAATATCCCGAATAACTCTATTTAATCTGATCCAAGGGTGCATTCGAGATTTAGCATATATGAGAACTTCTTTCAATTTTTCGTCAGAATATGGTTTATACTTACCACTTTTATACATTTTTTCATAAACAGACCAGGGAACAACCGAAACAGGATATATTTTGATCTGGTCAGCTTGTAACAAGGGATTATAAAGGATTTCTTCAAACATTTGTATATCTTTTTGAGGATTACTACCATATAGGTTAGGCATTAGATGTACATCTAATTTGAAACAGTTGTGTTTTAAGAGTGCAATAGCATCTATAGTATGTTTAATAGAGTGTCCACGATTAGACATTTTTAATATTTTGTCATCAGTATGTTGTAAACCCATTTGTACTCTTGTACAACCGAATGAACGAAATTTAGAGATTTCTTGTAAAGTGATTGTATCGGGTCTTGTTTCTAATGTTAATCCAATAATGCGAATTTGAGCAGATTCGTTTAAAAGCATTTCTGTTTCAAGTGGGAATCTTTCTTTACGATTAGAATAGATAGATGTATTGGCAGCATAATATATATCTCTTACGAATTCTTTTTGATATTCGTTGGGATATTCGCTGAAAGTGCCACCTAAGACGAGTACTTCAAGTTTGTCAATTGTATGTCCCATACGTAAGTATTGAGAGATACGCAAATTAACTTGTGCAACACAATCATAATTAACAGAGCATGCTCTGGCGACTCCTGGTTCTTCTGCTAAGTATGAACGAGGTTGGGCGATCCAACCATTTTCTTCTCTTGCGGGTTCACTTGGACAATAATAACAATTATGTTGACAAGAAAACATTTGTTTTTTTCTCTCACCTGTTTTTGAGTCAGTATATTCTGGGAAAGCATGTGTAAATACGGTAACAACTAAAACACCCGATTGACTTCGCATAGCACGTTTCAATATGACTTTATAAAACGAAGGTTTATTGAGTTGTAATCTTTTATAACTTGCAACAATATCAACTTTACGAAAAGTAAATTTGTTAATTTTTTGGAATTCTCTCATTTTTTTTTCAAGAGTCCTCCAAGTAGTTATATTTAAATTTTCATTAACAAACTTATCAATAGATGGGCGAAGTTTAAGGTTATCATATGCGATAGTATGGAGTTTATCAAAGCATGATAAGTCTTCAATATCATGTGCCATATTAGAGTTTGCGCAAGACATTTTAAGTTGTATTATTTTTGACTTTTGTAATACTGTGTAGACTTACAATCATTTTTAGATAAAAAATGATTATAACATGAAATGAAATAGTATATAAGATATAATGGATGACGAGAATCTTCGTTCGATTTGTAGAAAAACACAAGCATCAAGACGTATTGGGTTTACTTCATCTGAATTTCAAGAAAATTTAGATGGAGATTTTAAAAGTTCTGTTGATGAAATGGCTATAGAAAAAATAAAATCGGATATAGAGGGTCGTTGTATTGGAGAAGGATATGTAATTCCAAATACAATAAAATTGATAAAAAGGGGAGGCATAAGTTTTCCACATGAAGCATTACAATTACATTATTCAATTCAGGTTTCTTACGAGTTTATGCTTTGTAATCCAAATCCTGGTGCTATTTTAAAATGTAAAGTTGTGACAAAGAATAAGATTGGTATTCTTGGTCGTTTAAACAATGATAAATCTCCATTGGTTATCCTGATACCACGCGATTTATGCGATACAAAAGAAAAAATGGATATATTGTTAGCATCAAATAAGGGGGACGATATAAAGGTTGTAGTAATTGGTAAAAAATTTGAACAGAATGATAAAAAGATAACGGTAATTGCAGAAATAGCAATAGAGTAAAGAAAAGTTCTGGATTAGTTCTAATTATTAGTGTGTTTTTTGAAAAGTGGATAAGAATAAGCAAATAAAAGATATATAATAGAATATACAAAATGTCGGTATATGATTTAAAAGCTACAAATAGTGATTCAAAAATGAAGAGGTATACTTTGTTTCCGATAGAGTATCCGGAAGTTTGGAAAATGTATAAAAAGCATGTAGCAGCTTTTTGGACAGCTGAAGAAATAGATCTTGCGAAAGATGTGGTAGATTGGGAAAAATTAAGCAAAGATGAGAAACATTTTATTTCAATGATATTAGCATTTTTTGCTGGTAGCGATGGTATTGTACTTGAAAATTTGGTAGAACGTTTTATGAATGATATTGATATTCCAGAAGTAAGATCATTTTATTCATTTCAAGCGACAGCAGAGACAATTCATAGTGAGACATATTCCCTTTTAATTGAGACTTTAATAAAAGATTATAATCAAAAAGCTATTTTGTTTGATGCAATAAATAATTTTGAGTGTATTAATAAAAAAGCACGTTGGGCAACAAAATGGATAGCAGATGAAAAGTCTGATTTTCCAGAAAGGTTAGTTGCATTTGCAGCGGTTGAAGGTATATTTTTTTCAGGGGCATTTTGTTCAATTTTTTGGTTAAAAAAGCGGGGTCTTATGCCTGGTTTGTGTTTAAGTAATGAATTCATTAGTCGTGATGAAGGATTACATACAGAATTTGCGATTCTTGTTTATCACCAATTTGCAAAGAAACTGGAGTCGAGTAAAATAGTTGAAATTATAACGGATGCTGTATCAATTGAGAAGGAATTTATTTTAGAAGCATTGCCTTGTAATCTAATCGGAATGAATTCTAGGTCCATGTCGGATTATATAGAGTTTGTTGCAGACAGACTACTTGTACAATTGGGATGTTCAAAAGTATATAATAAAAAAAATCCTTTTGTTTTCATGGAAATGATAAGCATGGAAGGAAAGACGAATTTTTTTGAAAAGAGAGTATCTGAATATTCTAAAGCTGGTATTAGTTCTTCAACTACAGATATAAATTCTAATAAAAAATCATTTAGTATTGATGCGGAATTTTAAATAAGCCCTTCTTTTTAAATAAGAGGTTTTGATAAATAGTTGATTGTTATTATGGATGTTGCCAACAATATCATAGGAGTAAGAATCTTCCAGAATAACTTTCGTCAAAGACTGGTAAAAACCAAAACCTTAGATACGAGAGTACATAGATGTAATGAAATAAGTGTATCTATTCTTAAAAATGTTGATACTAACTTTCTTAATAAAAAAATTAGCACTACTTCATATCATCTCTATACTTCGAAATTAATAAAAATTCAAAAAGAGTTAAGAGAATCAATTGTTGGTAGATTAATAAGAAGGTTTATAAATATAACAAAGGTAGAGTTAAAAATTACAGAACTATTAACATATATTACTTGTTCGGATGTACGAATTCTTCTAAATTGGGTTATGAATAATAGTGAATATAATGTAATAGATACACCAAAAACGGTGAGTTTTACAGAAAAGTTTGATTTTATAGAGAGAGTTTTTATACCAATACGTTATGAGAAAAGTGTAGACGATATAATCACAGTAGAATCTCCTGAAGATCAGATTATGATTGATGCATCTGAAGAGCAAACAAGAATACTAATTTATGATTTCATAGAGGATGTACAATACAATATTTATGGTAATTTTAAGAAAGATTCTATAAATTTTTGTAAATTATATACATTTTATAATGACAAATATAACCTGATTACTGAAAAAATATCAAATCTTCATATACCTCAAGATTTCAAAAATGGTTATTTGGAACAAATGAGAATTGATGATATTGTGGGCAAGGAAATTACAGATATTATGAGTACTATATCCGTTGCGTATAGTAATGCAAAAGAATACAAGTGTATGCCTTTGAATATATTAGTCGCCCATTTCATGAATGGTGATATTGAATCTAAAGCATATATGCTAACGTTACTTCTTCTCTTTGAGACAAATACAAGATATGTTGCAACAGTATTATTTGATTTTCTAATGAATAGTGAAAACTCATCTGCAACAGTACACGAGATATATTGTCATATGCACTGGACTATACAGAAAAAATTTGAATATTCGTATAAAAAAACAACAGAAAAGATCAAAAGTATGGAAATCTCCACTGATAAAATTCCTTATGACAAACGTTTGCTTATATCAAATGCACCTGAAGAAGCTAAAGCAAAAGCGGTTGATAAACTGAAGAGTGTCAATTCTTCTGAAGGTGGGGGTAAAGCACAACAATGGTTAGATGGATTCTTAAAAATCCCATTTGGGAAGTACAAAACACATTCTGTTATTGATGAATTAGATGTATTCAAGTCTAAAATTTCGATTCTTAAAAATAAAATGTCATTAGTAAAAAGATATGAGAAAATATGTTTTGATGAAACAGATACGTCACATAATATATCTATACTTGTATCTAAAATTATGAGAATTGATAAAGATGTTAAATTAGAAGATCTTGACATATCTATATTAGAAAATGTATTTGATGATTTTTCTAAATTGGATTCTGATTCAGATGATTCAAATCTTAATGATTCAAATCAAAGTGACTTAACTCTTAATAAACTTCCAAGTCTAAAAAAAATAACGCCACGTTCTTCATCCAGTTCTCCATTCGGTCGGAGAAATAGAATGAGTGAAGATAGTGATAGTTCATTTGACGAAAAAATCGCACTCATTAATGGTACTTTACAAAGAAGACGTAGTTATAGACCTGTTCCAACAGATATTTTTGATGATAATAAATCTGATTCCAATTTAAAAAAATCAAATACATCTTTCTTTTCAGAGAAATCTTTATTTCTAGATCTAAAAGAATTCTGTAATAAGTGGAGAATATATGAGAATGAGAAAAGAGTTTATATTTCAAGTGTTAAAGAAAAATTGGATGATTCTTGTTTTGGTCATGATGATGCTAAGCTAGAGATACAAAGATTGGTTGGACAGTGGATTAATGGCAATACGGATGGAACCGTTATTGGAATACAGGGACCACCGGGTAATGGTAAAACCACGCTTGCAAAAATGGGATTGTCAAAATGTTTATTAGATACAGATGGGAAAACAAGACCATTTGCAATGTTAACACTTGGTGGTAGCTCTAATGCGTCTACATTAGTTGGTCATAATTTTACTTATGTAGGCTCAACATGGGGTAGAATTGTTGATATTCTAATTGAAAAGAAATGCATGAATCCAATTATATATATAGATGAAGTTGATAAAGTTAGTCGTACAGAACATGGAAGAGAAATAACCGGAATTTTGACACATCTTACTGATTCAACACAAAATGATCACTTTGAAGATAGATATTTTTCGGGTATACCTTTTGATCTATCAAAAGCTATTATTGTAATGTCTTTTAATGATCCATCTTTAATTGACCCTATCTTAAGAGACAGAATGCATATTATCAAAACAAATCCTTTATCAACACCTGACAAGCTTCATATAATCAATAGTTATGTTATGCCTTCAATACTTGAAACAGTTGGTTTCAGTAAAGATGATATTGTAATAGATAACGAGACTTCAACATTTCTTATTGAATCATTTACCTATGAAGCAGGAGTTCGTAAGCTTAAAGAACTATTGTATGAAATTATTAGAGAGATTAACTTACGTGCCATTTTAGGAGATGGTTCTGAAAAACAAGAATTACCATTTAAAATATCTAAAAATGTTGTTAACGATATATTAAGGAAAAAACATAAAATTCGTATAAAATCTATTCATTCAGAACCTAAAATTGGTCTAATAAATGGTTTATATGCAACTGCTGCAGGTATCGGTGGACTAACAACAATAGAAGTATTCAGGGCATATAGTAAAACTTTCTTAGAACTTATACTTACTGGAAGTCAAGGCGATGTAATGAAAGAAAGTATAAAATGTGCTAAAACTATTGCTTGGAATTTGATTCCGGATGATTTTAAAGAACAATTTTACAATTCATCTGAAAAAGAACAAGAAGATAAGTCAAATGTTTTTGCTCTTCATGTTCATACTCCAGAATGTGGCACTCCAAAAGATGGACCATCTGCGGGCGCCGCTATTACACTCGCCATTCTCTCACAATTAACAAGTATACCTATTCGAAATAATGTTGCGATGACAGGAGAAATTGATCTGAATGGTAACGTTACAGCAATTGGTGGACTACAATCTAAAATTCAAGGCGCATTAAGAGCAGGTATTAAAAAAGTTTTGATACCTTTAGATAACAAACCAGATTTGGATGATATTATCCGTGATGAACGCATAATTGAAATCACAGATACTAAAGTTGACTTTACAGTTATTACTGTGGAACATATACATGATATGTTACCACATGTTTTAGTAGAAAATAGCATGAAATTTATTAACTATACATAAAACATTTAAGTATATTAACACTAATCCTATTCTCCTCGATTATTTTGTCCTCGATTATTTCTGTAAATAATCGCATCATTCTGTAAATAATTAGAAATGTTGGTATACAAATCCGCAGTATTATAATATGGTCTAATAGTCCTGCGATTTGAACCTCCGCCTCCAAATACGTTTCCCAAATATTTCATCTGTTCTTCTCCTATATCATCTTCTAAACTTTTTAAGCATTCGGAAAGTCTTTTCTGGCATTCGTCTTTTGCTTCTTTAGCTGAAGCCACCTTTACTTTCTCTCTCTTTTTAGTTTCTGCTAAAATTTTCTTTGTATCTTCCAACTCTTTTGATGCTTGTAAAACCGCTCGTAGGTCTACTTGTTCTAAACCTTCAAACATTTGTGTATCCATATTTCGTAAATATTGACAATTATTTTGTACTTATATCGTTTTCAACTAGTATATATTATAGAGGTTAATGGCTTACGAAATACCTATTGCTACACCCCCATCTTATATAAACAATAATCATCCTATTAGCACTACTATTTCTGTAATTAATATGGAAAATAATCCTCTATTCTTTAGTAATGCTACTGAAATTAACATAACCGAATCATATATTATTGAAGATATAATACCCCCACATATAATTCATAAAATGAATTTAGAAATAACTTTAATAAGAAAATCCTTATTTATACATGGTGGTCTTTCCCTAATGTATTTCATATTCTATCCAACAGTGTATAGTTTGTTTTCAATCATTGTATCTATTTATGGTAATATTGTAATTCGACTTAAAAACTCTGTAAAAATACGAAAATTAGTATTAAATCTATTAATTATTTTAATTATATTAGACACTTTATGTAGAACATGGTATTGTATCGTTTATATAACCGAAAAAAACATACTCTACAAATTTTATAATACTATCGGTTTGCTCGGAATATATATATGGGCATTACTATGTAACTTGTTCATTCTTTTTGTATTATCCAATAGTAAAGTTATATATTATGACGAACGAATCAATCTTACTGATTTAATTAATCTTGATTCGCCTGCTTGAGTTTATATTACCGCCTTATACTTTTTTATGACTGACTTTACCCATCTCCTATTGTAAGGCTTTCTACGATGTTTGAAAGACTCTTTTGTAATAGTATTTAAACACAATAGGAATATCGCAATGATTATTGATAAAATTACCTTTCTCATATACTATCTAAATAGTATAAAAAAATGAATATATAATATATCTCTAACTGTATAAGAGAACAATGTCTAAGTTATTTTGGATCTTACAATCCGTATTTAGAAGCAATGCCTTGAATATGTATATCAAACCTTATAAGTTTGTTGCAAATGAATATTATGTTTATAATGAATTAGAACCAGATCCAGACTTAAGAAAATCTATCTCAAAAAAACATATGACAGAACAGCAATATGAAGAAGCATGCGATGATTTAAAAAAATATTATGAAGACTTAGAGGAATATTATTCTAATTTGAAGGAACATTTGTATGAAAATAACTCATCAAATAAGGATGACTATATTCTGCCAATATAAACAACTCTTATGAATTATAAGGGCTTTTTTTTCTCTTCTAACTCTTTTTCTACCAATTTAGTTGCTTTATCCGCAGTAGATTCTAATGTTTTGAACTCTGCATAGCAAAAGAATACACCAAATAATATACCAAGAAATAATCCTATTCCAACACGTAGTATCTCTTTATTAATTACATCTCCATTAAATAGAGAAATTGACAGGAAAATAGAAAGCATCATACCCATTACAGCAGTTGATATCATTGAACCTGCTTTCTCAAGCATTATATTTTCCATTAACAAGTATCCAACTACATATCCAAGAGCCAATCCATGAAAGGATAGACTATTGCTCATGAAATGTTCTCCAGAGTTTGATGTAAATAAAATACCAACTATAACAGTAAATATCGCTCCAAACAAATATATACCACGACTTGTAGTAGGTGATAAGAAAAATAGAGCTAGTGGTATTACTAGTATAGCAGTCGGTAAACTCTTAACAAAATATTCATAATTATCGGCATATTGGTTTACTATTGATCTTAACATGGTCACCATTCTTGACTTTGGTGATACGTTTACTGGTTCTGCTTCTAGAATTAAATCTGGTATACTCAGATCAGACATTATATATTGATAACATTTTTTTCTATGATTCTATATAATGGTGGGAGAAGAAGAAAATGTAGAAGATTCCAATGTGATGCCACCGACAGAATGGTTTGATAATAAAGATGTACATAAAGCTTTTGCTACTTTATTTACATATTATAATAATCACAAAGAATATACTAGATCAAAGGCAGAGAAAGATTGGCTTGGCGCAGGAAATTTTTCGCGGAGCGCAGAGGGACAAGCAATACTAACAGGACATTATCCCAGAGCAGACGATGAACACACATCAGCTGAACCCATAATGATACTGCCTGAAAATCTGAATAATGCCGAGATTATTAAATACTATAATCATTATAGTTGGATATCTGGATTAAAAATGCCAGTTGGTAATGATGGAAATTTTTATAAAAATGAATGGGAACATGTATTACCAATTTTTCATCAAATGATCTTTGCAGGAGGACTTGCAGGATTTTCATATTGGGATATAACAGATTTCAGAATAAATGAATCAAACAAAAAGAGTCAATCAGAACTAAATTCGTATTTGGTAAATACGAATTTCGAAAATATTAATACTTACATAGTTGACCCACTTGCTTCTAATCCACTAACCAGTTCACAGATTTATCATAGAATTAAACAAATATTAAATATAGATGATGATAGATATAAAAGTCTTGCGATTAATAAAACCGATCTGAATCTGTTGTGTATTGCAAAATCAGAAAAATTTTTAAATCAATGTAAAAGTGATTCTGTTTTTGTTTGTTTAAAAAAAAGGAACGGAAAATATGAATACACAGTTGATACCGAAAGAATTAAGGATTTTTTTAATGGAATAAGTCTTGATATTGTTGCAAACCCCGATATGAACTTCCAGGACGAGATTTGGAACTATGGACTTCGAAAAAATAATGATGGCGACTTAATTCGAGCTCCGGGTAAACCATCTAATCATTCTTATAAATATATTACAAAAGGTGCAAAGAATCATCAAGAAATTTCTCTTGGATTATGTCTTAGAGATGATTTTATTGCTAATTATACAGAAAAAAGAGACTTTTTTTCTGCAGAAAGTGAACAGATTCGCAATGAGTTCAAATCTTGGAAAGAAATGGCTATTAATAATGTAACAAAAATACTTGGGCGTATCGTGCATGAGCTAAATCAGAATATGATCGAGAGAACCCTTTTTAATTGTATTTATTTATTATGCTATTCAAACACAAAATGGGATTCTGAGACTCATAATGACGGTGACGTGCGCGGAAAATATAGAGTTCTAAATGCAAATACAAGTGCGGCAAAAGGACGGTCGTTGAATCTCAATCAATTAGAGAAGATTACAATGGAGGAAACTTTGCCTACTGGACAAGATCCAGAAGATGATACAATAATTACTACAGAAGTGTTTGCTGATCCCGGGTTGAATATTTCGGAACGAGACACCCGTAGTAGTAGTAAAAAAAGAAAAGGTGCTCCAACTGGTACAGCTGAACCAGCTGGACCAGCATCTTCAGATAGAAGTTTAATAAACATACCTTCCCCGCAACGACAGGGAGATATGGTAAAAGAAGAGTTCGGGCAAAGGGGCCCAAGTACTCCTAATCAACAACAGAGTGTATCACAATGTTACTCAAGTATACACCTAACACCGTTAAGCAAACAGAAAGAGATTGAATTACGTAGTATTAAACCTATAGAATATTTTGTAGGAAAATGTATAAGACATATATATCCTGGTCAATTCCAGCTGGAAATGACTGATGATGACCTAACAAACGTATTGGGAGAGAGTTTAGATTTGAATTTTCAAACTATACTGTCCGATTCAGAGTCAAACTCTGAATTTGAAGATAAAGTATGGCAGAAAATTATTTTAAAACATGTTTTAACAGATTGTATCAATACAAGCTATCGTGGTGAGCCAAAAGGAATTGTTCCTACTGGTGAGCTGCAGTTTGATAGTCAAGGTGGAAGTTCAAAAAGAGTATTAAAAACTAAAAGGGGTAAAAAGAAATTAGGGTATAAAAAGAGAAAATAGAGTTAAGATTGAACATTGTTAAGTTCGATATTCTGTTGTGTATTTTGTAATCTGTTCCTCAAATTCGATCTTTGTATTCGTATTATACTAAGTATAATATTATCAATACAAACTAGTAAAAGAGGAATAATTGTACACGAAAGCATTATACACATTACTTTCCAAAATGTATCTTGAACTGTGAAAAGTAATGTTAGAAAGGACACGACAGATATTAGTAATACACTACTCATGATACCTAAATTAGAATACAAATTTTGTATAGTATAATCTGGTTGGGTTGGTGGTTGTAGCCTATTTAAAGATACAACTGTTTTTCTACAAATAACGCAATTACTATTTGATAGTTGAATATGCCATTTCTGATAACATTCATCACAAATACTATGGTCACATTCTAATTTTACAAAATCAATATTGGCTTCTATATCATTTTCCGTAAAACAAATGGGGCACGATTCCATTAAATATTAAGGTATACTGTTCAGTTAAGGTTTAAGTAATTTGTAGTATTCTAAATATTTATTGGGTGTATTATTTCCAAAATAAGTATCTGTACACATTCTTGGATTACCATTGAGAGTATTTCCTAAATTAGAGCCAAATTCCTCCCGATGTTGTAAAAATTTAATGTCTTTGGTAGCATATGCTTTAAAACGTTTTTCTTTAACAAGAGCTCCAATCATTTTATCGCCTGGCTCATGTTTCATTTCGGATGTATTTTCAAGAATTATTTTAGCAGATTTTCTGTTCAATGCAATAGCGGTACGACATAATGGACGAACAGGTATTGACCAAAATCGATTTGAAATATCTTCGTTTTTAGTACAAAAGTCATAACATTTACTAAAGTTCAAATAGTCCCAATTCTTTGGAACAGCTTGTAATATAGGATTTAAGACACTATTAAAATGTATAACATCTTTATAAGTATCTGTTCGTAAATCATCTTCAAAAACTAATAACCTTTTTGAGGAGGAATTGAGAAAAGATTTATAGACAGATAAAGCTGAATAGTGACAACAAATTCTACCAAGATTTAAATAATCATTATAGTCTTTATTGAGAAATCCAATATCAATAAAATGTTGATGACTATAGTCTTTCTTTAAGTATGCATCAAAAAAAGTTACATTTTTGATACCCCATTGACGGAATGTGTTTGTCATATGTTCTTTTCTTTCTGGAATACATATACATACGATCATGTCAAAATAATTATCAAAACAGTTTTGTGTTGTAGTAAATCCGGAGAAACTTTCTTTTGCTTTATATAACACACGACATACTATCGCTAAAATGAGAAATGTAATAAATATTGAAAGAGTAACAGGTAGTGCCATGATATAATAAGGATAATAAATAATATCTGTATTAATAATTTTTAGTCTCATATTAGAAGGTTTTCCTGTCTTAATATTTCGCGTATTTTGACATAATGCCCAATAGGGAAATGATTATATTTACGCACGTTTCTATAATATTCGCGATCTCTATTCATTCTTGATACGATCTTTACAATACCTTTATATCCTCCCGCAAAATCTAAAATACTTTGAATTTTTTCAGATGAAATAGTGCATCGATTAATCGCATTGGACAATATTAATTTCTGTTCATTGTATTCTAACACTTTTGTCTGTATTTCTTTATGAAAATCATTAATAGCCGGATTTTTTGTGTGTGGTATATACAACCATATATCTTTATATACACGTAATGGGCATTTGTTTTGTTTAAGTACTCTATAAATACTATCTTCAAGAGAACGGTGTGAATTCATGGAATACATGATTTATAGAATTTTGTATAACAATTGTTGTAGATTATATTTAAGAAGGTTATTAGGATCATTTTTAAAAATGAACTTAAAAAAGAGAAATATAAGAGAAGAGTAAAATGGAACATTATACGCTGAATGGTTATCAACTAAACCATTCTACGCTTAGTCCAAGTGTTAAATTATATGGTATCTTTGATACACTAAGTGATGCTTTAAACTTTCTGTCTTCTTATATGACGCAAAAATGTGAACAGAATGATGGGGGTAATAGGTATCTTAATGGTAACGGTTATCGATTATGGATAAAGAAGATAATGAATAATAACGAATTGTATGTTAATAACGGAATTGAAATGCTTAGTGGAGGAGAGAATATTAAGATTAGATTTGTTCCAAATTTTCAGACGGTTGAATACAATCATGATGAATTTACACCATCTTGACAATAAGGTTTTAACTTTATTGGAGATTCACTTATAAGTCTATAAAGGATAAACCATATATTTTCAGTTGTATGTGAATCATGACAAAGATGTGCGAGTGTTTTAACATATTCATGAGTTAAAAGTTCTTTTTCTTCGTGGTATTTTAAAGAGAATATACATAATGCGTTAACAGAGTAAGATTCTCCATATAATTCATTAGTAACACGAACAATATTATCACTTTTAAGAATTCTGTCAAATAGTTTAACGTAATTGAGATTGTTACACGGATCAATTTTTAAGAAATCAATATGAGATATACGCCCCGTCATCAGATATAAATACTGCATTGTTGATACCATTTTACGCATATCTCTTCCTACTTTATGGAAAATATCTTTTAATGAAGATTCATCATATACTGTATTTTCATTATCACAAATCATTTTAATGTATCCTTTTGCCATACTAAAAGTAAGAGAGTTATATGCGATTGGAACACAATTACGAAATATAAACTCGGAGACACGTTCTATTCTGTTACAAATAAACAAGAAAATTATATTACGCTCCGAATCTCCTTCTATTCGACTTATATCTTTTGTAAGAGGTCTAATAAATATTTTTTGGTCAATAATTCGAATTGAATCAACTTCATCTACTAAAACGAATCTTTGTTTCGATGTTGTTTTTTGCATAGAGAATAGTGTTAATTTACGAATCAATTGTTGAGTAGTTCCAGATGCTCTGGCTTTCGCATCCAATATAAGTTTTGAATCTTTAGGTATATTCTTTAATAATACACGAACTGCTGTACTTTTTCCAGTTCCAGATGGACCATGTAATAGTAGATTTTTGGATTCGGAACCATACTTCAAAACTTGTTCAAATTCTAAAACATTTCCACAAACTTGTCTTGATGTTTCTGGTCTATACTTCTCTGTCCATGGAATGACATTCATTAGCTTTTTATATTGCAGTCTTACTTAAACCAAATTTGTATTAGTCGGCTCAGAAATAACCATATATTCTGAATGTTTCTTTTTCCTTTTAAGTTCAAAAGGTGTTAATCTCTGTTTTTTTAATATTTCTAAGAAGTCTTCGTCATATAGTTGTATTATAGGGGCACATTCCCATCTAAAAGCACATCCAATTGGATCTAATTTAAATCTCCATGGATAGTTGGATTTATTTTTTGTAATTAGTGATTTCCAACTATAGGGTAATAAATGACGACTTTGTGGCGGTAGAACAATCGCAAGTTGTTCGAGGGATGTGTATTGTTTATTTGAAGTTGGAATATCAATAGTATTATCTTCTAAGTATTCTACTAAATCAGTTAATAATGGGGCATGTATATATGGATAATACCATCCTTGATCACTATTTTTAACGGGGTCAGGATTAGTATAATAGTGTAGATTCCAAGCAAGTCCGTTAATATATTCTTTACACATCTTTGGTATATCTGATTCATTAACTTCAATATTTTTATAGTAGCGTTCTCTCCATCCTGGATTTCCAAAATTAATGTTTACCTCTATATCTCTATGATAATCAGGCCAGTGATAGAAACGTTCTTCTGGAGAATGACCATGACGAACTAAACTTTTATAAGCGGTTGTTTCTGCCCTTTCTCTTACTAAATCATCTTCTTTATCCGAAAACAGTTTAATAAGTTTTAATAAGAAGTCTTTTTGAATTGTACCATCAATTACAAGGTCATGTGACAACTCATTATGAATTTTTTCATAATTATCTAAAACATCATCCAGAGCATTTTGTCTTAAATTTAATGAATAATGCTTTGGTAAAAAATCATTACCCATAAGAAAAGCCAAAACAACGTAATCTTTTGGAGACCATATTTTGTTTCTTGATTTTAAGCAATTAACCAGTTGTGATATACATACATAACTTGGTTTATCTTCAAATTCTCTATATAGATATATTGTTTTTGGATGTACCAATATACTCAACATAAATAGATCTGCATCTAAACCATGAACAACATTTACTCCATCTTCTGTTTTTCGAATATGACGATAGATCTTTTGTTCACCTTCTCCCGGACAAGTTGAATTAGATATGATTACAGTAATATTATCGGATAATTCCTTAAGAAACTCGGAATTGTAAAGTTCTCTATCCATATTTGCCATAAATTTAGTTCCGGGTGTAATTGCATTAGAATCCCAGTCACGTTTTTGAGAAGCATTCTTCTTTTTTGGTTCAAGAGCTCTATCTTGACACGATTTGTACCGCCTTTGACGCTGTTGTTCCATCTTAGCTCTAGGTGCAACACCATCAATAGCTATAAATAATAGCTCCTTAGGATTTATTGTAATAATCATGTGTTGAATGTATGTCAATACCGATTTGTGAATATCTTTTTCAGTTCCATTGTCGATTAGAACCTGTTCTTTACAAGTATGTATTATACCATTAAAGTCTAAATATAATCTATCAACATGGTTTGGACAAGTATCTGATAAACCTATACTTTTTTTATAAGCGTTCCGTATGTATTTATAAAAGCTTGGTACACCCATTAATATACTTAATCAATTAACAGTTATACTTTAAGAGTTCTATAAAATAATCTTTTTGTAGTGTAATGTCATTTATAAGTTATATAAATTCATCTATAAAATTATATGAGGATATATATGAGTTATTGTCAAATAATTCCTCAATACCTAATGATTCTGATGAAAGAAATATATCAAAACTAAAAAACAAGTATAATCAATTCAGAAAAGTACAAACCGAGTATTCAGATATGGTTTCTTCACCAATAAATCATAATATTGCTTTTGAACCAGAATCTTGGAATAAATATGTACGTATTCAAAATAATGGAAACCATTTTATGACTATAAAAATGTCATTTTATATAGATCATCCAAATTTAAACGAATATGGTGTAGTTATTCAGTTAAGAACCATCGAAAAACATTTTAAATTTAAGCAAAATCCTTCAAATGTTGTGGAACACAAAATAAAACTTGCTTCAGATGTATTTTTATTATTCTCAGATGAACTTGTTGACAGAATTAGAAGTGGTGAAATCGAGTCAAATGGTCGATTTCGACTCGATTTTGATACAAATCTATTTCCTGTTTTAAGATTGCCTTTTCATCCAGAGTATATAAGTAATAAGAGTGAATGGTCTATGTCTGTATTGAATAGTATGGATGTTGAATTAGAGAGTTTTCAGAAGAAAACGAAAAAAGATATAAAGTTGAATAAGATAATAAATACCCTTTATGGTTAAAGTGTGTTATTAATTTCTTAATTAATAATAATATTTCTTATTATGCGTTGGGCAAGTGGTGTCCAGTTTAGTATTGATACTGATAGAAAACAAATTGATTTTTCAGATTTAAATATTGATGGA
>CESM01210733.1_pt1 | contig 21165 bp, 28 predicted proteins | sample 361421 | NCBI WGS metagenome assembly CESM01 (sample SAMEA2622219, study PRJEB7988) | marine metagenome | isolation source: saline water (ENVO:00002010), including | reverse complement strand
AACTGATCCATCATTCATATGTCCAAAGTAACAACCATCTGGTCCATCACACATTGGTGTCCATGTACCGTCAAGTACTTGCCCTACTTTTTCAATGTAGTAAGGTCCCCAATTGTCAATTGTTGCTGTAAGTTGTGCTTTAGGAGCAAATGTATATTGATCACTTGCTTGTCCAAAACCTACTTTGCCTTCTGCTTCAGCAGTTTGTAGTGGAGCAGGTGAATCTGTGTGTTGTGCAATAACATCACACCCTTGACTCAACATTGCTCTGGCCGCATCTGCTTCTTTGCCTGGGTCATACCAAGTCATAACCCATACCACGTCGATATCAACGTCTGGATTTACAGACTTGGCACCGAGATAATATGTGTTGATTTCCCTGATAACCTCTGGAATCGGATAGGCGGCGACATAACAAATCTTATTGGTTTTTGTCATCATACCTGCTATAACGCCCTGCACATGACGTGCTTGGTATAACCGTAGTCCATAGTTACTAAAGTTGGTATCGTTGTGTTTGTAACCTGTAGCATGCTCAAACTTGATGTTTGGGAATTCTTTTGCTACTTCACGCATTGACTCCATGTATCCAAAGCTGGTTCCAAAGATGATGTCTACACCTTGTAGGGCCATTTGACGGAAAACTCTAGTTGCATCAGGTCCATAGCTTACGCTTTCTACGAACATGGTTTCAACTCTGTCACCGTATGCTTCTTCTACTTGTTGACGACCAATATCGTGTCTATAAGTCCAACCATGGTCACCTGTTGGTCCTACGTATACAAAGCCGACTTTGACTTTGTCTGCGGCATTTGCGCTAAACGCTATTGCCACTGCAAACATCGTTGCAGTAAGTAGTTTTAGTAGTTTCATTTTATTTGTTCCTTTCTGGGTTGGTGTTCTCTAACTATAATGTTTCACCAATATTGTAATAAAAAACGAGCCTAGTGGCTCGTTTTTGAATCATGCTTGTTAGGCATCTTTGGCCTGTCGTTTAGACAGCCAATTGAGTAGTACTCCGTATGCTGGTAAGAACACAATTAGTCCTACTACAATCTTTGTTAGGGTATTGTTGAATGCTACGTCTGCAACCCACGGCGCTGGATAAAATGCTGTATAGAAAAATGCATATGTATCAATGATGTTGGCCGCGATAGTTGAAATCGCTGGTGCCGCCCACCATGCATTACTCCATTTTTCTCTAATGTGTTGGAACACATATACGTCAAGCATTGTACCTATTGCATAAGCAGTACCTGATGCAAGTCCAACTCTGTACGCATGTTCATCTCCGAGTGCTAATAGCACAAGTACCGAAGCAATGATTGCTGGAATGATAGCCATTGCTACCACAGCTCTACCTGCTTCTTTGCCAACCATCCTTACTGTAAGGTCAGTTGCTACTACTACGATTGGAAATGTAAATGCCGCGGCCGCTAGTGGAAACTCACCAAACAGTGGTAAGTCAGCGCCTGGGAATACATTGAATCGAATTGTTACCAAGTAATTACTTACTGCAATTACAAGTGTGTGTAAAATTACAAGATTACGTACTAACTTTGTATCTACACCGTCTAAAAGTTTGCTAAACATATTTTCTCCCTATGTTGTAAAAAAGGGCCTAGTGGCCCTTTTGAGTTCATGCCCCTTGGGCAAATTCTTGTTGTAGTTTCACGTTGTCAATAAACTCTTTCCTAACACTAGGATCTTCTTTGAACGCACCACGTAGTACTGTGGTTTGTGTCAAACTACTTTTTGCTCTAATACCTCTGTTCTCACAACAGCCGTGTGTTGCTTGAACATAAACACCAACATCATTGGAACCTGTTTGCTCCATGATAGTATTTGCAATCATAACATTCAGTTCTTCTTGCAGTGTTCCACGCATAGCACACCATTGTGCAATACGAGTGTATTTCGAAAGTCCTAGCAGTTTTGGTCCTGCTAGAATACCAATGTATGCAACACCTTTTACTGTTTGGTGATGATGCGAACACAAACTTGTGAGTTCGCTACGCACAACCAACATGCCTTCATAACCATTTTCGATATAGTTGGGAAACGCACTTGGGTTGGGCATTTTATCATAGCGACCAGACATAATCTCATTGATGTACATCTTGGCCCATCGCTTTGCAGTATCCATACTGTTGGGATCAGTTTTTGTATCAATTACCAAACTTTGTAGTACATTTTCAAAAGCTGGCATCACCTCTTCAATGAGCTGTTGCTTTTCGCCTTCTTCAATGAACTCACTGATGTTGTCATTGGCCCATGCTCTTGCACCGGCGGCATCAATACGTTGTTTTATTTTTTGTGAAGTTTTCAATGTCTTTCTCCGAGTTATAGACGAGGATGTCTAAGCAGTCTCTGTTTCCTTGTACCAACTATATGCACTGTAGATTATTTTATCAAGTCCGTATGTTGGTTCCCAATTTAGCAGTTCCTTTGCTTTGCTGATATCAGCGACTAGAATAGCAGGATCACCTGCCCTTGCTTCAGTGATTGTATATATTGCATTTATGTCAGTTTGTTCATTTACTGTGTTTATGATATCCAAAACACTGTATCCGGATCCACTGCCAATGTTGACTCTTTCGCACACTGAACTTTTATTTAGACAATCCACTGCCAAGGTATGAGCTCTAGCTACATCTTTGACATGTACATAGTCTCTGACACAGGTCCCGTCATCTGTGTCATAGTCGCTACCAAAGACTTTTATCTCTGGGTTCTCCATAATACGTGCAATCAAATGAGTTGCACCTTTGGTTTGACCATAGCCAAACCCAGCACCTGCTACGTTGAAGAAACGTAGTGCAATGCTGTCAATACCATATGCACGATGATAATCCTGCAACATGATCTCTGTCATACGTTTGCTCCAACCATATGGATTGCTTGGAGTTTCTGTATTTGTTTCAGCAAGTGTGCCAGCACCTTGATCGCCATACGTTGCGGCACTACTGGCAAAAACAAATTTCTTCACACCTTGTGCTTTGCATGCATCAAGCAGTTTCATTGTGCCTGCTACATTGTTGTGATAATACGTTGCTGGATCTTTTACACTAGGACCAACCAAACTGGTTGCACCAATGTGTACCACTGTGTCAATGTCATAGTTGACCATGAGCTCTTGAATCTCATAATCGTTGTCATAGTTGAAATGTGAGTAGTTTTCATTGCATGTGTCAAATGTACCGTTGCGATCCACACCTACAACAAAGTGATCACGTGATCTAAGTTCAGCGGCAACTACACTGCCGATGTAGCCTGCCGCTCCGGTTAGTAATATGTTGTTCATACAATACCTATTTTTGAAAAGTTAGTGTGTAATGTCTGCCGTTGTGTTTGAACTTGACTGTACTGTATTCGTACTGTTTTCTAGCTTCAGTAGCATACGTTGTAACAGTTTCGTCTCGGCATTGTGTGCTTGTGGTTTTGCCAGTTGACTTGTCTGCACCAACTACACCACCCATGATAGCACCAAGTGCCGCACCTTTGTCGTCACCTGTAACGCCTTTGCCCAATAGTCCACCAATGATCATGCCAGCAAGTGCATCGCCTCCTGCACTGTTGCCACTACTGATTTGTCTGCAAACTCGTTGTGTAGAATACTGCGGTACATCAACATATACCGTACTAAACACATCTTCTACATGTACATGTGTTTCTCCTGCGTGTGCTGGAGCACATGCCGTAATCGCAATAACACCAGCAATACCTAATACTGTTTTCATTAGTATTTCCTTTCTGCTACATAATCCCTGTAGCGGTTTGTGTCCCTGCGCCACTGTTCACCATTGCCTTGCATAATGTCAATGTAACGATCAATAGTAGCACTAGTCCAATCACTTATCTTGCCAACATCTCTGTGCGGTGTTTTTAGCAATGGATCAATTTTGTTGAATGCATCAACAATGCTCCATGGCACATACATGCGCTCGTGATCGTTAGCAAAGATTTCTGGGAAACTGCGATATGCTGGAAACAGTACATTACATCCTAGTGCGTCTGCTTCGCTCACAGTATTGCTTGTCCAATCCTGCAAAGCACAATTGAACATAACACGACTGTCATTCAGAATGTTGTAGTAATCATTCTTTTGTTGATTCTCGTAGATTTCAAGTACGCCACGTTCAGCAAGAGCTCTTGCTCTGTCAACGTACTTTTGATTGTTACTGCGCAATGGGCCGCCTTGCACAATAGCAAACTTTGTTGGCATGAACTCAAACTTTTCAGCCAAGTCCATAAAAAAGTCTGGTTGTTTCTCTTGATCAAACCTTGCCGCAAACACCACACGGTTTTCACGTTCTGCCCATGGCTTGATGTCGCCTACACGTAGTTGCACTTCTGTTTTGTCAAATGCAAGTCCACTAACGTTGTAGAGCGGAGCCTTCCAGTTTGCAATCTTCATGTGTGCAACCATTTCTTCATTGCTGGCTAGTACACCAGTAACAAACTCGTTGCACATTTCTTCATACAAACTCATCCATTTTGCCATGCCCCAAACATGCACAAAGTCGTCTGGATCCACTGCCTGTGCTAGACAACGAATCCAAACCTTGGGTCTATCTTCTGCTGGAATCTGATCCATGATGTAAGGCAAGCTCTCCATGCCAGGCTGAAACATGTCTTCAAAGAAGATAGCATCTTCGCCTGTTACTTCCCCGTTTCTCATCATTTGCACCAGATTCATCATCTGTGACATTGCAAAATAACTGCGTCCGTGTGCATCCAACACTTGTCCAACTTGGATACTTTTTGTGTTATCAATAGTTGTGCCAGGCACACTAACCCAGTCAAGGCCACGTCGATTGAAACTTCGACGCGACCATTCTTCTAACTGTAACGTGTACCTGCCTTCATAGGGTTCAAGACCCATGTAAAACAGTTTTCTCATTACGCCGCCTTTCTAATGTTAGGCCAATTGCTTTTGTACAAGCCCACATGAATTTTTAGTTTCTTGGGGCTACGATCAACACTGAGTTTGACAGCAACATCAAGTGTAATACTGTTGTCTCGCTCAGTACACTTTAGATCAAAGTCAGCAATACTGTTTGCTTTCTTTAGATCACTTAGGTACGAATCAAACAAGTTGATCACTTGCTTGTAGGTTGCTTCTCCATACAACACACCGTCATATGGTTCAATAATCTTCAGGAGATCGTATTTGATGTCCTGCAAACTAATGCGCTTCATTTTAGGTCTATGCCTCATATTGAATAGTTGCGCCATTTTCTCCATCTTCCGAAACTGTTAGTTCAATAGCCCGCTTGGGATATTTGAAGTTGATTTGTTGTGCAAGATCATCACAGATCATCTCACACGATTTATAGTCGAGTTGCAGAGTTCCGTCTGCATAGAGGCCTTCCAACCATCTTTTGAACTGGATAAATTCAATATCTCGATCATCGTGAAATACTTCAATTGCCACTTTGAAGTGGAAGATATGTCGATGTATGTATCCTAAGAAACTTACATCATCTGCGCCACCTGTTGCCAAGTTTGGATCATCAAGTGCGGCTGGGTATTTGTGTAAACCTTCTTTGCGGAACGTAACCCAAATCTTACTGTTTGTTTTTTTCAATTCCATATCAGTTTGCCTTAGTTTCCAGAGCATCCATTCGTAATAACGTTCGGGCTCTTGTTCATTTTTCGTTTGTGTCATTGGACGTGAAGTGCTTTTCTAATCGTTGACCAATTTGTAGCAGTTCCCAAAGTTTCCAGTCCATGCTTTTTAGCAGTTCCATCAACTCTCCGCTACCGCCTTCTCCTGCGTCTGTGTTTGCAGGTTTTGGATTAGCTGGTTGATCAACTAGTCGAATCTTCTTGACCATTGTCATCTCCTGTTATAGGTTCATCTTTAGTGTATTTAGACCAATCAGTGAAAACCTTTACATCTTGCAAGTCATGCAATCTGTGTGTCCATACACCAGCATTGGTTTCGTCAAAGCCCATATCATCAACTTTGATACAAGCATTGTAGTTTAGCTGATCAATGTACGGAAGTCTTACACTAATCATACTTATGAAGTGACGATTTTCGTTGTAGCCACATTCCAACACCCACGTATGATGTTCAACTGTATAATCTAGTGTAACACTGAATTCTTCAGTAGTCAACACCGCATGTACCATTTCATCAAACTTTTCTGTGGGTTCAAAACTCATGTTAGCACCAAAGTATATGTTGGTACAATTGTGTTTACGTGCTAACTGTTGTATTTTTTCTACAGGCTGTACACCAATCACAAACAATGTTTGTTCACCAAACGCAGGAGTATGCTCTACTTCCTTGCCAGTGAACATATCAATTGTGCCGTCTACTTTGCCGCCATATGCTCTATCAGTAATCATAAGTTTATCCTAACATGTTTACAACAGTTTGTCAAGCTGTGATTTTACTTGTAGTTTGAGTTTTTTGAGTCTTGTAAGTTCTGCTTTGTGTTCTGGACTACGTGTTTGTTCACGTTCTTTTTCCATCTTACCAACCAACTTACTAAGTTGCGAATGTCTAGCTTTTAGCCACTCGAGTGTACGTGTCATTTAGTTGTTCCTCAAGTTCACGGATATATTCTATTAGGGTACTAACAGTAGTGCGTAGGTGACCTGTATCGTGTGGTTGATACCTCCCCTTGATCACCTGCACTGTTTCTTTGAGCACTGCAATGCGATTGACTTGTTCACTAAACTCCAGTGTCATACAACCTCCTGTAGTTTTTCTAGTGCTTCTTCTTCGTCAAATTCCATTGCACTGTCTGCATTATCAACTGCTTCAGTTTCAAAAAACGCACCATGCATTGTGTTTGTGCTTGTGTGTCTTTTGTTTTTGCTGAGTTCTTCAAGCAATGCACTGTTGTCGTTGATTACATCCATTGGCCGCTCACTGCTGAACACTTGTTCAACCAGTTCATTGAAGTATACCAAGTTGCGTGGTACCCACTTGTTGACTTCACCAATCTTGCTTTTGCTTTTCAGTTTCTTCTGCCAATCGCTGAGAGCAACATCTGTGCTTGCAACCACTGCATCAGTGAGTGCGTTTGCACGTTGTACACTTTCAATGTGCTGATAGATGTTGTGTGCCATCATTAGGAAGTAACTGAAACTATCCCAGCTGGTTCTGCCTTCTTTGCCCAACTTGTTGAGCATGCCTGGCTTGTACCAACATACATCACCCATGTTCAATCTTTCAGCAATCGGCGAGCTCCATGGCAATGGAATGTCACTGCCAGCAAGTCGTTTGTCATCTAATGCTTTGTCCATGATGTAGCTGAATCTATCATTTGTGTGAACGTGTTGTGTGTAGATTTGTCCATATGCAGTTGCCAAAAATGGCGATGCACAGTCAAAGCAAATTTCCAGATCGCTGTTTACAGTTTCACGCAGTTTACGTTTCACTGCCGTAAGCATCACACTCCATTCTAGCAAACCGGTTCCTAGTACGTGTATGAGATCACGTTCCCCTTTTTCGAGGAGTTTTTCGTCACGCAAGTTGATCATTCTACGCAAGAACAATTTCATGTCTTGCATATTATTACCACCCATTGCCCAACCTTCAAAGGGTAGGTGTTTTACTGCATCGTACCACACATCTGCCTCAAGGTCATCGCTACCCTGTAGTACGTTTAGATACTTGGTGTTCCCTTGTCTATTACGTATAAACCAATCATTGTTGAAGAGAGTGGCATCTAAGCATTCCTTGATGTTGTTCAAACCTGTCCTCTTGTTGAGTGGAGGACGAGCGGCCCAACTCGGAACATCAAGTATCATACTGTAATCAGCAGTATGTTCTAGCCAGTTTTGGATACGTTGTCTAAGACGGTCGGCTTCACCTTTGTAACTAGGCTGGTTTGGCGTCTCAAAAAAGTTCTGCCAATCCATTTGTATAACACCTTTGGCGATCTGGAAACCGCCACTGTCGCCTAATATAAAACTATTAGGACGATCACGTTGCTGAACCATGCTTTCTTCAACATCACTTTTGGCAGTGTCAAGTTGTGCATGTCCAGCACTGTACAAACCCCACTTGTAACTAAAGTAGGCTTGTTCAGGATTCAAAAAGTTGCAACCTTCAATGCCACGTTCAAATTGTGCAGGAATGCGATCCTGTGGCACAAAGTCGCCTGTTTGCTGTTGCTTGCTGATATGTGTCTGATAAAAGCCACTTATGCTAGGCAAGAATACAGCATAGTCTTTGTTGCGTTCTGTGAGATTTACTTGCGTCATTTAGTGTTCGCCGGCAAGATGTAATCATACTGTCCAAGTCCACTGTCAATGCTAATCATCAACGCACCTGCACTGCTGAACTTCATGTTGCATACACCACTCATGCCAAGTTTTAGAATTGCCAGCACTTGACCTAGTGGCCAACTCCAGCCTTCATTGATTTCACCATTTACATTGTTTGCAAATGTACGTTTGCCCAAGAAGCCACCTTCTGCGCTACCTAGTGTAACAATCAAGTTGCCATCTTCTGTTTTCACACTAAACGTTGGCTCAATGCCTCCATAGATGCCAGCAACCTGTGTAAGCTCACTTACTTTTGCTTTGCTGGGCTCAAACACAACGTCCCAACTTGGTTCTTTGAACTTGAGTGTTTTCAATGTTTGCTCAACAATCTCTTTGCTCATCAAACGATATGTGTCGTTGTTGCCTTCAGCATCTTTGAACTTTAGACTTTCAGGTGATGTAACACCGTTACGATCACGTGTTTGAACTTCTACATTGGCAGTGTCTTCTTTGTAGTTGGGCAAACTACAAACACCATTCAAGAAACTCAAGTTACCCATGCCAAATTCACCAGCAAAGTCTGCTACTGGTGCATGCAGTTTTGCATTCATAACCACAGTACGATCCACGTCTGCGGCCTGCAATGTTGTTTCGTCAGCCTCACCAGTTACTTTGACTTGTTCAATAAATCCAAGTCCTGCTGTATGCTTGACAATATCAAAAATTGTATCTTTCATTAGATTCTCCGGTTTGTATTTTTATTAGTGTAACACATATATGGGCACTTGTCTAGTCAAAACTAAACAAACTTTCAAATGTGTTCTTTAGACTACTGCGTCCTAAATCAAAGTTCAGCACACCTAGTAGGTTTTCGACTTTGTTGTCGATGATAGTGTCTTCCATTGCGTCATGATCAAATGGCAACGATTGAAACCAATCTGGAATACGTTGTGCATCAATTGGAAATGCAATACTGTTCATCTTCAATGGATTGTCTTTGAGCTTGCACACAATAGTTTTCATACCATCTGTGATTTCCAAACTGTATGCATCACTGTTCATCTTGCGCATTCTATTCCAATTGATAGCGGCCATTGCGTGTCCAATACTACACTTGCCTGTTTTTTCATATACGTTTGTGTGTTTGGTCAAGTTGTTTACTCGCTTTGGAGTACCTTTCTCCCAACCTGGACGTTCACGAAATGCAGTTCTAAACTCTTTGATGCTGTCAATAATTTGTTCTTCAGTACCACCTGTTAGTGTAAGTATCAACAGTTCTTTGAGATAGTCTTGCATAAATGCTGGCGTATCACTTCGCTTCAAGTCCAAGCCCATTGCTTTTACTTTGCCTGGCTTGTCATCACCGTCTTCTCTGTAGCCTTCATTGTCATACACCATAATAGCATAACGTTTCTTCTTGATGAATATGCCAGCAGTTGCACATGTTTCACGTGCCGCGGCAATAATTTTACCATTGGCACCAGGGCAACCAAACGCACGTTTCATAAAGCCTGGAAACGTTTCGTTGACCTGTTCACACACTGCGTCATAGTATTGTATCGCCGTGTCCTTGTTCCATTGAATCTCGCCTGCATCAATCTGTGGTTTTAGTATAGGATACGCACTAAAATACGCACTATCTGTGTCACCATACACAATAGCATCACCTGTGTGATCATAGTTGTCTGCAATCACTTTGTTGAGTTGTGCCGCCATGTGCCTTGCAATACATCTGCCTGTCAGTGTTGTTGATTGTCCAAGACGTTGATCAAAGAATCTACTGCCAGGATTTAGAATCGCTCCATACAAACTATTTAGATTAATTTTCTTCACCAGCTGACGTTTGTCCCAGTATTCAAATTCAATCTTGTTTGTGCTTTGTGCAGTCTTTGCTTTCTTCTGCATCTCCTTGCGTTCACTGTACCAACGTTCCAACAAGTTTGGAATGATGCCTTTGTTTTCTGTGTTGAACAGTGTGCCATTGGCTGTTAGTATCCAAGGTTGTCCACTGTGGAAAAACAAGTCATACAGTTCAGCACCAGTGCCTTCCAAGTGATCTCCGTTTTCAAAGTCAACTTTGATTATTTCAGTTGTGTCTTTGTCCATCACAAGTTCATATTCAACAGTTGCAAACTTGCCATCCCAATAGTCTGCAATGCCTTTGCTTCGTTGTGCTAGTGTGCTTTCAATACCTTCATTGGTGCGTGTTTGCCTTAGTTGTCCAACAATAGTTTCTGTGCTCATGTTGCAAGCACGAATAATACTTGGATACAGACTGTTCAAGTCAATACTGCCAATCCACTCATGCCAACCTTTTTTGGGCCATGCAACATATGCACCAGCCGCCGCATAACTGCTACCATCTCTGCTTCTGTCTGGCACAATCTTGCCCAGCCTGTGTGCTTCATTTACAATAGCTTGGTCTGTAACTGCAACCGCACCCATTGTTGTTGGAAGTAGCACTGTGTTGGCATGTGCCAGCACGTTTGCAAGATCAATAAACTGTAGCTTTGCGTCCATGCGCACAATAAGTTCAACGTCTTGTCTGTTGTATTCAATAAACGTTTCAAAGTCGTTGTTGTACAGTTGATCCAGTGTGCCTTCATATGCAGTTTTGCGTTCGCCAAGTTCATACTCACCTATGGCATCCAAACTGTATGAATGCATTTCGTGATATGTGTACTTGCGATACAGTTCAAGATAGTCCAAGTGTACTCTGCCATACAAGTCAAATGTTTCTTGATCCTTGCCATACTTTTCATATTCACGTTTGCGAGGATATTTGTTCCACAAGCAGAATCTGCGTGTGTGTTCTTTGCCAATCACCCTTGCAATACGATTCACCATGTAGGGAATATCAAAGCCTTCTGAGTTCCAACCTGTTAGTATGTCTGCATCTTCAATAAGTTCAAGAAACGTGTCCAACAGTTCTTCTTCTGTTTCCATAAGATAACTGTCAGGAAACTTGTTCATGATCTCTTGTGCCCTAGCAGTATCCATGCCTTTGGGCTTGATAGCAATACAAATAGTTTTCTGCAACCAACTCAAGTTGAGTGCAACCGCTGTTACTGGATTGAATGGATCACTAGGATCTGCAAAGCCTTTGTCCTTGTTGAAGTCAACTTCGATGTCAAAAAAGCATTTGTGCAGTACTGGAGCATCTTCACTGATGTAGTGTTCTTCCAAACACTTGAACACAGGATTGATATCACTTTCAAACAGTTTCTTGTGTCCGTGTATCTTCTTTTCTTTTTGAAAGTTTTTGAGTGTGTTCACACTTATACGATTCAGCTTGTCGCCAAATATGCTGGTGTATCGCCCACGGGCGTCTTTGTAGAAGAAAGTATAACGTGCAGGATACTCAGTGAAACTGCGTTCACTGCCACGTCTTTCTACCACTTGAATAACATCACGATCCTTGTCGTGAAATGCATCTACATAACTCATGTGTTTATTTTACGCTTTGTATTGTAGATAGTCAAGTTCTTTATCTACTGTTTCTAGGATTTGTTGATTGTGTGTGTACATGCCTAGCATGCTACATTGGCCTTGAAATTTGCTGATTTGTCTAAAATCAAACAAGCGCCAGTTTTCATTGTATATTTCTTGCCACACACTTGGTTTGAAACCATTGCTTTCTGTGCTGGCAAATTCTTCTTGAAACCAAACTCCTGTGTTGCCTACAATGGGCAACCAGTGTTGTGTTTGTACAGGCACATAATGTCTGTGCTTGCTGTCATTGATTGCTATATCCATATTACCATGTATGTCGATATAACGTTGTACCAATTCTATGTCAAATGCATCAAACATCCAACTGATGTGTATGCGTTCACGTATTTCAAGAGGCTGTTCTTGTATAGCAAGAAAGCCTTGTTGCGAATTGAGCATTTGTTCAACTCGCCATTCACCATTCTCCAGTTTAGCAGTGTACTCGCGCAATGCTTTCATCTGTTGATGCACAACAGGTGAGCTAACTTCTACACCATATATTTGTGCCAGTGGAAACAAATGCGCCCACGAAATATGACTGCTGGCACCGCCAACGCCAATTTCTAAGACTTTGGAAATGGAACGTTGTTCTAATAATGTATCAAAAACAACGTCCCATACTTTACCATAGCCTCTTTCGCTTTTGCTGTCATGTTGACTGATTATGTTGCTTGAATATGTGTTGTGTTTCACTATTCGGTGTGTCCAGTTGCTTGCAAAATGTCCTCAAGCGCCGCCATATCGTCCTGAACGGCATGTAATTCTCTTTTGTATGCTGTTTTGATTGCCTTGTTTAGTACGCTGGGTTTTGTGTCGAGCTCTTCTGCAATTGCTTTCACTGTTTCGCGGAGCCCTTCTTTTAGTGCATCAAGCTCTTGATTTACCTGAATACCTTCAGTTACCAGTTGCTTGAGCTTTGCGATTTCATCACTGTTATAAGTTCGTGTGGACATACTGCCCTCCTTGTGTTATTGCAATTTTTTTATTGTATACTAGTCTAATCTTTTTGTCAATCATTTTGTAGTTGTTTTTTAGTATTCAACATTCTAATTCTGCGCCATGTAGAACTTACACGTTCATCTGGATTGTCCAACAAGTCTACGTGAAAGCCATATATTGTGTTGTACAACAATGGAAATATGTTTTTGGGTACTGTTGCATTACCGCCAAATGTTATATGATCAGTGAGTGCCATCTGATACAAGTGATCTCTGTTTAGTTGTTTTAGTGCATGATAACTGCACATAACAAATTTGCCTGTTGTGTCTTGCCCGCCTGCTGTAAAAAAGTAAGGTGAGGCATTGATAGGATTTCTACCTCCTGTTAGTACACTGGGTAGTCCAAAGTCTGGATTTTGTTTACCAGAGGCGATGGTTTTGTTGATCCAATCAAATGCCTGATCCATTAGTTTTTGTGGAACTTTGTTGAGTAATTCAAAGCCTTCTTTGCCATGTATAAAAGTTATAATGTCTGTTGGATTCAGTGTTGTTTCCTTACCACTCATCAACCATTCTGTGCCGTCAATCATTCTGATTGCAGTTTGTTGTCTAAATGCATCTTCCAAAAAAGTACGCATGTGACGATTCCACAGCATTTCTGCTGGCATTTGTGGTTCTACACTTATTCCAAGCATTTGACTCCACGGATCTGCGGCCAACCGCCACTGCCAGTAGTTTAGCACAAACGGAAGCACTTGATCTTTGAACCGGTTGATCATGGTTTCAATGTGCATTGTTGGTGCAACAAAGTAATCTTGACTGTTGCAGTTGTGCGACCAATTTAAGTTTACACGATCTTTGAGTTGTAATTCAAGCCATTCATGTCTTAGTTCTGGCTGTTCATTAGACTGCGGAATCTCAGCTTCTTCAGCTGGATCTGGTACGTATACAAATAAGTGATTCATTCGGATTGCCAAATTGTCCAGGCGCCATATGCAATGGCTAAGCCTGCGGCAATCTTTGCCAGTGGTGCTAAAAACAATACCATCAGTCCTAGTGCAACTAGTGCCGCTCCGTCCCAACTTGTACGTTCTTTCATTCTACTTTTTATCCAATTTGTCATTTGAGGTCTCCTTTTTCTTTTTGCGTTTGCGTTTTGGCTTGGGAGGTGTAACTTTTACAGGCACAGTGTCCTTGTCGTTGTTTTCAACCTTGTCTGCAAGCCAGCTTTTTATATCAGTCATGTTTTACTCATCTAAATCTAAGGCTTGGTGGCCCCATTCGTCCATTATCCACTCTCCAAAGGCTGTTCCAAACAACCACATCAGGGTTAGAATAACTACTGCTACACATATGATAAGAATCCATACTACAATTTTTATTGCTATATGTTTGTCTTCTGTCCAATGTCCAACTTTCTTGATTTTGTTTTTGACACCGCCTAGTAGATAAGTTCCTATTATGTAACGTACCAGTCGCATAACAATCAGTATAGGCGAACTTAGTACATCAAACAATATCAGATACAAGTCTACAGTAAGATCTACAATGTTGTCAATGTTACACCAATTGCGTAACTTCTCACCTATCTTGCGTACTCGTTCTTGGCGCTTACGTTCTCTTTCTGCCAGCTTTTCTTCTGACACCCAGAACATTAGCTACCAAACATTTCAATCAATGGTGGTCCCCAAGTGCCTCCGGCCCAAGCCAGTGCTACTATAGTTATTACGCCATACACTAACCATTTCATCTTGAAATCGTCTACTTCCATTTTGAGTGCTACTAGTTCGTTACCAAGAATTCTTACTGCAACTTCTAGTTTTCCTTTGTCATCTGGTGCGGCCATTTTATTTCCCTTCAATCTTTTGGATACGTTTTTCCAATTCATCTATCTTGGCTGTGATTTTTGGATAGCGTTGGCGCCAAGCATCTGTAGGTTGTTGTAACCATGTCCAACCCCAACGCACTACAAGGTAATCTAGTATACGATCGAACCAACTGTATGCCCACAAGCCCATTCTTGTGCCTTGAAACCAAGCAAGAAAGGCGGCTCCAAACAAACTACCTGCAATAGCAGTGTATATCCAAAGCCTGTCTGTGGCCATACGTTCAATCATTTCCCACATTATTCGATACCCATCTCTTTTAGTGTTGCAGGACCTACAATGCCGTCAGCAATAAGTCCATGTCTGCGTTGCCAGTCTTTGACTGCTGTTTCAGTTCCTGGTCCAAAGTCGCCGTCAGCACTAATGCCAAGTGCTTTTTGCACTGCTTTTACTGTAGCGCCTTTGCTACCTTTGCGAACTGTTGTGTGTTTTACTTTTGGTGGGCTCCATTTGCCACCCAATACTTCAAGTGCGTGTGCATAGTGTTTCTTGCGATCTTCAAGCCCAATAGTACCGCCGTTGATGCGTTTGGTCATCATCAAGATGTCTTGATTGTCTGCGTGTTTGTTGAGACCGTTTGTGCTCCAATACCAACATGCACTTTCCAATGCACCTTTCTTGGTTTCCAAGTACTCAACTGTGGCTCTTAGTCCGCTGTTGATGCTTTTTGCAAACTGTGTGTAGTTGTATCTACCGGTAAGTTGAATAATACCTCTACCTCTGAACTTATAACCGTCTCCACTAGCTGTGTCACCGTTGTTCATTCTGTTTGCATAGATAACATTTGCAATCTTTTCAGGTTGCCTATGATACTGTTGTGCATCTCTGCCTGCACGTTTGAAATATTTTGGAAAGATTGCATCAAGTGCTTTTGCACTATAGTTCAAGTTTTCCCTTATAACACGAAAGTTGTTGCTTTCATGTGCGCATTGCGCTATAAAGCCTGCTACTCTGTCTTCGGTGTCAATATCATACTCGGGTAGCATATCTACAATGTACTCATGCCACTCTTCGTATTCACCATTGCCGTGTAACAGCTCTTTGGTCATCTCTTCTGTATAATTGAATTTCATGGGGTTTCCTCTCAATAGATATTCAGCTTACCTATAGAGTATTTATTTGCGCAAGGTCTTCTTGTGTCCAAGTTGGCAACAAATGATCAATAGTGCCTCGCCATGGAACCAGTGCTTCTAGCCATTTGTCATACTGTTTTTGCTGATCTTCGTTTGTTATAAGTGGTTTTGTTTTGCCCAAACGCATTGAATCTATGTCATAGTTGTGGGGACAGTTGGCCATCTTAACTCCTGCATGTTGTGCATAGTAGTTCCACATTTTTTCTACTTTTGTACTACCTTCATGTGCATTGTCTTTGTTGTAAGCGTTCCAACTTGCTAACCAACCTGCTCCATCTTGCCACGCATCTGCATATTGTTTGGCCGCGGCACCTGTCCAATGAAAAAACCAATCATGCTGAAAGTGTTTGGTGCCTTTAAAAGTGTCATCTCTGCCAAAATACATTGCACCGTCTGGTATTTGCCCAATTCTTTCGCTCAATGGTGTTGGGTGTTGATCGGGTATCACCTTTAGATTTTTCATTTGTGGCTGGCTTATAACAATGTCTAACCGTGCTCTTGTGATAATGTCATAATCTGCCGCTTCAGGCACATAGCATCTCAGTTTCTGTATGTAACTGCTGAATGCTGTTTGCCATTTGTGATCATAACCCTCAGTGGTTTGCATTGCACAAAACTTGTCATAGTCTGCACTGTAGCTGTTCCATTTGATTGTTGCGTGTGGAAAGTATTTTCGTATGCTGTCTTCTACGTATTGTAAATCGTCAGCACTTATTGTTTGACCATACATTTCTTTGCGTGTATTGTACTTGTCTAGCTTGCCAGATTGCCACTCATATCTATCGCTAACACTGTCTGTAAGATTGAATAGTATGTCACCATCTAAGTTTAGATAGTTTAGTTGATGTAAACCCAATTGGAAAAAGTCCCAACGTGGTTCACCGGTTACAATTATAAGGTGTTTCATTTAGTCTTGACGTTTTTGGCCTTACCGCGTCTGTTTTTGTTAGGATCTTGTCTACGCTTACGGCTTGCGGCTTTCTTGCGTCCTTTTTTTCCTAGTGCGTGTGCTTTGCTTTGTGGCAAGCATTTTGGTTTGCCTTCACTGCTACTACCTCTAGCACAGTCTCCACGGATTTTTCCGTCTGGGCCAAAACGTACCCATTTTTGTTTGAACCATTTCTTTAGATCTTCGTCTAGTGTGCTTTCTGCATAGAAAGGATTCTCTGGATCTGCATCACCTGACTCATCTGGCCACCAATCCAATGAATACGTCATACCACGCTCAAACTTGTCTTTCATACCAAGTATGCGTTTTTCATATTCTTCTTTTTCAGGCTCTGCTCTGCCTGCTACAACATCCATCACAAAGTTTAGTGTTGTTGCATTTGCAGTAAGACTACCACAACGTGCGCCTACTTCATTCTTTAGATGGTCAATCAGTATGCTACCACTACATTTTGCTAGTTCATCACTGAGTGATTCAGGTACTTCCAAGTCTACATAGCAGTATATAAAGTCATAGTGTGGTGCTGGTGATCCATGCAGTATGTATTCATCTCTGCAAACAATACGTTTGAACCCATCTTTGTTGTGCCACACAGTTTGTTCGTCTGTGAACTCATCAGGAGCACCAAATGTTTTCTCCAAATGCGCACTGTATTCAGCAGGCTCTTTGTGATCCCAACTACTGTAACTGCCTTCGGCTTCTTCAATACCTTCACGCTTTACACAGTTGGGCACACGTTTGCCGAACATGGTTTTCATGCCCTTCTTTTCGTAGCCTTTCCAACAACGTGTTCCCTCTGGTATGATGTCTTCGATGATCATTACTAACTTCCTATGTTCTTCAGTTTGTTTAGATTTGCAAGACGAGCCGCTGGTGTTTGTCGTGTGCTAACTCTTACTCTACTTTTGTCACTTGTTTGAAAAGCCGCACTTTTATTTCCTTTGTTGTCTACTGAAACTTTTGCATCACCATAGTTTACAGTTGTTGATGTTGGTTTTCCTATAGCATTTGTGGTTCGAGTAACTCCATTGGATTTATATGTGTTCTTGACATTGTCAATACGTGGACCGCCTTTGAACTTTAGTTCTTGATTGAAACCACCTACGGTTGGTGACTTGTAATTTGTTTTTCTTCCGGCGGCATTATAAGTTGTGGTTCCTGCATCATTGGATACACTTTTACCACCGCCAGCAAATTTTGTAGTAGTCACACCAGCATTATTTGTACTAGTGCTTGAATATCTGTTTGGAAACGATTCATTCTTTTTCTTACCAGCACAATGGGCTTTCTGTGAGAAACCTTTTGGGTTACTACAGTTTATAGACTTTTTATATTTGTCTGACCATTTTTCTTGTAAGATATCTTCAATAAGCATGTTACTTCTTCTTGCTGTTTCCCCAGTTCTTGGCGCCTTTCTTACGACACTGAACCAGTGCGCCACTTGCATATGCACTTGGCCATACTTTGTATCTAGCTTTTACTTTGTGATAGCAAGCATCTTTTTTGCCTGCGGCTTCATCAAATTCAGCTTCTGTGATTTTTAGTTTGTCAAATCTCATATTACCCTACCTTACTTATTGCAAAATCTGCAATACGACTCATGCCCTCCGGTGTCCTCAGCATGTCTTGCATCTTCCTTTGATTATCATTGTTGACTTTGTCATACACTTGTACTATAGCACTAGCAGTAAACATATCAACCATCATACCATGTATCTTTGTTGCTTGCTTTTGATCTACAATAGATCTAAGTTGCATCAACACATCTGTGCCAGCATCTTCTTGAAAGCCTGGCATGTTGATTTGTTTTGCTATACTGCCTTTGTTGCCAATTGGTTTCTTTTTGGCTTGTTTGACACTGCCTGGTGTAACAAAGTTCTTTATTGCACCACCTACTTTGCCAGCAACATTTTTCACTGTGTCCCAAACGCCTTCGTCCAAGGCTTTCCATTCATCATATGTGAGATACATGTCTGTGTCTGGGTCGTAGTATGCACCTTCTTTGGGATCATAGTATACAACTTTGCCTGACTTTGTAGGGATAGGACCTTCAAGACCTGCACGTGGCTGATACTTGTCTGTGTCCATTGGAGGAAGTATTGTGTAGCCTTCATCCATTGCTGTTAGTTTGTCTTGTGCTCTGCGCATCTGTTTGATGTTGCGTTCTGGCCCTTGTATCATGCCTTCTTTGTCGTTTTGCATAACTTTTGTTTCGCTGGCAATAGTATCATCAAGTGCGGCCAGCAAATCTTCTCTGCTAGCAATACCATATGGCTCAAGCATTGGCCACACACGATCTCTGAAGCGTTCGCTTTTGAGCATTTCAACACTGCGAATCATAGCTGATACTTTGTCATCTACTTTGTTGCGATGTGGATTGAATGTTTGTTCAATACTCTGTAGTGCTTTTAGCATTGCAGGATTGTCTTTGTAACGTTCTGCTTCTTCGTCACTGATTTCATTTACGCTTTCGCTTTTGCTTTTCTTGGGTTGCTTTTCTAGTTTGCTTACACGCATTTCCAAGTCACTGATTTGTTCATCGTTGTCAGCAATGTTCAATGCATTTGCATCACTGCCAGCATCACTTACGTCTTTGAGGTCTTGATAAGCTCTTAGTAGTGCATCTAGTGTATCGCCTGCATGTGGATATTTTACTTTTAGGTCTGCTAGTGTTTTGATGCTTTTGGGATCAAATCCTTTTACACTATGACTGTCGTCTTCTTTGGTGTGCAAGTGTGCATCTACACCACTTGTGTTTTTTAGGCCTTTCATTTCAGCATATTTCTTAGCCGCTCCATAACTTGAACTTGCTTTGACTTCTGCTTTGCCGTGCTTGGCATGAACTACTGTGTATGTATGTTCTTCAGCTTCTTTTACGCCTTTGGCTCTGTTGGTTGCGATAGCATGCATAACAGCTTCTCCGTCTTTTTTTCCATAACGATCAACAAACTTGGCTCTGTGCTTTTTTAGTTTTTTGAAATGAGCTTCTTTACTGCGTTTTTCACCGCCGGAAAGTTTTCGCTCAAGTTGATCATTCTTCATGGCTGTGTCCTATTTTAGTTATTTATGCACGCCGCACACTTGTCTACAAATTCCGTGTTCTGCATTGTCTATTGCACTGCTAAGTGTTTGGTTGTACCATTCATGTTCTAGTATTTCATATATGCCATACTGTGATAGGTCATTGAAGTCTGCAGGAACCTTGCTTATGTCAAACAAGTCTGGACCAAAACCTTCTTGTTCAACAGTGAACACACTGATATTACAACAAGGCCAAACTTTGGCCCATGGATCTATTTGTACTCTGCCATCATTGTACCACGGACATTGACTGCAATTGTCTGTTTTGTCTTGTATTTTTCTATGGTTGCTGAAATAGTTGTTGTACAAGTGTGTGTTTTCTAGTTCAACTTGTTTGGCTTGTTTGTTGTACAGCCAGTACTCGTTGTTTACATTTACTTGTTCAGGACTGTGACTGTACCTTGTGTCAAACGTTTGTACGCCCAACACAGTTGCTAGTCCTCTTGCTGTGCTGACTTCTTCAATGTTGTGATCCCACAATGTCATCAACCATATTGCATGTCCGCCAGCATTGGCATATGCTTTGGTATTGTTGCACAGTGCAAAAAAGTCAACGCCTCTTCTGTACATTTCATGACTGTTGCCAATTCCATCTATGGCAAATCTAACTTCATGTGCATATGCACGTTTCAGTGTTCGTGCTAGTTCAGCCCACCACTCTGGTTTGCGCATGCCACCATTTGTGTTTATGCTAACGCTTGCTCGTGGATTGTGTTCAATGAAAGTTTGCAACATCTCTAGTGCATTAGGGTGCATCAATGGATCGCCCCAGTTGCCGTTGAGTGTTAGTTTTTGTATATCATGCACATCTGTGCATAATTTATTCCATACATCAACATCTAAATGTTTGAGCTCTAATCCTGGTGTAACATCTCCGCCACACTGATTCCTTGCACATGCGGGACATCTCGCATTGCAGTAACTGGTCATGTCGACTTGCAATTTGGTTAGTTGGTTAGCCCAATGCATTTAGATACAGTTTTATTTGCCAGCTTTGGCGGCGTGTACAGCTTTACGCTGTGCATCATTCTTGTACTTGCCTTCGTCATACTGCCCAGGACGATCACTATAACTTTTGCGCAAGAACTTTACTTGTGCGCTGTTGAGTCCTGTTTCGCTCATGATTTCTTCGTCGGTTGCACCTTGATCCATCATAGCGGCTACTTTATCTGCCGCCGCGGCTATTTCACTCATTCTACCTTCTTCAATACTACGAAGTCCTGCGGCTTTCATTTTTTCCATCCATAGTGCTTCGTCATCTGCTTCTGGTAGATCGCTTTGTTGCAACAAACGTTTTAGGTCTGCTGGTGAATAGTTGTCACGTGGGTCAATGCCTCTGGTACTTCCGCCTGGCATGCCACCAATGTTTTTTGGTCTTGCTCTAGGACGTAGACTTTTTGAAGGAGCACCGCTTTTTGGTCTTGCTTTAGGTCTAGTTGTCATACCAATGCCAC
>CESM01035081.1_pt1 | contig 21227 bp, 15 predicted proteins | sample 361421 | NCBI WGS metagenome assembly CESM01 (sample SAMEA2622219, study PRJEB7988) | marine metagenome | isolation source: saline water (ENVO:00002010), including | reverse complement strand
ATTACCAACAGACTACCAAAACTTTATTGCTCTTTCCCGATATGCACGATGGAAAGAAGATGAACAGAGAAGGGAGACATGGAGTGAAACTGTCGCTAGATACTTTGATTATATGGCTAGGCATTTACGTGATAGTCACAACTATAAGCTATCTGATTCACTGAGAGGTGAGTTAGAAGAGGCCGTACTCAACCAGAGTGTCATGCCTAGCATGAGAGCGTTAATGACAAGTGGCCCCGCACTTGATCGCTGTCATGTAGGTGGATACAACTGTTCATACGTGCCTGTAGATAGCCCACGTGCCTTTGATGAGACCATGTACATACTTATGTGTGGTACAGGTGTAGGCTTTAGTGTTGAACGCCACTGTATAGACAAGCTACCCACCGTAGCGGAAGACTTCCATCGTACAGATACCGTTATCAAGGTTGGCGATAGCAGACCCGGATGGGCAAAGTCACTGAAAGAACTTATTGCTATGCTATACATAGGCCAGATACCAGCATGGGATGTATCAGAGGTACGTCCTGCAGGTGCTAGGCTCAAGACATTTGGTGGCAGAGCATCAGGTCCACAGCCATTAGTTGAGTTGTTTGAGTTTGTTGTGCAGAAGTTTAAGGGTGCAGCAGGTCGTAGGCTCTACCCAATTGAGTGCCATGATATTATGTGCAAGATTGGTGAGGTTGTAGTCGTAGGTGGTGTACGTAGGTCGGCACTCATTAGCTTATCTAATTTAAATGATGACCAGATGGCTCATGCTAAGTCAGGTAAGTGGTGGGAGTATGAAGGACAACGTGCGTTAGCTAATAACTCTGTAGCATACAAGGTAAAGCCTGAGATGGGTACGTTCATGCGTGAGTGGCTGTCTTTGTACGACAGTAAGTCAGGTGAACGTGGTATCTTTAACAGGCAGTCAGCTATCAAGCAAGCAGCTAAGAACGGTAGGCGTGAGACAGACCATGACTTCGGTTGCAACCCTTGCAGTGAGATAATCTTACGCCCATATCAGTTCTGTAATTTGTCAGAGGTAGTAGTGCGTGAGAGTGATACACCTGACACACTCAAGGAAAAGGTACGACTAGCTACTATCCTTGGCACATTCCAAGCTACGCTAACTAACTTCAAGTATCTACGTAAGATATGGAAAGATAATACAGAGGAAGAAAGACTACTTGGTGTATCCCTAACAGGTATCATGGACAATAATCTAACAGCTACTACAGGTGATAAACTTGCTACAGTCCTTGAATTACTTAAAGATACAGCAGTGCAGACTAATGCAGCAATGGCAAAACAACTTGGCATCCCACAGTCTACTGCAGTTACGTGTGTCAAACCTAGCGGCACCGTGTCGCAGCTTACTAATGCAGCCTCTGGTATTCATGCAAGGCATAACCCATTCTACATACGTACTGTACGTGGCGATAACAAAGACCCACTCACACAGTTTCTTATGTCACAGGGTATACCAGCAGAGGCAGATGTAATGAAGCCAGATAGCACAACAGTATTCAGCTTTCCTATGCGTTCACCTGAAGGTGCAGTCACTAGGACACAGATGAATGCCATTGAGCAGCTTGAGTTATGGCTTACATATCAACGTCACTTTTGTGAACACAAGCCTAGTGTAACCATATCTGTGAAAGAACACGAGTGGATGCAGGTAGGCTCATGGGTATATGACCACTTTGATGAAGTATCTGGTATCAGCTTCCTGCCATTCAGTGAACACACATATCAGCAAGCACCTTATCAAGACATAAGTGAAAAAGAATACAAAGAGTTCTTGACAAAGATGCCAAAGAATGTAGACTGGTCATTGCTGCAAGAGTTTGAGAAAGAGGATACCACTTCAGGTGGGCGTGAGTTAGCCTGTACTGCAGGTGTGTGTGAGATTGTGGATATAGAGGCAGCGTGATATGAATTGCTGGCACTGTAACGCAGAGTTAGGATGGGTAGGAGACCATGATGCAGATGAACTGACGGACGATAGATACACTATACTTAGTTGTCTTGAGTGTCCAGAATGTAAGTCTTGGGTTGAAGTTTACTACCCTAACCTAGAGCATGAAGACCACAAGCAGAAAGGAGAACTGAATGAAGGAAGTATTAGTAAATGCAGTACGTTCCCATCTAGCAGGGAACATTAACAAACACCTAGCAAATATACAGGTGTACATGAATAACACAACAGGTATCGGCGAACACTCTGATATTGTAGAGACTATAGAACTAGAACTTGAACAGGTGGCTAACTACCACGATAAGTTAGAAATGTTAGTGAAGTATTTTATTCAACCACAACAAAAACAGGAAGAAGAGGATAATGAAGATGCTGTTTAAAAGATTTTCACCTAATCCCTATACAGGAAATCCAATGTACTACAAGGACAATCCTGAATCTGTACGTAAACGTGATGCACAGAGGATGTATGTTAATGGGAAAGAAATTTCTAAGAAACATCCTCTGCATAAACCCGGAAAGTACAAATCATTAGATGATGCTTGGTCGCACAATAAGATTGAAAGTGTAGATCAAGGAGAAGTATATATCATTGTTAATGATGCGTGGCCTGAGTGGGTTAAAGTTGGTAAAGCTGTAATCTCTCAAGACAGACTTAAAGGATATCAAACATCTTCGCCGTTTCGTGACTATCGGATTATTGCTACATTGTCCACAGACAACAGGCACGAAAAAGAACGTGAGATGCATAAAATCTTTAACCATTTCGCAGAAGAACGTAAAGGTGAGTGGTTTAAGATTGACAATGTAACTGCAATTAAATTGTTTAACTATCAAATACAGGAGAATGCAAATGCGGCGTAACGGACTAAGTAAATATGATGCTCCACTCCGTATACAATATCAGTGGGGTTATGATGCTTTTAGAAGAGGCGGTAAATTAAATAAGGTAGGTAATAAAATTATTTACCAAGAACATCGTTCTGCTATTGACCCCAATACTATGCAAGCACGTGAGTGGCAACGTGGCTGGAACGATGCTTACTATGAGCAGCTAGAAGAGGTGCAAAGTAATGAACAAGCTAGAGCAGGAAGCTAACAACTGGATGAAGGAGAGAAAAATGATGAGTAGTATTACGGCTACTGAATATCAGATACGTGCTGCAGAGACTGCCATCTTTCCAAAAGAAAAAGCCCTTGAGTATATTACTCTGGGGCTTACTGGTGAGGCTGGTGAGATTGCTAATAAGGTAAAAAAATTAATACGTGATGGTGCTGATATTGAGGGTTACAATGATAAGAAGAACCAGATAGGTGCAGAGTTAGGAGATGTCCTATGGTACTGCGCTATGCTTGCAAAAGAAGTGGACATGAATCTTGGTAGTATTATGGAAAGTAATCTTGAGAAGCTGGCAGACAGGAAAGCTAGGAATAGATTACAAGGGGATGGAGATAACAGATAAAGTGAGGGGGCTTAATTGCCCCCTTTTTTTATTTATCTTTGCGCTGCCGCAAGCCTTTTTCCTAAAGCTATAGCTTTCTTTAGGTGATTCACTTCAGGCTCTAGTTCTTGCATTTCAACTACAGTCTTACCATCATATGCATTTTTATAATACTCATCTGCTAACCGTGTCTCTACATCATTTAGCTTTGAATATTGCGCACGGTCAAAGGGTGTGTAGGGTTTACTTTTATCTTTGCTGGTTTCTATTTTAGCAGCTTGTGTTGCCCAAGCCTTTAATGTACGCATTCTATTATTTAACATAGCACGTTTTTTATTATCTGACTTAGCTAAGTATTCTTCGGATTGCACTAATCTAGTAATACGTTCTTCAACCATAGGGCCAAGGGCTTTTTTGACTGCAGCATCTGCCATCTTGTCACCTGACCCCGGCACAATCTCAAACCTCTTGATACCAAACCTTTCAAACTCTGCCTCTGCAGGGTTACGTTTAGCCTCACGGCGTAGACCAGTTATCTGACCAACGAGTGGGCTTTGTCTATAGATGTCACCCTCACGTGTTGGGCTTTCTATTGCTGGTAAATCTTTTGCTAGGCCGGGAATGTCTTTTGCTACAGTATTCTTGAGTGCATTAACAAATCTTTCACGCCCACCCACACCTTCAACCTGTCTTGCATCACGCACTACAGCAGCCTCTGTATCGTAAGCAGCTTGGATGTCACGGACCACACGCAGAGGTGTCATACCACCACCAAATATCTCGCCTACATAACCACCCATGATTTCACTCAGGCGTTCAGTTGTTATCGTATCTCCATCGGCACGAATCAACTCATCCGCATTTTCTAGCACGTAGGAACTTGCACCAGTTCTAAATTGTGCGCCTGTAAACGCTTCAAGAAACTCTTTTACGTCTATAGGTTTACTATCTTCATTAGATAGTTTTACTATAATATCTGCTAGTGCTAGATAAGGGGTAAGGGGAAAGAAAGGCCGCAAGTCACTGGTACTACCATCATCATTACGTGCTTCATACAACTTTATATCCTGATTATCCGCACGATATTTAATAGCACCAATTAATGCGGCTGTACCTACTAGGCTTTTAGAAAAGTCTGACCGTGCCTCAGCCAATGCCTTTGATGCTTTTGCCCCTTGTTTCTTAGCAAGGTCCATATCTCCAGCATCTGCTGCTGCTTTAGCCATACTCTTTACATACTTACCCATACCTACTTTATATGCGGCTGTTACTGCACTGGTAGGCATATACTTCATCTGGAATTGTAAAGCATTTACCATAAATCTACCGAATGGAAACGCTGCTGTACCTATAGGGCCGGGAACAGGACCAAGAGTTTCATTAAATTTTAAGAACCAATATCCTGCTGTATCTCCTGCCCTACCAGAACCGGGCTTTGGCATACGTGAAAATGTAAAGTCTAGTGAATCTTCTACAGCTTCTGATAATACCTTGGCAGGTAATGGCCTACCCGCAGCAGCAAACTCTTCAAGGCTCTTGTACTGACCAACCTTTTGCGGATTATCTACAATAACCCCTGCCCGTCTTAGGCGTTTATCAACAGCATCTGTAAAGATTGCCCTACGGAAGAATAAATCCTGCGCAATGTTCAAGCCGTTAAGCATACGAGTTACTTTAGTAAGAGACTCACCTGCACCCTGTTCCTCTAGCGTTCTATCCATACGGGAAGCAAGTCGAGGGTTATGTTTCAACAGTGCATCGGTTAGTTCTGCTGTACCTGTAACGTGACGCATACGGTCAAGTCTACCAAACGCATCACGTACAATACTTGTGGGTGCTTTAACTGCACCAGTAGATGCGTTTCCTGTCATACCCGCATCAAACCCCCTACCAAACTGATATAGTGTAGATTCAATTAAGTCAGCAGACATATCCATAGTTAAACGTGTGCCAGCGGTAGCTATGTTACGTATAGTAGTGGCAACTTGTGTAACCATTAACGCTCTACGCTCACGGTCAACTCTGTGATACATCTCTCCTATTTTACCTAGTGGCCCTACAATACTATCAGCATCACTATCACCTATAATTTGCTTGGCTAACTCAGGATCAACTTCCTTGATACCCTTCATAATCTTACCAACCTTAGATGTTGTCTGTAAATATTTACCTGCATCACTAAAGCTAGTGCCAAACGCATTTACAAACTGTTCAGTTGTCAAACCTGCTTTGGATATAGCACCTTGTAAAGTATCGCCATCTACATCAAGATCGCCTAGTACATCACCTAAACCTTTTTCTTTACCCTCACCTCTTAACATACGTATAGTCTGATCTTGTACACTTTCTGCTGTACCACCTTTAGATTTCTCTAAGGCTTCAGATACGATCTTACCAATGACCTCAGATGCTTTAGTGTCTACATCTACCATCTCACCAAGTCTACCTGACTCAGCAAGGTCTTCAACTACGTTGGTAACAACTCTACCCATACGCTGCATGAGTTCTGTGTTAAACTCTGTTTGAGTTAAGCCACTTTCACCCGCATCTCCTAGCATGTCTAGTGTTTCTCTGCCAGCAGCAGTATCAAATATACCTGAAGCGGATTGAGTGGTTGCTTCCATTGCACGTTCACCAGCTTCTTTAGCAGCCAGTTCTTTATTACGTGCATTCAATTCTTTTGCAATCTTATACTGTTTTATACGAGCCTGTCTTGCGTTTTGTAATAACTTTTCGCCACCTAAACCGCCAGACAACTTAACACCTAGCGCACCACCCGCTAAACCAACAGTGCCGACAAGACCTGCACGTAGCAAACTCTTTTCATCTGGCGTAGCTTCACCATACTTATGTGTAAGCATCTCTACTTCTTGCAGCTTCAAGTCCTGCACAGCAGCAGCACCTGCTTCTACAGCTACACCACCAGCAGCTATCTTACCTGCTTTTGTACCCAGCATACGTTTTGCTGACAGCTTGGCTGCTTCTTCTTTACCTGCTCTTTTAGCTGCTGTAGCTGTGGCTAATTTAGCTGCTTTTTCAATTGCTACTTTTTTACCACCTTCTTTCATGGCTTGTACAATAGCACGAGTAGCTACAGTACTGGCTACCTTACCAGCACCAAAGCCAATGTAGTTTAGCGGATCAGTAATCAGTGCCTTACCAAAGTCACGCATAGCAGATATAGAACTTGTACCACCTTCCTCATAGAAGGATGGCAAGCGGTCAAGCTGACTGTACAGATAACCAAACTTCATACGTTGTTCTTCGTTAGCTGTACGTACCCAGTCTAGCTGTTGGCCTAAGTCAATGCTATTGAACTCAAACTCACGAGTATGAGACAAGAAGCGTTTAAGGTAGTCCTCATTGCTTTCATCTTTCTCTTGCTTACCCTCATCACCCATACGATCTGCACTATACTCACGCAGCATGTCCATATAGTCACCATCAGACGCAAGTTCTTGGAACGACAGCATGTCGTCTGTCTGTTGCTCTTCTGGTGTGTCATATGTTTTAGGTTTGGGGGGAGTTAGTTCAGCAGGGACAGGAACTTCTTCAACCACAGGCTGGGATTCCTCTAAAGATACAGGAACGGGTGCTTCTTCTTGTGGAGAAAGCAATGAGTCAAAATCAAACTCTTGCTGCTCTTCATCTTCTTTCTTTTGAGGATTCAAAAGGGCATCAAAGTCAAAGTCTGTTGCCATTTTAACCCCCTAAAAGTGCAGTGGCATTATTTATTATAGTGTCTATTTGATTTGTTGGTACACCTGCTGCTAACAAAGCGGCTCTAATACTTTCTGGTGGTGTACTAGGATTAGCAGCAAGTACATCAACTACATATTTATTTGGGTCAGCTTTAACTTTATCTGCTGTTGTTTTAGGTTTAGGTTTATCCGCAGCAGACTTGCTGCCTGCAGGTGGTAGCGTATCTTCTGCAGAAGGTTTAGTTTCGCTAGAAGCAGCAGAAATTAGTTCTTTTTGTGTTGACTCATAAACTTTCCCTAAACCTAAAGAATACGCCATATCAGTTGCTTCTTTGCTTTTAGGTGTTCCATCGTCATTAAGGATAGTATCCTTTATAAAATCAGATTCCATTGTAGCTAGTTCTTTCATATAGTACGCTGTAGCACCACTACCCATTATAACGTCTTGGTCGGGTGGTTGAATAGAGACTTGACCCGCTGTTTCTGTAAATTGTAATGTTTTATTTAACTTAGATAACCTTTTTGAATACGATGCTGATATGTTAGCAGCACTCAATCCACTACTTGTAGCACTAGTGTCTTTCGATAATGCTATCCTATTTAACACTGTAAGCATTTGAGCATTTTGTGCTTTTAGTCGTATTTTAGTAGCATCATCTACATCGTTATTCAAAACATCTTTACCCGTAGTCATAATTAATACATTATTTTTTATTTGTTTTTCAATGTCGGGCATTTTAGAAATAACATCTTGTTTATAACGCTCACTAGTAATTAAACCAGTACGGTCAAGCACTCCACCTGTAATGCCACCAATGGCCTCACGTTCACGAGCAGGTATAAGTTTGTTAATGCTTTCACTTATGCCTTTGCCCATGTCCTTCATGCCAAGACCTAGTTTATCAAGTCCTGACATGTCTTGCATTTGAATATCGACACCCTTAACTTCCGTAGCAAAACCTTTATAAGCTTTTTCACGAGTTAAGTCACCATACTGTGATAGGTCAACACCATCTAACTTTAATTTATCTTGTACACTATATTCTAAACCCACATTACGTGTTTCATCAAGTGCAGCAATAAAAGATTCTACTTGATCCACATCTCCACCCGCAGCTTTAAATGCAGCTACACCTTTAGCTACATCTCCACCCATTTCATCTATCATACGATCTAATGCTTTATTAGTTCTTTTATCACGAGCTTCTGCTAAATCCATTTTTTGTGCTTGGCGTTGTTGCCAGAATGTACGTGCTGCGCTTAATTCTTTATCTCGTTTGTCCATAGCCGCACGAAGAGATTTATCAACACCTGACGCTAAACCTGTTATTAATCCTGTACCAAAACTGCCACTAAATAATCCCATTAGTTTCTCCTCGCCATCAAACCAGTTGGTTGACTATCTTCTTCTGTAGGGCTTTCAACCATTTCTTTTGTATCTACTTCACTTAAAGTTTTTTTATACTTCATTGCATACTTGGCAAGTTGTGAATCCCTCGCTTTATTTTTATCAGGATTTTGTAAGCCTGTTTCATATTCAATTCCTGCGCTGTCTCCTAGCATCATAATTAATTCCATAATCAATGGTACAACCAACATACCTACATCAACAGTATGTTTACCTTCCATTACACTAGCTAATTGCATACTATTTGCAATAGATGTAACAGGCACACCCATTTCTAAAATATCAATTAGTTGCTCCATATATTCTTCAGATGTCATATTTGCCATATAATACTCAATAGCTTCATCTACAGTAGAAAACTGCGACGGTTGTTGCCAAGGTCTTGCCCCTAACTCATGTGTTAAAGACATACCGGGAATAGGAGCATCAAACATTTCTTCAGCCATTTTTAATTTCATCCCTGTGTTTACGTATAACCTGCATTTGTTTTGCTACACGAATTGCTGGATTAGATAAATCTAAATCTTCACTCATATTATTATTGTTTGTTGTCTTTGATAATAATCCACCTGTAGATTTTTTTGGTTTATCACTAGGCATATTTTCTATATCCATATTATAATATGCTCTTACTATATCAGTGTGCGCACGAGACATTATGTTTCTCCTTTTTCTTATTTACTACCATATCCATAAGTTTTTTAGTTGCCCATTTTAATGGCGGTACTTTAGCAATTAGTTTAGCATAATTTTCACCGTGTGTCATATACAATGTTTTAAACCATTTAGGAGCATCATATTGTAACCATGTACGGAAAATAAACCATTCTACATTTTTACTGCCATACACTTCACGAGCAACCCAACATGATAAAATCCAAGCAGTACCCAATGTACTAATTAAACTACCGATAGCATTACCTGCTGCGCTTGACGCACCTTCTGCTGCAACATTAGAACGTGTAGCGGCATCTAATTCAGCAATAGCTAAAGCATTATTACGGTCAATTTGATTTTCTGCAGAAGTCCATGCCCACTCCATAGTATCACCAAAGTAGTTCCAAAGATTGTCATAAGCAGTTTTGCTAATATCTAAAATTGCTGAAGCATTTAACTCATTAGCACGATTAATAGCTGCGGTATCTCCTGTAGCTATTTGTCTACGCCATTGAGCATTAGACTGTGCAATTACAAGTTGATTTTGTGCATTGAATTGATCACGTTGATTGTTTAACTCTGCATTAAATCTAGCAACAGTATTTATTTGCCCTGCATTAAACTGTGACTGTGCGTTTTGTTGAGTGGCATTAAACTGTGATACGGTTGTAGCTAGGTTAGCAAAAAATTGATCCGTTTGATTTTGACTAGCAGCATTAAACTGACGTGCTGCATTTTCTGCAGCTTGATCTGTAAACAAAGCCTGTGTGCGTTGTTGCGCTTTAAACAATTCAGTTTGTTGTTGATTAGATAAATTAGCCATATCAACTTGTAAAAAGTTTTGTGCGTTTTGCACTGCAGCTTGTTGACGATTACTTAGGTTAGCTACGTCAAGTTGTGCTAGTGCAGCCGCTTCTGCCATTACAAGGGCTTGTTGATTATTTAAGTTAGCTAAGTTTACACTGTTAGCAATACGTGAGTTTTCTAACTGAACCTGTTGTTCTGCTGTAAAGTTTTGATTGGCAATGTCACTAATCTTACTAGCATTCATTACTTTAGCTTGAAATGCTTGATCAAACTCTTGACCCATAAATCTAGCACGTTGTTCTGCTGCAAGCATTGCCGCCTGTTGTTTGTTCGATAAATTTTGTGATTCAAACTTAGCAATTGTTTGTGCGTCTGCCATTGCAATAGGTAATGCAGACTCCATAGCAGCTTGTACAACGGCTTGACCAGCAAGAGATGATGCACCTAGCCCACGTCCAGCCATAGCGGATGTAGCGGCTCTCATGGCTCCTGCAGCCCATGCTGGTGTAGCACCCCCTTGGAACTGTGTCATTAGACCTGATAGCTGGTCTTGTACCATAGCTTGTGCTGATGGATTAGCCTGTGCAGCGGCAGCATCTGTCTGTGCAGTTACTTGTGCAGCTTTAGTTGCATCTACACCTGTACCTGTAATTAATTCACCTTGTTGTATCTGCCTTTGAACAGGGTTATTAATAAGTATACCTGTTCCTTGAGCAGCTTGTAAATTACCTACAGAGGATTGAGTTTGTTGTGCTGCTGATATTTGAAGTCTAGGATCGTTAGGATCAGCTTTAGCTGCATTTGTTGCGTCTACTACAGCATCTACTTTTGCTGAACTTGTGTCAGCAGTAATAGTGGTAGCAGCAGTTTGACTAGGAGCAGTGGCTGTAGAAGTGGATGCTAGTTGTGTTCCTACACCTACTTGACCTGTTACTGTACCTACACCGGGTTGAATTTCTTGAGAAGGATCAGTTGTTATCATTTCGGGTTTAGTAACACCAGCATCAGGTAATGTAGGATCATACATACGGTTAACCGTTTCTTGTCCAATCCCTGCTCCACCACCAGTGGGAACGTTGCCAATGAAGCCGCCTTTAGCCATCTGCATAGCTTTGTTTTGAAAGTTACTCATTTGTTGCTGTCGCATAGGGTCTTGTGCAAGATAGCTCTGAAACCCATCCATGCTACCTTGATAGCCCATAGACCGTGCTATCTTTTCCATGCCACTAGGCTTAAATGCTTTAAACATTGCCATTGTTTAGTCCTTTTGTAATGCTCTATCTAATTTATCTTCGACACGATGTAATGCTTCCATAACCCTTGCCATATCATCTCTGAGTTCATTCTTAGTTGCATAGTCTTCTCGTGTTCTGTTTAATAATATATCTATACGTTTTACCTCTGCTAACATTGACCTAAACATCCAAAACGCAGGTGCTATTACCAGCGTAAGAATAACATTCCAAAACATCATGCTAGATAATTCCATAATTAAATCTCGTCAGGCCAATCAACAATGGGTGCATTGCCAGTTGGCTTACCATCACTATCAACAGGTACATCATACAAAGCCATAAACGCAGCAAGGTTAGATGCATTAGTTATGCTTGTTTCAATTGCAGCACAAGCTGTACGCACCGCATTACGATAGGTTGTTATTGAACTTGGTATAGCTGTAGACTTTTCAGCGTTCCTTACAACATACCAATCATACGGCGCAAGTTGACCAGCCGCTTGAGTTTTGGCTACAGCTATAGCTCTAGATTTTAAACCAAGTGTAACAACTTGATTTCCATCATCATCGAGAACTGCTTTGCCATCGGCATCGACCTCGTTGACATCAGTAAGTGATCTGGGAATTAACGTGCCATCCGTGTCTCTACCAAAATAAAATCTTTTATCAAATGGCTCTTCAGATGCAGCAGGGTCTTCCCACACAATACCATATTTAGTTTTCCATGCATCATCATAACGCATCCACAATGCAGAATGCGAGGTTCCATTATTATCTGTCCAAGCCTTACCCGGCCTTAAAATTTTTCCGCTATACTTCCACGGCATATTTTATTCTCCTATCGTGCATTAGCAAATTTAAATGGGGATTGGGCAAAGGCAAGGTAGATGTAACTTGATCCGCTTCCGTTATTAGCATCATATGTACCTCTGGGTTTAAAACCATTAGATACAAAGTCCACTTGATCTGTAGAATACGCACTTTCTGCGTCATCCTCATTAGCCCATAATCGCTGTGTAGTTACATTATATGTATCTCTTACGTTATCGAAAATTGTCCACCATTGTCCAGCCGCATTATACTTTTTAATCATAACCCAAGCTGGTCTAAATCCTGTGTAGACAAACGTGCCATTTGCGTTTCCGTTTCCAGTGTAGCTGCCAACCTTTGAGTAGCCCAAAACTGAATGAAAACAATACGCTATTTTTAAGGTGTTGCTACTTAAATCAGAGTGACCACCTAGATACCCACCAAAACTAAACACTGAAGATGTAGGGACTGTATCATTAAAATGGTTGACCCCCGGGTTATAACTAGCACCATCAGTATCAAGATTTAATGCATTTGTATTAGCAAGAACGTCAGGCACTTGCACAAACCAGTTGGTGCCAGAGGCATTTCTTGGTTTAGCAATTATAATATCGGGGGCAACGGTAAGACCATGCCCCACTGTTCCTGTTGATACGCCACTAGCATCCCAAGCTACAATAGAAAATCCTGCCGTAGTGTTTGCTGTTACCGTTGATAATATACTACCTTTTAAATTAGTTGAACCACGTGAGGTTCCTGATGGGCCAGTTGGATTAGTATTTGCTTGTCCACCCATTCCAGAATGTTGGGTACAATAATAGTACAAAGTAGCTGCACTAGCCGCAACAGTTATAACTGTTTTTGCGCCATCATTTCCCGGTGTTCCTGTTGTTGTTACACCTGTTGTGTATTCTGAACCGCCTCCGTGTGTACCATTTGATGTTGTACTAAACCTTAATGGATGCCCATCATTACTACTATCCGATTGATCAAACGTATATGTGCCGCCCTCTTGTAAATTTAAAGTAACTGCGCTTGTACCAAAGTCATCAAATCTGTATTTATTGCCACTATCTGAAACAACCTTGACAACGTATGTCTGTGATGGGGTTGCTCCCCCAGCAAGCCAGTTCCATGCAACATAGGTTGCTGAACCTGTGTTCATGGAGTAATCATTTGCATAATAAGGAACGTCGATAGTTCCGTTTGTATTAAAATTAAAAGGGCCAACACCATACTCAGCAATAGTTTGATTTGAGTTCAGTGCTATGTCCCCTCTCACAGAATCGACAAGGCTGTGGTGTCCTGTCCCACTGCTTCTGCTTTTAATCCATGTCCAATCTGAATTGAACCCAACAGTTACATTTTTAGTGGTGCCGCCATCGCCAGTATATAGCACCGTATTAAAATGATTAGTACCATCAGTGATTGCAGGGTCTGGCAAGTTCTGCGAACATAACGCAAGGAACCCAGTTGGTGGTGCAAAAGCAAAGCTGCCGTGACCGTTGCGATCTGCGTTGCTGTTAGCTGTGGATTTTATGCCATCAAAGCTGCTGTCTTGACCAAAGTTTGCGGTCATAACACCACTATTGCTTACAGTCCACATTGACGGAAACCACTCGTTTGCAGCCAAAGTGCCAGACTCATTAGTTCCCGCAGATGGATTACCATCAGTCCCACCATCAGCAGCGTACCAAGTATCGTTTATGCCTAACCAGACTTTTCTGTTGCTTCCATCATAGGCTACTTGCAAAACATCTGTAGTGCCAAAACTTAAACTAGACGCTATTGTTGCATTGTTAAACCTAGCGTATTGACCATAAAATCCAGCACCATTAGACCAAAGTTCAGTGCCAGCCGTGCTTATTCCTACCTCGCCATAAGCACTGCTTGTAGAATTACCAGCAAATTCAAAATACCATTTTAAAGATGAAGGAAGTTGAAAAGTTGCCTCTGTTGCATTTTGTGTTGTTGTTGTTCCTAAACTTAAATTTCCATTGCTTAATGTTCCAGAACGATTAGCTAGAGCATTCATCGTAGCAAAGTTATTCGATGGTACATCAGGCACACTATCCCGATAATCTAGGTTCACAGGTGTAAAGTGATTGCCGTTGGTGGTTACATCTTTGAAAAACGCAGCTTCTCTGGTGTCGGCAAAGGCCATGTAGACGTATTCACCGCTTGATGCGTTACGACCGCCACCATTGTCGTCAAGCGTAAACCCAGTAGATGTAAATGTAATACGACCAGCAGCAGAAGTTTCATCATCTACGGTGTCCCAATAGAGAACAGGGTCATCATACAAGCCACGTGTATCATCAAATACTTCCCAATTACCTGTTGTATCTGTACGCTTAATCATTACAAACGCTGGACGAAACCCTGTTGTTACTGATTTTCCTGCACTACCTGATCCAGTGTAATTGCCAATAGAACTATAGCCAGAAACTGAGTGCCAACAATACGCTAGGTAATCAGCAGAAGAATCATTATTTCTGTGATAACTTCCTAATTGTATAAGACTGTCTGTCGGGTCTGTATCATTAAAATAAGTGCTATCAGTGCCTGTTTTACCATTATTTAAATCAAGATATAAAAATCTATTGTTGCCTATAGTTTTATTATAAACCATCCAAGATGTTACAGCATCTTTTTTGAAAAATATCATCTCAGGTGCAGCATCCAAACCATGAGCAAGAGTTGCATTGGAGCCTGTGCCTGTGTAAGTAAGCACACTAAAACCTTTAGATGTATTTGTTGATACAGTTGATAATATACTGCCTTTAAGATTAGTTGAGCCGTGCGTTGAATTAGTATTTGCTTGTCCACCCATACCGCTGTGTTGTGTACAATAATAGTATAAAGTCGGCGCACCCGACGCAACTGTTATAACTGTTTTTGCACCAGCACTTCCCGGTGTTCCTGTAGTTGTGACACCTGTTGTGTATTCTGAGCCGCCACCGTGCGTTCCATTACTTGTTGTGCTAAACCTTAATGGATGGCCAGTGTTGGAGTAGTCTGACTGATCAAATGTATAAGTACCGCCCTCTTGTAAATTTAAAGTAACAGCACTTGTACCAAAGTCATCAAACCTGTATTTGTTGCCGCTATCTGAAACGACTTTGACGGTATAAGTTTGTGATGGTGTTGAACCACCAGCTTCCCAACACCAGCCAACGTAGGTATCGCCACTAGCGTTAACTGCGCCAGATGTGCCAACGCTAAAACCATCAGCATCAAAACTAGAAAACTTGTTAGCATCGGTTTGTTCGCTATCTGTAGTGTTTGATGAAAGAAGTTTAGTTGGGCCTGCTACAGAATTGCTTAGAATGTGACTACTTGTGTTGCTTCGTTCTTTAACCCAGACAAAATCTGGGTCAAAGCCTAACCCACTAATGCTTTGTGTCCCACCATTACCAGAATAAGTGACAGCATTGAACCCCTCAGAAACAACATCATCTTTAAACGTCAGGTGAAAACCATTGGTTCCAAATGTCAGACCGCTGGTATCTTTTGGTATCCAGATGCCATCCTTAGTTTCACCAAAACTGTCAGGGCCAAGACTTTGGCCATCGCAGTAATTAATCTCTGCTAGATAACCATTATTGTAGTCACCAACATATTTACCAATTTTGACACCCGTAAGACTTGTCGAACCGTTAGCACTTTGAGTGTGGTTCATTACATACATATTGGCACTTTGTGATACATTTATTGTTTGAATTGAAAAACCGCCACCACCAGCAGTAGTGTCTCCCTCATCTACACCATTTACATAGACCCTAGCTCTATCTGCTGCCGTTGCCTGTGTCGTATCAATTCTTACAACCAAATGATACCAAGCAGATGTATCACGAAATAATCTATTTGTTTGTAATATTATAGAAGAACCCGGACTCCCGCCTGAACCATAGTCGTAGTCGTTTACATAGATTGCGTTCTCATACATTCCTATAAGGTAATGATACGCCCCACTATCGTTGCCTTGATTATAAAAAGTCTGTGACCAATCACTTGAGCCAGCTACACGGCTAACCTTAAACCAGCATGAAAACGTAGACTTTGTTCTACTTCCAGCAGAAGCTATTGTTCTAGTTAAATATGACGAATCGCCTTCATTGAACTTTATCGACTGGTCAAGCTGATGACTATAAAAATTACCTAATGCACCACCCGGCGCACCTGCACCACCTAGTCCACCACCTGTTCCTTGAATAAGACTCATTTATGCTCCTTGAGAAGTCAGTGCGCCTGATACGGACACTAAAACACTTGAGCTACCAGATGCAGCCGTAGAATAATATGAAAGATTATACGTCCCTGCTGTTTGCAATGCAGCTAATGCAGTAGCATTAATTCCTACTACAGCATTTGCAGTAACAGAGTGACCACTTGAAGTAGTCCATTTTATATTACCAGATTGACCCGCTACAGTGTTAGAAAAAGTTATTTCTGTATTAGCTGCTGTAGTACAAGAAAAATTATTATTGGCTGATAAATCAAAACTGCCGTCATTTTCTGCAGTTATGGCATTTGTTCCATCATGGCTAGTTGCCCTTCCTGTTACCTGTACACCTGCTGCAACTGTTTCTATTTTCTTAGCGTTATTATGATATAGTTCTACTGCACCGTCATCAATAAACTTAGCTATAGTTTCGCCAGAACCCTCTACATTTAATGTACCAGCAATTTGTATATGTCCATCTGTACCATCCCAAAATGCTTGTATATCACTGCCAGTGCCTAAAATAATTTTATCATTGTCTGCCATGACAATATCATTGCCATTACTTGCTATGTCACCACTTAAATTACCAGTGATTGATGCGGCTGGTATAGCTTCAAGCTTTATTGTACCAGCAGTACCATCATATGTCAAGACATGATTATCTGTTTTAGATGCGTCTGCATCAAATTCAAGGTTGCCTATAGTTACATTGCCCGTGCCATTAGGTACAATAGATATTGCACCATTAGCAGCATCAGCTATAGTTATACTTCCAGAGTCTGTACCCGCATTTGTATTTAATATTAAGTCACCCGTGCCGTTAGTTGTAATGGTTGCATTAGCACCGCTATCACCAACACGAACTGTATCGGCATCTAACTGTACATCTCCTGTACCATTTGGAGTTAATGCAATGTTGCCATTGCTATCAGTTGATGTGATAGCATTACCGTTAATATTAATATTATCTACTTGTAATTCCGTTACAGCACTATTAGTACCGATAGTTACGCCGTCAATAGCACCAGCATCAATATCTACTTTGGTAATATTTACTTCACCTGTACCTGCAGGAGTTAAATCAATATTCCCATTTGTATTAGTGCTTGTTATTGCATTGCCATCAATTGTTATATTGTCGATGTCTACTTGTGTATCCATAACAATAGTACCATCAGACTTAATACGCATACGTTCTGTTGCGGCTGCTGATGTATTTGTTTTAAATACAAGGGCTGTCGAATTATTGTCAGAAGCAAAAGTATCTTCTGCTATAGCTTCAATAGATGCACCATCAAGAAGGGCATCCGTACCACTGCCCTCATCAGGAGCATTAAAAGTAATCTTGCCTAATACATTACCAGCTTCAACGGACGTATCACCTGTTTGCAGATTCAGTTCAAACCCAGATGCTGCTTTTGCTTGTATGCCTGTATCCGCTTCATGTGTAAGAGTAACTTCGCTGTCTGCACCAAGAGATATGATAGCAGCATCACTGTCTAGTTTTAAATCGTTGCTAATATTTACAGATGTAGATGCGTCAATGTCCACAATAGGTGCAGTAATTTCTAACTCTGCATCAGCATCTATATCTAATTGACCATCTGTGCTTGAGTTAATAAATATTGCGCTATCCCGTAACTGCAGTTTAGTTGCAGCGGGAATGTCAATAACCCCTGTTCCGTTAGGGTCAATTGTTATGTCACCATTACTGTTGGTAGACGATATAGTATTTGCGTCTATAGTAATATTATCTATTGCGGCAGACTCACCCGCTATTGCAGTAAATGTACCTGCTGCTGCAGTAGATGCACCAATTGTAGTATTATCAATTGCACCACTATCTATATCAACTTTACTTATATTAACTTCACCAGTTCCATTTGGTGTCAAGTCAATGTTACCATTAGAGTCAGTGCTAATAATCGCATTACCATTAATATTAATATTATCTACATCAAGATCACCAGTAACATTTGCTGCACCTGTAATAGTAAGAGTAGTTGTATCAATAGTAACAGCAGTTGAGGCATCTATGTCAACTGTAGGTGCTACAAGTTCTAGTTCTGTATCCGCATCTATATCAAGCTGTCCATCTGTGCTAGAGTTTATGCTTAGTGCGGTATCTCTAAACTGTATAGCTTTGTCTGTATCAACTAATATAGTTTCACCAAGACCATCAATGTATGCTTTACCATCTAAATACAAATCTTTAAACTCAAGAGAAGATGTACCTATGTCTAGCGTATTATCTGTTTTTGGTTTTATTTCAGTTGAACTAGCTACAAAATCTTGCACTGGACCAAGCACCGTAACAGGTCCACCTTCGGCGGTAGTGCCATCATGTGTATGTCCACTTGTAGCATTAAAGGCTGACTCAATAGCGTCATATTCGCCATCAAAGTCAGCAGCATTAATTACGTTTCCATCAGCAATATTATTACTGGAGTCGTTTCTGGTATATCCTGTTCCCATAGTTTTACCTTCTTGAGTTAGTGATGTATTCTACTGTTAACGCATCAAGTGAAAATGGTGGTGCTTGCGTACTAGAATCAAATAAGAAAGACACTGCAAAACCCGATCCTATAACTTGACTTTCAAATAATTTAACCAATTTAGCACCATATGAAGTTGTTCCAAATACTCCTGATCCAAAAAATCCAACTGTACCTTGTGTGTTTTGTATATTAATTGGGGCGGGTTGTATAACTCCTGATTGGTCAAAGTCAAGTTTTAAACTTAGATCAAATGAAATACTGCCCTGTGGATCAGTATACAAAAACAACTTATAAAATGTTTTTCTTACTCGTGGGTCTTCAATAGGTATGAAGGGTGTTGCAAAAGATATAGTAATAGGATTGCCACCAAAGTCACTACCAGATTCCATCTGATACAAGTAACCATCATCGTCTGCAAATACTACAACTTCAGCATCAAGATGATAATTACTGTCTGCTACAAATGCTCGTATACCCCTCGTTTCTGCATACTGCATATTGGAACCACCCTGTTCCGCAAACTGTACTGCTAAAATACCTTGAGCATTTGCACGAGTTATATTATTATTATATCCAAATATCCTGTACTGCGATTTTTCACGTATAACACAACTAGTAAAATGTGTATTAGCAGCAATAAAATCTGTTAAGTTATTCTGTATTGTTTTTGATACAACACCTAATCCAAAGTCACCTATACGATCCGTTGCACTTAATAGTCTCAAACCATCTGGTGCTAAGAACATTATATCACCACCCACTTCTTGGATAGTGTCACTTTCAATACAACCTATATCATTAGTTACTGGTTGTAATGTAAAGTCTGCAATAGTATTTCCAACTAATCTTAGTATAGATACTTCTGTAAAAATAATTAACTGGTCACGAAAAACTTCTAATCCCGAAATAGGAGAACCTACATTTATAGAACCTGCACCATTAGCTACTGAAAAATCACTATCTGTGTAAGGAGCAGTAAAATTAAGTATAGTTCCCTTTCCAAAAAACAAAGCATTTTTAAAATTACTTATAAAAGATGCTCCTTTTACATCGGTGGGAGCATCATTTAAAACTGTAAATACACTACTATTATATAAAGCAGGAGCATTTGCCCCATCTACTAACGCTATCTTTTGAGTGCCATCGTAATTATACTTTGCAAAACGAGTTCTTGTAGCACCCTCTCTGCTGGTAGATATAAATGTAATAGCAGCATTGTCAGCAGGACTTGATGCAAGTGCAGGATCAATACTTAAAGTAGCACCACCTGAAGATACCGTTGCGGTAGCTGTTACTGTGTAAATTTTTTCAACACCAGCAATTGTAAACTGGTCTTGGGCTTGAGGTGCTGCAGTTAAACCATCTACAATAAGGGATGAACCTGTTTGACTTGCTCCATTTACTAAAGTTGTTCCATAATTAGGAACATTTATTTTTGTAAAACCTGTACCTGTACTGCTAAGTATATCCGCATTCTTAGCAATAATAGCTTGGCTTTCCCAACTAGCCACTCCAAGAGCAAGATAATTTAGTGTAGTTGATACAAATGTAATATTATCTTGATCTGATGGATTAACCACCATTGTTTGGGATAGTGTAAGTGCGGCTCTATTTGTTGCTGCTGCAAAAGTAACACCACCAGCAGCTATTGTATATCTAAAACTAAGAACTGCATTATCTGCTGGTGTAGCAGTTAAAGCTGAACTAAGAGTTAAAGTTGACTCCGTTGAACTTAAAGCTGTTGCACTACTAATAGTATATACAGTAGAGTCACCGGCTATAGTAAATGTATCATTAGCAGAAGGTCGTACATCTAATCCATCTACAACTAACGTAGTTCCCGATTGAGCAGCCCCGTCTACTAATCCACCTGTAAAAGTTAATACATCTCCTGCTATTGGTGTTGTATGTACATTAGCTATTGTAAGAGATGTACCACTCTGACTAGCCCCGTGTACTTTAGGCGCACCATAAGGTGGTATAATATTACTGTCGTATTTATCATACCCTTCAACTCTACGATAACCACCCTGTACAGACGGCTCAAAGTTTCTCAATATACGTGCGCTACCCGGTGCGTTAAGACCTTGCTGTAACGGAGAAAGGTTACTTAATAATCCACCACGAAACTCAACGGCGTAGGTTTTCCATGCGTCAGCCAAACTACTACCCCTATGTTATGGAAGAATATCCGTATCTAAGACCACCACCTGTGTTTTGCGGAATCATATATGAACGTACATATCGTGTACGATTAATTAACATTGAACGCATGTATTTAATACCTTCATCAAATTTTTCTTTCATTACCAATGCGTCTTGTGTATTACCTCTAAATAGATATGCGTAATGCATAGCACCGTCTACAATAACATGCGCAAATCTATCGGGTATATCTATTGTGTCATTATTAGCAGATAAGTCTGCACTAAAATTAAAATACTCAAATGTTAAAACATAAGCAGCATTAGGTTCTGGT
>CESM01236490.1_pt1 | contig 21264 bp, 5 predicted proteins | sample 361421 | NCBI WGS metagenome assembly CESM01 (sample SAMEA2622219, study PRJEB7988) | marine metagenome | isolation source: saline water (ENVO:00002010), including | reverse complement strand
TAAACGTTCCATTACCAGTGTAATCAGCTGTCTTGACTATACCAACATATCTACCAACACCAGTAATACCTGATGGAGCACCATCATAAATTACATCACCAACCTGAATCAAGTGTTTAGTACCAGATGTTGAAGTGAATGTTTCAGAATCAGTTACATTTAATGTCCCAACGTTAATACCAGATGCATCATTTCCATGAGTTACCTTGTAGGTAATAACATTATTAATTGCAAATTGTTCAGACAATCTAGCAGAATCACCACCACTAACAGCACCAGTAGCACTTACAGTTCCATTTTGTAGAGAATACTTAAGTTTTGTATTCGTAGACAACAATCTATAGTGTTGTGTATCAAATGCACCAGCACCAACATCAGAACTACCAGTATTAACTGCACTATAAACTGAACCAGTTGTTAGTTTTGTGTGGTTAAGAGCATATATTTTATGTGAACCGGCGCCATCGTATGCAATTGGTGTAGTAGTTGCAACATAGTTAGATTCAATAGAATTAGATCTATCAGACTGCAACATGTAAGTTGCATAACTTGTTGTTTCCCACCATGCATGGACAGGCACAGCAGTTAACCACATACCACTATTATACTGTCTTCCTCTTTGAATTGAAGAAGCACCATTTAGTTGTATACCAACCGCTCTCCTACCAGTGGTTGTTAATCCAAAGTTACCAACCCATCCCTGTCTACCAGACATTGCTTGACGTGTTCTGTCAATTGGTTGGATATAGTTACTGTAATTTTCATACCACATTCTATACTCACCGAAACTTAACTTAACGCCAGTATCAGAGTAAATAAACGTCTTAACAATAGGACCATCATTAACAAAGTTACCTAGTCTATGACTTACATAAACTTCATCAATAGTAGAAAATAGATCTTTCAACTTGAGGTGCATTCTACCATGCAAGATATGATTTGATCCAGCACTTACAGTACACTTAGAATAACCATGACTATCTGGAGCTGCAACTTCACTAATAGTCGCACTGTAGTTAATTACTTTACCAGTTGAAGTATATGTCCAATTGGTAACTCCACTAACAGCAACCTTAGCATTTTCTGTTAAAGTTATAGAAGTAGTAGTAATAGAAGAAATTGTTCCAATTTCATCACCATTATTAGCAAAGAGTTGATAACCAGGACGTAAGACTGTTATTAATTTAGCAGCATTACTACCACTGAGAGTAACAGAGGATGTATTAGTTGCAGAAGTCAAAGCAGCATTTGACCAATCATCTTGACCACTATAGGAGTCAATACCATTTCTAGAATTAACTCTTAAAATATCCTCCCATGAATATGATAGGATGTCACCTGCCCTAACTCTTCCACTACGGTTAGGCAACCAAATTTCATTGGAGTGAGTACCGACATCAACATTTGCATTTGGAGTACCGTTTTTATCGGTAGATCTACCTTTAGTATCCTTTTCAATGTTAACATTTCCAGGACGGAATGAACTACCACCAGTCTTAGGATAAGTCCAACCACCATCATTAACATACATCATACCAAATGTCTTAACTGGTGAATCAGCGGTGTTAGCTTGTAGTGTTTCTTCACTACCAAATACACCTCTCTGCCAATTTTCTCTTGGTAGTGGATCAGCAAGATAAACTCTAATTCTGGCATTTGCACCACTTCCAACTTTCTTCATGTCTATAATTTTAGACTTGAATAAGAAATTACTCTCAGTAGATTTGTTAGTTCTATTTGGAGTAGGAGCTATACGTAGTTTAGTTCCCTCTGGAATAGAAGTTGATAGGGGTTTATCCAACCTGAGTTTGATACTATTGTCATAGTAACCTTGATAATACAAGAGTACATAATTACCAGAATTTAGAGAAGTACCACCAGAATATCCACTAGAACCAACATCAGTCAATCCTCTACCTTGACCATTTGAATATCGGAAATATACAACGTTAGTTCCATCATCTCTTACTACTCTCTTAAAGATGAGTCTATAAACACCAGAACCTGGTTCATTCCACCACATACCTTGATTAGATCCATATGGGAAGTAATCGGTAGAATCTTGTTTACCATGTATTGTTGCAGAAGCAGTTTTAGTGTTTGAAGATTGGTTGAATGTTAGTTCACCAAATGGACCAGCACCAGAACCATATGCTGTTGATAATAGAACTCTGTATTTTCCTGTTCCACCTTCACCGGTTAACTCAAGACCATCCTCATAACCTTCTATGACACCCTGAGAACCTTCTGTGGAAGTAATGGTGTCACCTCTCATACCAACAACATATCCAATTAAATCACTAGAAGAATATGAACCTGCACTATAAGCTGTAGACCAATTACCAGCACTACCAGTAACAGTAAGAGTTGGCGTAGTACAATTACTATAAATTGGTTGACCCTTATAGATTCCGCCATCAGCTACATTAGTTACATCCATAATAACTTCAAATTCATCAGTGGATGTACTAATTTTCTCAAATGTTGCGGTATATGTACCCCAAGTTGATACTCTTTGCATTACTCTGGAATATCCAGGAGAAATTGTAAAGTGCAATGCACCTTCCAAATTACTTGCTATACCAGTATTAGAATTAGCTTGAGCTGTAGTTAAAGAAACACCAGCACGGAGACCAAGGTAACTACCTCTTTGTCTAAATCCTCTTTGATTAAACTGACTGATTGATAATCTATTTGGGGCAAATTGTGCAGCAGTTAGAGGACTAATATATTCATAAAGACTTGTATCATTTGTATTTTTACCATGGATGTTAAATGTCTGTTGATCATTTGCACCGACAGTAGATTGGGTGGTTCTAAATGTTCCAGAGATAAATCTATCTCCTTCTTTGTTTGTTGATGTATTAGTTCCTTTATCACCCTGTGGATCACCAACAGTAACAACAAAGTTATTCCAATTACTGGTACTCTGATTTTCTGAAATATTCCTATATGGAATAGTTACTGTTTGACCAATCGATAGTTTTTCAAAGTCAGCATTAATATTTTCAGCGGATGAAGTGATACTAACAACAGCGGTCTGATCAGTCAATACTCCAGTTGGAGTTGTATAACAAATACCTGCATCAACTTCTGTAATATCTGCCGGACTTTCTGCAGCAAATGGTGCAGAAAGAGCAGTTGAATCACCAGCAGAAGAGAATCTCTTCAATCCATAACAGGTAACATCAACTGGATCAGAGAGTCTAATCTCTGTCGGAATAATTGCTTCAGAAGCAACTGCATCATCAGTTGAGTTGTTTGGATCAAGACCTTCCCAGTCACGGATGTAATGTGGCCAATACTTGGTCATACTTCTAGAAAGTCTGATCTCGTATCCTTTATTATCACCAGATGAACCACCTTTCTCAAAATCACATGTTTCTCGTTTACCAATCACAACCCTACCGGATGTTGGCCAGTAATCTAAGATATTGTCATAATCAAATAGATCGAATCTAGTATTTTGTGGATAAGTAGGAACTTGATCCCCATCTTCCAACTCAACTACAATATCTGCTCTAATGTCAGTTATATTATCAGCATTTACATATCTGTAAACACCAATATATGATTTGTTGTTAGCTAAATCACTTCTAGCAATTTTATAATATAGTCCACCATATAGAATATAACTACCTGGTTTGAAGATTGATTTTGCCCTATTAATTTGTTGTTTTAGATTCTTTGCACTGTTTCCACTTTCAATGGAATTAAGGATAAAGCAATTTTTAGGTAGCATTACTTTATATTCACCCGGACTAAAGATAGAGAAATCTTCATCCGAATAATTTGATCTTACTGTAAGTTGGAAATTAGATAAATCAGTATTACTTCCTGATTGTCTTAGTCTTAACTGTTGACCAGTTTGATGTCCAACACCAGGATCAGTGATGTAAAGACTTGTTAGTCTATTACTTGAATCAGTTGTAATTACAGCACTACCTTTAGTTGTTCCAGATGGATCACTAACATTAACAAGATCAAGAACTGTAGATGTAGTAAAGGAACTACTAAATACTGCATCTTCGTTTGATACAGAATAGTTTGCTGGTTCCGAATAATTTGTAGTTTCCGAAGTTTCTGCGACAATTAGTTTAGCAGTTCTATTTTGAGTAACTTTTTGATATCTAGAAGTTACTGTAGAAACATAATTATATCTTCTAGCATTTAAATAGTCTGTATTAACATTAATGTTTGTACCGTCTGCAGGAGTTAGTGAACTAAATGCATTTGATCTATCATATCTAACATTAATGAAAACATATGCACCAGATTCACTTTGTGTTATAGTACCAGAATCACTAATATTATAAGTATTACCAATATTGAGTCCAGATACATTAGCATAAGAAGTTTCAATATTATCGGACTTAACAAGTCTAGTTGCATTAGTACCAAAGAAAATATTTGATGGAATATCTAAACCAGCTGCATTATTTGCAACAAAGAATCCAAGACTTCTTCTTGGTAGTGAAATATTTGATCCAGAACCAGTTACTGTATATGTAGTAACTGTTGAATTACTATCATTCCACCTTAGGTATACAGCAGAAGCTTTATCAGCATCCTGAACAGCATGGTTTGCACCAATTGCAATATATTCTGATTGTACACCAGCACTATGTGGATAATCATATACAATTGTATATGGTGTTTGATATCTTTCAAATAACGCAACTTTAGTTAAGAGATCACCAGAAGAGATTGCAGATTCACCAGACCACGGAATAACAGAATTAGGTGACTTATTAAATCTTCTAATTGCTTGTTTTGTTCTCAGTGGGAATGTTCTTGCATCTCCATCAGACAATGTACCATATGGATCTTTACCTGGTTCTAAGTAAATATTAGATTCTGGGTTAAATTCAGATAACTGTCTAAATTCTTCATCATCACCAGAAGTTGTAATAGCATATGCTGGACTACTTCCACCAATTTGTCGGAAACTATTTTGATCTTCCATTTGGAACATCTCAATAGAGTGACCAGCAACAAAAGCGTTTGCAGCTGCAGCGCGGCCGCCGGTTGTTCCAATACCAGTCCAATCTAGAGATAGATTTCCTCTAAATCTAGTTCCATTAAGTGTTAGTTGAGCACCTCTACACTTAATTAAACCACCACGATAACCACCACCAAATGTGTTTGCTCTTGAGTCAGCAACTGATTGAGCACCAATTGTAACTCCGGTTAGATTTAACTGGAAGTCAGAACCAGGAATAGCATCAACGGCAAGTAATGTACTCTGATAATTACCATTTACTGGCATACCAGCAAGTGGAACTCTTCTTCTGAATGATCTATATGCTCTAGGCCAGGAATTAAAGAGTCTCTTACCAGTAGCAGTTAAAGGATCGTTATCACCGAATGAATCAGTACCTACAGATTCCATATATGGAGAACCATCAGAAACTGAATCGTTTGTTGGATCAACTCTAGCACCAGCAAGTAGATTTGTCTTCGCAACCATCAAGAAATCTGAAGAACTTAGATTGTTAAGACCACTACTCGTACTTACAGTGCGACCTGATGGAGATAGAACGTATCCACGACCATCAATAATCTCAAATCTATATTCACCATTCAATACGTCTGATGCAGTAGGAGATCCACTAGCCCAATAGGTTTTAATAGCATTAATAGCACCTGTTGATGAATTGATTTCAGCATAGAATCTCCAACTCTTAGTACCTGCAGTATTAGCAGCTGCGTTGACTGGATACATAACTACTCTCAATCTGCTATTATACCTTCTGGTATTTGCCAATGCAGTGTTAGATGCTAATTGAGTAGCAATCTTAGTTTCAATTGTACCATCAACATAATCATTAACAAAAGTGATAGTTGTAGGTACATATCCTCTTCCTAGAGCACCCGCATTCTTAATTGATTGTTGGGTGTAAGATCCAAACAGACTGAGAATATCTTTGTGAATTCCAGCGTTTTCGATGTAGTTAACTACACTTTCATTTTCTGGGTTAGACGAGCCAGAACCAGTAAGTACACCAGATGACCCAGCAAAATCTTCTGGAGCAATATCAAGATAGATATATCTATTATCTGGAATACCACGAATTCTCTGATAAGAAGCTGTACGCTTACTAAATGCAAGTAAGTTATCTTCTACAGATGCTCTTTCTCTACCGTCAGTACCACTGGTATAAGAGTTAGTTCCCTTAAGTTGAATAAGTTGAGTTGGACTGTTACCAAATCCGCCGGATCCAAATGGATATGATGCAATACTTGAGTCATATAGAGTATTTGGATTTCTATCGATTACCAATAGAATATTAGAACCTTCCTTACCATTCAAGATACCATAGATTTCTGGGATATCAAATTTAGAAATTTCATCTCCAAAAACGTTGAACTTAGTAAACGATAGAACACCAGCAACTGGTATTACAACTGCATTCGGAATAAAGTCAGATAGAGTTAGGAGATAACCACCATTAGCAAGAGATGTTGCAATAGAAGTTACTCTAAAACCATTTAATTGATCAACGCCATTAAGGTCTCTCCAAACTACTCTATCACCGACTGAAACATCTTCAAAATTATCAACAACTAATGTATTAGTAGATGTACCATTACCAGTTACAGCTGTAACAACTCTCTTGAGAATTGGTCCTTGATATCCACCCTCATGCATAATACCTTTTGGAAGATATCTTCTTCTTTCTTCTTGTCCCCAGTTAAGAGTTAACGTAGTATATTCTGCACCATCTTCATTTTCAAATACAATTTTTCTGAGGTTTCCGGTCCAGGCGCCTGGATTTAAATCTTCAACAGAGTTTGTATATGCACTAGAATTTCCATTAGTCTGAGCAGAAGCAGTTTGATAGACAGAAACTAGTACTTCAAGTCTTTCCTCTGAACTGGAGTCAAAATCTAAACTAGTTGAAGGTAAATGTCTTCTGACACTAATTACCTTAGTTGACATAGTAAGATTAGAAACATCAGCAGAATCAGAATCAATAACAACTTTATCTGTTGCATTCGTCAACCAGTACATTGTAGTACCAGGAATAATATATTTCCTCATTCTATCAAATTTTCTTCTATTATCAGCCGAACTAGCAAAACGAGATGCATCAATGGAGATTGAGTAATATCTACAATCAGCAAAACTTGCAGATTTTAATTCACCATATGTAGCTACATTTAAGTTACTTTCAATAATATCACCACTATTAACGACAGGATATGCAATAGCTGAATGACCAGATTCACCAGTATTAGTTGAAGCTTTAACCATCAACTCAACTGCACCGTTCAAACCAGATGTACTAATTGTATTACCAAGTGGTCTACCAGAAACATCGTTACCGGTAACTGCAGTATTAATAATATCTCTCTTAGTAAAATATGCATTTCTGACTAATCTTCTAGCATTCTGAGTTTTAGTATCAGTACTAAAGATAGAGTCTGGAATTTCATTTTTAGTAATTGATTCGTTAACACCAATAATGTGGACATTATTGAGTGATACTGAACCATTTGCAGATAGTCCCCCAGTTACACCAGCAGAAATTGCATCGTTACCTACACCATATTGAGCACTAAATCCTAATGTACGATATAAGTAAACACTATCACCTCTCTTTACGGTGTCCTCCAAATATCCACCCATTCTTCCTGCAGAAGTTCTAGTTTGTTCTTTACCAGCAAATATGGATGATGTTGCAATTCCAGTACCATTAATTTTTAATGAACATGGGAATTTAGTACCATCCAACTTGTAATATCCTGGTTTCATTAACAATTCTAGTTCATCACTAGAATTAAATCCAGAATTTTCTGCCCACTGTCTACACTGAGAGAAGGAGAATAAAGGACTAAATCTCTTAACTTCATTTCTTTCTTGAATGTTAACACCAAGTGCTTTTGAACTATATGGGTTTGGTAGTCTTTGATCGAAGTAATCTTCATCAAGGTCAATAGCAAGAGGTAGTTTTTTCTCAGGAACTCTATAGAGAATAGCATCCTCAATATTAACTTCCTCAACAACACCTTTAGTAGGATCTAGAGGTGGAATGAATGGTGATTCAGACGCCCATCTATCAGCATCAAATGCCAGTGTATCCGCACCAGTAAAGAATACGTTTACAGAATCTATACCTGGATATCCATTATTGTAAGTGGTTGTATAATTATGTACTTTACCTGCCTCGTTAGTACCAGCGCCGTAATTGTCTACTAATTTAAACGTTCCGACAGTACCAGCATATCCTGATTTATAGTACTTATAAGTTGCAATATAATATGTGCCATTTTTTGCATATTCTCTTAGCGAGATACAACCTCTATCCGGCCACTGATCATATTCTTCTGATGTAGCGATAGTAACTTTAAGATCTTCATATTCAGAAGGATTATCTTTGTTAATAGATTGATGTGAACCAGCATCAAAACTAGTTTGTAGTTTTGCTTTAAGGTACTTAACGTCACTTTCTGTTGCATTTACACCAAATGCACCATCAGCTGTAATTGGTGGGAAGTTTCTGATAATAGAAGTATGTGTTCCATCACCAAGATAACTCTTAAGGTAATCAATTATTCCTAAACCATTTTGATTTCTAGAAAGAACAATTTTATTAGTTGTATAATCAACAGATTCATACGATAGAGGAATGGTTACTGCAGTATTAAAGTATATGTTATTACCACCACTTACATAGTAATCTTGAATTGCAATACCAGTCATATTGAACTGGACATCAATCTTACCGAATGAAGCAATACCGGCGGTTTCTGCCATCTGTAATTCAATTGGGTCAGTACCTGAAACTGTTACACCGTTTACAGCAGTATTACTAAATGTTAGACCTTCATACCTAAAGAATCTATTTGTACCCGAGACTTGTGATGCATAACCAGACAATGCTGATTGTAGATATGGTTGAATATAAACTCTGTTGTTGTCAAGTGTAACAGCTTGAGCAGAAATAAGTTGTCTCTTAACTCTCCAAGCATCTAGGTACTTAGGAGATACATATAGTTTGTCGTTGGTGTCAGTTGAGATGAAACCTGTCTTCTCTGGTTTAGCACCCTTAACGAAACCATATGCACTAGTATTACCTTCTGGGAAGTTAGCAGCATTATTAATTTCTGCTCTATCGATAAAGAGTCTTTCACCAATAATCAAATTACTGATGTTTGCTTTATCACTAACAGTTAGTTTAGCAATGTTGAAGAAGTTTGCGAGATCCTTAAGTGCGGATTGTGCAGAAGCACTTCTACCTGCAGATGCAGTTACGTTAATAACAGCGTTAGAAATTCTGTTCTCAATATTTTCAATGTCAAGGTAGTTAGACTCAGAAGACTTACGAAGTTTTGGAACGTTTAATGTAACAGTGCTCGTACCACCTGCTTGAATTACCTGATTACCAATATAGAAGTCACCTGCAGAGTTAGTACCAGAAGAAGCGATGAATCCACCAGCGTTTTCATAACCCTGTGCAATAAACTGTTCGTAAATCTTAAGAACTCTTGTCTGTAGATTTGGGAAACCAGTTGAATAGTTACCAGAACCAAGACCGATGTATTCCCAGGTATGTGAAGAAGCACGTAAGATAGATGGTCTGTATAGGTTTAGTTTTGGAGCAAACTTAAGTCCGTCTTGGTGCGTTCCAGTTCCATTAGTATTAGAACTTGCAAGTAGTGCATTTGCATTAATAGATGTACCTGTTACACCTTCTGCATTGGGAGAAGAAACAACAATTCTTCTGTCAAAAACTTCTGCATTAATACCATAAGTATTGTAATTAGAAATTTTGCTAGCATCTACTTCTCTACGTCCAGATGGAGTTATAACACCATTGGATAATACTTCTGGTTGTCCAAGTCTCCAGTTTGAATTATACAAGTTTAGAGCAGATGATGATGTATGTTCATCACCTTTTTCGCCCGAATTTAGTATTCTACTATCCCATGTGTTAACTGGAGCAATAGAAACTCTACTTGATGAGATAGTGGTCGTTGATCCATTGTCAACTACATATCTGAGGTCTAATGATTGAACCAATCTGTGAATAGCTTCAGCTGTCATTGATGTCAATGATGGAATATCCTTGAATGGACATTCAGCAGTAGCAATAGTACCAGAAGAAGTTTTATATCTCTTGAAGTTAGGAACTGTAATATCTTTAATTCTATTTCCAGCTTCAATAGGTTCTACAAGAACTCTACTATCTGATTGTGGTGGGTTCCAAATTTTTCTAATGTCATAAGTTGGACCCTCTTCATTAACTGATGGATATAGGTAATTTACATTACCAATAAGTTGAGTTTCTTTGTCGAAAAGATTAACTGCTTCAATTGTTGTACAACTGAATGAGTTAGTTGCAGTAATACCAATAGGTCTTCTCTTAATAATAGAAACAACATTGTCTCCAGCACCAGATTGACCTGTTGGAATACGATAATCAACAAATTCATTAACGTCTGCTCTAATTACAGTTAGATAATAGATACCGTCTCTATTATTCTTTTCCCAGGATTGAACTTCTTCAACATCCCAAATCATGAATCGATAATCACTATATGGAACATCTGCTTCACCATTACCTGGTCTAGTTCCTTTGATAATAAATCTCTTTTCTGGTGGTTTTGGATTTACATTATTTGCAAGATACTTAGGAATAGTATATTCTACTTTCCATAGAAGATCACCAGGTTGTGATGTTCTAGTATCAGAGAACTTCTTGACAATCAAACTAGATGGGAAACCAGTCTTATATTTTAGAAGATTCTTAGTTACTTGTTGTAGTTCGGTTGTAGTAATACCAGTATTTGGATCAATTGCTGTCACAAATTCAAATGATTTTTCTTCATTGGAATCAAAAATAAAGTCGTTTACAAAAGCATCAGATCCGTTTGAAACGTTATACGTATGATCTACTTTTAGATATACACATTTTTCAGCGGGATCCCAGAAATATCCAATTCTTTCTGAGTTTCTAGTAGCTTGAATTGTGGAACCACCAATAGTCTTTGTAGGTAAATCTGCCGTAGATGTTGTTGTGGTAAGTCTTATATTAAACGTTCTATCATTCTCTCCACCAGTAGACTCTAATGGTAGATTAATAATTTTATTAGAATCTGGTGTTATACCATCTTTATTGTAGAAATCTCTGAATAAAGCAAACTGACCTGAAGTACCATATGTCAAGAAACGTTTTGTTACAACTGTACCATCAGATTTTACACTTTCAACTACTAATTCGGGAATATCATCATCTGTTGTAGCACCAGTTTCTAGATAAAGTCTAAATCCTCCAGATTCAGTATAACCATCTCTCAAACTCTTGAGTTCGTCGGATAATTCTTCACCAACAGCACCAATATAACTCCATGTGTTAGTTGCAGAAATATTATAGAAAGTTACATCAGTAACATTATCAGAAATACCTCTAGGTGGAACAAGTGCAGTAATTCTACCTTGCGAGGAAGGTGTGAATGATCTGAACTGAGATCCTTTTGCACGGAGTGAAACTTGACCAAAGTTAGAGTTAGAGTTCGTGATGGACATGTCACCACCAGATACTGCTAAGAACTGGTCAGCGTAACCAACTGCGAAAACAGAAACTACCTGAATAAATCCACCGTTGGATGCCTTAATATGGAAGTGTCTACAATCTGTCTTATACTGAGCATCTGGATCCGCAAAGACTGGCGGTTGCGATGTGGATGGATCGTCATCATTATAAGCAGTAGTTTGATTTGATGGTGTTACGTTAGTATCACCTTCTAAATCTTTCGGAGAAATAAATACGTTTCTGTCTTTTTGAAGTGAAATTCCCGTAAATTGTGCAACAACCATGGATTTAAAGCTGTTTTCAGCAACTTTATAACCATCAGTGTGCATACCACATAAACCAAAGACTGAACGTAGCGAACAGTTAAAGATATATGGAGAACAGGAGTTTACAGTATCAATAGTGTAATTCTTACTTCTGTCACCAACAATCTGGAATTCCTCTGTTCTTACATCGGAAACATCTCCAGATCTACCTTGCCATGCATCGATCTTTGTATAATACTGATTTAATTCACCATCAGTATTTCTTTGATCAGCATATGTAAATGCTACAACTCTGTGGTGAGAATATCCTGTATAATTAGATGCTTTAGTAAATGTTGGAATACCGCTAGAATTGAAACTTACACTATCATAAGGTGCATCCTCAGCATCCTTAAATGTCATCTGCCAGAAGTAACAACCACCAGTTACTTTAAAGATAGAAGTTTGATTATATACACCTTGAGTTTTTCTAAGTTTAAGTTCTTGAGTAGAACCTCCAACTAGAGGAATACTGGTAACAGTATGACTTGTGTAGGTATCTGGATTTGCAATGATACCATCAGCAATTGCACCAAGAATTGCAACAGCATTTACGACACTATTACAATCACCATTACTTACAAAACCATCTCCTGGTGTAAATGTAACTCGGTTAATGGTCTTACCAGAAGAAATTTCAGTAAAGTATGTTGCACCATCATTATAACTTTTGACGATATCTCTCATCGCAGAAGTTACTGTAGCAAAAGCTAATCTAGTATCTGCAACTTCACCCGAGATATCAGAATCACCGGCATTTAAAAATTCTTTTCTATAACCATTTCCATCAACATAAGCTTCAGCGTTAACGAATGTATGTTCATTACCACCTGTACGTAAATCTTTAACAATTGCATCGATAAAATAACCAATATCACGACGGCATGCAGCTTTTTCAATATTGTTAAGAGTATCCCAACCACCAGCAGTTCCACTGGTTTCCATTTTAAGTTCTGCCTGTTCAATAAGATAACCACGGTTTCTCTCAATCATGACAGCACCGTCAAATGCTACCTGAAGAAGTGAGAAACTATCTGCAGTAATACTTCCTTCGACTGAGAAGGGTGCAGGAACGTACTTTGGTCTAATAACAGTCTTTCTTAAGTCATAACCAACAATAGAGGTTCCTCTTGGTACAATAACACCACCGTTTCTTGGGTTGAATCTCCAAGATGAACCAGTACCCAAATTACCAGGGGCTGCTGGAGTTCCATCAGATGGATCTTCATCAACACTTTGTGTTAGTGGGTTTGTGAAGATATCTAGTCCTGGTCTGTTATCAATTTCATATTGACCAGGAAGCACCATAACTGTAAATGCTTCAAACTTGTCATTATTAAGAGTTGCTGTACCAGTTCCAGTTGCAGTTCCGGTAGCAATAAAGGATACATTAGCAGTATTTGATGAAGCACCAACGCTCGTGAAATCAGTACTTCCTGGAGTTGTGATAGTATAAGTTTTTCCAGCTTCTAGATTTACACCACTAACTGGAGCTGGATCTGTTTTATAACTTCTTTTAGCAGCTTCTAGAAGTGCTCTCTCAATAGTTTTAAATGGTTTGTTTAAATTACCACCATCATTGTCTTCAGCATCTGTTGAGTTTAGATCAGCTTGGTTGACATAGAGGGTAATATTTCTTGCATTAGCAAAATCTGTATTTGTACCACCAATAACAGTTCCGACTGAATCGGATGAATCTCTATAAGTTTTTAATTTTCCATCTGCAGCAATTGTAAATCTCTTTACACCACCAGTGGCGAATGAAATTTCATCAGCACCAGACTGGTACATACCAGTATCATCATCACCTTCAAAACTGATAGCAGGTAAATTACCTGACATCTGTGGTTCATTTTGTGCATTAAATTTAATACTAATTCCAGGTGCAATTCCACCTGAAGTTACTCTTGTTAGAGCCATGTGTGTTATCTCCGAGCGCTTGGATATCCTGGATTTATTTATACAAGCAAAACCCTTTATTTATCAAGTATTTTCCGTTGTAAATTAGGATAATTACGGAGTAAAAAATAGGACGAGAGGGACTTGAACCCTCATGAGCGTAATGCTCGACAGATTTTAAGTCTGGTGTGTCTACCAATTCCACCACCGTCCCGAAAAGGGCCTAAAGTCAATTTTGGCCCGGGATTTTTTTGCCGACTTTTTGGTAAACAAAGCCGGAATTTCACTGAGGTTTTAACCTCTTACCCATACATTATACAATGTGTTCCGTGCGTTGTCAATAAGTATACTCTATCATATCATCAGACAAAGATTCATTGATAAAGGTACACATTTGTACGAATTCATTAGCAGTATTGTTCTCAACCTCCACTGTCTCTCCATCATGACCTATCAAAGTTACTACTCTAGTCAACATATTAACTTTAACTGAATGCAAGGTTGATTCGGGTCGTACTTCCATGAAAACTCTCCTGTATTGATACCAGTATACTGCAGAACAAACCAAAAGTCAAGCAGTACTATGCAACGCTGATTTATTTAAACACATTGCATTTGATTGATTTAATTTAAGTCCATTAGCTTGATCAGCCATTATTCCAGTGCTCTGATAGAATGAAGCACCAACAATAGACTCCCAAGATGCAGCTGCTTTATTCTTTGATGATACCCCGTTAACATTTGCTTGATCAGCGGCAAGTTTATTTTTACTACATATACCAGTAAAAATTCCATTGTAAGTTCCACCAAACCAGTCTTGTTCGTTTCCAAGTTGGGTTTTATTCGATGATCCAATCCCAATTTCAAAGTTAAGACCAACTCTATTTAAGATGTTATTACCTACAATTTGTGAATAATTATTTAAAGAAACACTCTTATTATAGAAGGTTGTCACGATATTAAATGAACCGATGCAGAAATTATTCATTTCATTGACCCAGTTAGTAGCAACAGGTGACCACAATTCATATTGACCCGATGCTGAAAGACCAAGTTTAGATGCTGTTAAAGCTAAACCATTACTTGATTCTATTCTAGCATCACTCTTGTGTATAGTTTGATGTTGTCCAAGATAGTTTAACGAGCTCGTTTGATTAACAGATAAATTGTAATTACCTAATACTTCTAGATGATAGTCCTTACCAACTTTCAAATGATAATTACCATCAACCATCATATTAACATTTCCATGCACAATAATGTCGTTGTCTTTAATTACAACTTCTGTTTTTCTCTGTGAATTAGTAATTCTAACATCACCGTTATCTGAAATGTGAATACCAGATTTACTAGGACCATGTTCAATAACTAGTCTAGTATTATATGGAGTATCATCCATCATCACCATAGTACCAGTTTCAGAGAACTGTCCTAAGATTCTGGTGTATTGTGGATTTAATTTACCTTTGACACCAGTGATTGATGCACCTATACCTTTACCGGAACCAATACCACAGTCTAAAGCAAATCCTATTGCACAAGAATCAAAAGTGATAGCGTGTGGATCTGGAGTATCTTTGTAACAACCAATTCTTAAGATATTAAAGATAAAATCTAAGACACTGGTAACATTTATCTGAGAGAAATCTGTCAGATTTTGCATGTCTATTGAACTAAAAGTTGATACAATATCATTAACAGTTGAAATTACTTTCTCTACTAGATCAGTAATACTAAAAATTGTTTGGAAGATTGCATCAAATACACACTCTACCGAATCAATAATATCTAGTGCAGCATTTTTCAAACCGTTTATAGCATCTTCAATAACACCAAATAAACTATCAATTAAAACTCCATCAAAATGACAAGCAATTTGATTGAGAATAAACATTACGGCATCTGTTAGTATCTTGGTAATTCCAGGACCAGGCGATGGGATTGACAATCCAATGGTATTCATGATAAGAGTTGCTTGACCAATCAACCAAGATTTAATTTGATTGACAAGACCAACGATAGAATTTCTAATTATGTCAAGATTTCTATCGACCAAATCTTGAATATCAAGTAATGTGTCTGTGAAAGTTCCTAGAAATTCTCCTTTCTTCTCGCTACCTTCTTCATCCGCTCCAAGATACTCACTCTTAGTTATTAGTCTGACTGAAGTTCCAACTTCATGATCTACTGCAGTTGTATTATCTCCACCTCTGACAACAGAAACAAACTTTCCCTCTGCTCTGTTAGTGTAAGTAACTTTCTCTTCTCCTATTTGAAGCCAACCAGACCAAGGAAAATCTTCACTCGATTCTACAAATATAGTTTGATCTTCTTTATCTAATTCAACTGTAGTTTTTGTTTTTGCCTTAGTTACCTTTCTTGCTTGAGCAATTGCTGTAGCTGTTGCAGTAACGGCGTAAGTTAAGTTAGAGTTTAGTGTACTATTATTACCCTTTCCATTAGCAATAGGAACTGCTTTAAGTTGTCCAGACGGATTAGCTGGAGATTCTGGTGCAACTGCAGCTGCTTCTGATGTAGATGATCTAGTTTCTGGATCAGCAGTTGCTGCTTGATGTGTTCCAGAATCAGATGTATCTTTTGAATTAATAACATTGTCAACACCCCTAAAATAATCAAACGCCTCCTGACTCTTAGGATCTACAACTGGTTTAATTTTACTTAGTAGTGAACCCAATACGATCGGTTGTTGACAATCTGGATAGTCAAGAAAAAATCCTATAACAAAACTTCCTGCTTTCAATTGAGCACCAGCAGATCCAGCACCATTAACACCAGCAGATGTAGTTGGTGCAGCTACTATAGCCCAAGGAAGATTAGATGGTTTTTCGCCTGGTTTGTGGTATCCAAGAATGTTTACTTTAACTCTACCGAGTTTTGCATCCTTGTCGTCAGCATTTTTTACTGTACCCAACCACCATTGAAAATCATCATTTCCTATGAAACTGGAAGAAGGTTTTGATGGATTATATGTTGACATCAGTCCTCATAGATACGGCATTCGTCTGCTTCAGGCCAATCCTCACAATAAAGTTCAAGATCTGAAGGATCGTGATGATCTTCTGGATGTGCTTCTTGATATTTTTCTAATTGACTTAGTTGGCCTTCAATGTGACGACGCATCTGAGGCGAAGTTGTTGGGTTATCAAGGATCTCTTTATCCTTTTTGATATGCTTTTCGATGTTTTCCATTTTTAATTTGTACCGTCTAAGTTTGTTCTATTCTCTGATCGTTTCGTATCAGGTAGTGGAGATCCACCAAATGAATCTCTGCATAATGTGATGTATGTACGAAGTTCACTTCTATTTAGAATAGAATGTTTAACAGAAGTGACTAAGTATCTTCCGCTCGCCCTTTTATCAGGATTAACGTTACTTCCAGACGCACTAGATGGATCTGGTAAATCAATCTTAATTACATTACCAGCTCTATTTTCTAAGTCACCAGGAACAGATACATCGATTGTATTATACTGCATAAAGTAGTATCTGTAAAAGGCTTTCTCAAAGTTTTTGTTCATTTCATCAATATTGTCTTTCTCTGAATCACTTTGATTATTATCCCAATCTCCAAATGTACTGATAGTTGATGGTCTATAGATAAATCTACTTCCCCTGTCTAACATTTGAGCTAAACCATTACTCAGATATGGTTTAGCTTTTTCTAAGTGAGCACTCTTATCCCAGTAATCATCTGCATTTGATTTGAACACTCTGTAAGTTGCTCTATTAAGATCAAGATATATTGATTGATGACAGAAAGCACCTGCTCTCAAGTCATCATAGATATCAAACACTTTGGGGAAGTTAAAATTCATAACTCTATATCTATCCGACTCTTTATTAGAAACAGTATTCACATTTCCCTGTGAGTACTTATAAGTTATGTTGTTTGAAGGATATGGTTGTTGTTCTAATAATTTATCAATAGATTTGAAGTTATATCCATCAAATGTTTCGTAAAAAAGAAATCCAATTGAATCTTTTTTATATTCAGGTATAGATCTAATTGACATCCAATTAAAGAAATCAAATACTCTCCAATTAGGAACATACATATCAAAAGGAAAAACTGTACTGTCTTTTTGTAATTTTTTACTAGAAAAATTATTTTTTTTCAGAACATCTTCAATTACATCTTCAGATTTTTCACCATCAATTCTTTCACAAATTCTAAAGTTTTCATTTCTAAGTCCTTCAATAGAAACACCATGCATAATATATGTCTGATCTTTTTCAATGATTGTACGTGAATCTACTTTATAAAGATAATAATTTAAATCATATATTTTATTTCTACTTCCAATTTTTATTTGAATTCTTTCTTGTCCTACTATTGGTAAAGTACTAATTAAATTTTGCCCAATATCCTGTATTAATATTTCTACTTGTAAAGCAGAAGACATAACACTTTCAAATAAATTTATTTCCAGTACAAGATTTTTTATGTCTATCTTCTGAGTATTATAGACACTATAAAGATATACTTCTTCTAAAGTAAAATCACCAGAGAATTGATTTGCCATTATAACCTACTAAGGACCTGATTGACAGACTTCTTCTTATTATTTAGAGTCAAAGTACTGACTGACAATCCAATACTATTTTCTTGTATGTTGTTTAAAATAATTGGTTGTTCTATTACAGTAGTAGATTTCATTTTTTCATCAATAGCAAATGCTGCACTTGATTGTGGCATAGATGCATTCTTTATCGGAATTTTTTTCATCATAGCAGGAGATTTTCTTGGTGTTTGCATTCCATATCCATCACCTTGGCCAAGACTCTTATTATAAACGGCTTGTAATGTATCAAAACTTTTTACTGGTTGATTATATCTACTCTTACCATTCATCATAGGTAGAGAAGCCCATACAGGTGCTATCTGTGCAATTTGTTCCCTGTTAATTGGAGCATCAATTTGTGATTGAGACATTCCTGCTTGCCCTTTCATGTAACCAGCAATTGCCATTCTATCCTGAACTTCAGGAGTAAATTTAGTTGTTGATGGATCATAACCAGCTTTTACAGCGAACACCTCAGGTTCCATCATCTGATATGCACCTACAGCAGCAGATGTATAACTTCCATAAGTCGCTTCACCGTTACTAAGTCTTCTTTTTTGTTCCTGGACTACTTCATTAATTGTCATGGATGTTAAGTCCATATCAGTTCTACCACCAAACCAAGTGTTATAACCTTCTGGGTGAGATGTTCCTTCGGCAAACCTAATAGTATTCAACAATGCTTTTGCATTTGTTCCTGCTGGTGGAACCTGTCCAGTATATCCTCCTCCACTTGTTTGTGGATTTGCATCCCCATTACCACTACTCGCTTCGTCATCTGTCTTCGGATCATCTGGGTTGTGTCCACCACCAAACCATGCATCATACAACCACCCACCTGCTTCACTACCAAGCCATCCACCGATGATAGCTCCTATTGGACCACCAAGCATACCAACAGCACCAAGTAATCCTCCACCTATTGCTTTAAATGCCGACCTAGCAGGAGGTTGTTTGAATAAAAATACATCCATAAAGAACTGTAGAAGAGCACCAATAAAAGGAACTCTACTTATAATTTTTACAAATCCTCTACCAACTGCACCAAGTAGTTTGAATAAACTCTTACCACCAACTTTAATAATAAATCTCCTCAATGGTTTGAAGAGTTTACTACTAAACACTTTACCCAAAGTTTTGTTCAAAGATTTCTGAACAAAATTCTGGATCATCTTAATTGGTTTTCGTAAAATTTTATTTACGAATTTGGCAAACTTTCCAAAAATTTTAAATACTTTTCTGAGATCCTTGATTATTTTAAATGGATTTTTTAACCACCTGAGTATAAAGAAACTTCCTATTAATTTAAGTGCTCCACCAAATCTTTCACCAATACTTCTATCAGGTCCAAGAAGTTGTGATAATCCTGTTAAAGTATTATCAACAAATCCTTCAACAAAAGAATTGACAAATTTAAATGCATGACCTAAAAATGTAATAATACTCTTTACAGCTTTTTTATTTTTTGGATCCCCAATCCAGTTTAAAACTGAGAATGCTATAATATCACCAAAGATTCCAAAGATATCACCTAATGTTTTTGACACTCTACCTTTAATTTTTCTGCCAACACCAAATATATCTCTACCAGGAGTTTTCTTCTCCTTCTTTTTAGTTTTCTTTTTTGCTTTCTCTTTAAGTTTATCAGTCTTATTAGATGATTTTTTTTGTTTAGTTTTTAACTTAATTATTCTTTTTAAACTTTCTAATAACTTTTTAAGAGCGTCTTTAAAATTTTCTTTTGACTCTTCAGACTGTTCAGGCGAAGCATCATCAACATTAACTCTTGCTTTTTCTACAGGTTCTTCTAATTCCTGTACGTCTGTTGATAAAGCACTACTAGAAGATATTTCGGAAAAAGGAACAATGGCACCAACACTACCACCTGATCCACCTCCTCCTGCAGCTTCATCATTTAGTTTATCCATCTCACGTTCTAGATCAGCATATCCTCCTACATCAGACTCTGCTTTTTGTCTTACCTTCTCTGATGCTTTGACACCTGAAATGACATCACTTTTAAATACAGATGGGTCAATCTTACTACCCATCCTTCCCTTTTTAAACAGAGCTTTTCTCTCTGCAGGTGAAAGATATTCACCTGTCTTTGGATCTATACCGTGGGCTGTTACGTTAATATCTGACATTTACTTATAACTGATAACTATAAATTGCCCACAACCCAGATGTAGGAAGAATGTCGCCAGAGAATCCTTCTGATTGTTCCGAAACAGACTGAGTAGAGGTTGAATTATTAACAATAGTTGGTTGTTGTGTTGATTTAGGTTTAGTTGCTAACTGTTTGCTCTCCTGTTGTGCATTGTTTAAGTTAGGTCCAGATCTAGATGGTGAGGATCTCACATCAGCAGGAGGAGACGGTGGTGCATCAACAGCAGAACCGGTTGCTGGAGCAGTAGAACCACCAAATGGTGCAGTAAATGCATACTTAGATAAAGGGTTAACTCTAGAAAGAACTGATGATTTTGGCATACCAGTATCACCTGGTTTCGTAGAAACTTCCCAATGTAAATGAGGTCCAGAAGAATTTCCAGTGTTACCTACAGTGCCAAGTCTAGTTCCAGCTTTTACTTTATCCCCAACTTTAAATGGAGTTGGTCTCTCCATATGAGCATAGAAATGTTCAAGACCAGCAGTGTCTGTCCAAGAAACCCAATTACCATAACCAGCAGATGGAACTCCATTACCAGTAATTGTTCCATTAGTAAACGCTTGTAGTGGAGATCCTGCACTTCCATTAGCAATGTCAACTCCCATGTGCATACCAGCAGATATTCCTAGATTTCTATTCTGCATTGCATCAGAAGTTACAACCATATTATATGGATTTCCACTCCCACCAGTTGGAGATGGTGCTGGTGGTTCTGAAGTGCCTTTCCCTGTTGGATCAGACATACCTCCATGTTCTTTGTCAAACGC
>CESM01018422.1_pt1 | contig 21273 bp, 20 predicted proteins | sample 361421 | NCBI WGS metagenome assembly CESM01 (sample SAMEA2622219, study PRJEB7988) | marine metagenome | isolation source: saline water (ENVO:00002010), including | reverse complement strand
GATTTATAATTTAAGCACATTACTATATTTGTATATCCATAACCTTTAAAATTCTCAACTATAGTCTCAAGTATCGATTTATTTCCAACTTTTAACATTGGCTTCGGGGTATCTTTTGTAAGAGATCCGAGTCTTTCGCCAAGACCGCCAACCATCAAAATTACTTTATTTTTCTTTTCATTAGGCATTACAAGTTGACTTATTTCTTGAATGCCGATAACTTTTCCACTTTCGTCAATTATCGGTATATGGTTAAGTTTCTTTGAAATTGCAAGCTTTAAAATCATTTCTTTTGTATCACTTTCTTTTGCAATAGTTGGTGTCTTGAAAGTGATAGATTCAATAGAGCTTTTTAAATCAAGACCTTTTAAAAGTCCTCTTCTTATATCCCCATCAGTCAAAGTTCCAATAAGCTTGTCTGACTTATCAACTACGAGAGCAATCTGCATTGCTCCATCTCCAATAACTTTTAATGCTTCTTCAATTGAAGCGTTTTTGGATAGTTTTATATTTTGAATGTCTTTCATATTAAAAATTTAGATTATAAAATGATTTTTTTAATATATTATCCAACAGATCAGTTTTTAAAGCTTTAATTACATTTTTACTAGAATTTCCTTGATCATAAGGATTCTGAATAGTTTTCAATCCTGATTGAAACTTTTTAGAATATAAAATATTGAATGCATTTCTAATAGATTCCTTATTCGGCAAACAATCAATCACGCTATCTGCCTTAATTCGACCTTTTTGCCTGTCACCTATATTTATAGTGCCTATTTTAAAACTCGGTGCCTCTATAAGCCCACTTGAACTGTTTCCAACAATTGCATCGATATATTGCATAACGCTTAAATATCTTAACTGTCCCAATGAGGCAAATCCAACAGACTTATGATTATTTTGAACGACATAATCATCGATCATTTTATTAATTATTTTTCCACCAGAGTCACTATTTGATTTTGTTACAATGATGTTGGTGTCATCTAACTCGTCTACAGCATCTAGTAATTCTTTAAACTGCGTTTTTGATGTTTTATTTTCAAGGGTTGCAGGATGAAAAGTGACTAATATATTTTTTTTATTAAGTTTGAAATTTAAGGATTTTTCTAATTCATCTTTACTTAGCAGTTCTAATCTATTGATATTTTCAATTCCCATACCACCAACATTGAAAACTCTTTCAGGATCCTCACCTAATTGGATGACTCTATTCTTATATTCTTCTGAGGCTGTAAAATGTAAATGGCTCATCTTTGTGATGCTGTGACGTATAGCCTCATCAATTGCGCCTTCAGAAGATTCTCCACCATGAATGTGTGCTATTGGAATTCTTGCAATCATGCCTGCAGCAACTGCACTAAAAATCTCATACCTATCTCCAAGAACCACAATAATATCTGGTCTTAGTTCCTCAAAAGTTTCTGCAAAAGATATTTGTGCTAAACCCATAGATTTTGAAATATCTTTATCAGTATCTGAGGAAGAAAGAATATCTATCTTTTTATTTATCTTGAATTCTTTCTCAATTTCTTTGTAAGTTAATCCAAATTGAGGACTTAAATGCATGCCTGTAACTATTAATTGAAGAGCGAGCTCTTGATCAGATTCAATTTCTTTTATAAGCCAATAAAGCAAGCCATATTCAGCACGCGTTCCTGTAATTACGCATACTTTTCTTTTAGTCATATTAATTCGTCTTCACTATAATTTTTACTTGCAATTGTACCGACTATTTTATCCCATCTCATCGGACTAATTCCGTTGCCTGGCCTTTTTATTGTAAGATTTTTCTCATTAAGAATATCGCCTTGTTTAATTTTTGTTTTTGCGACTATTGACTTTCTAGCTATTTGAATATTTGGACTTTCACTACTTGATGGTTTTTTAATACCATTTCCTAGTGCCTTTTCAATATTTCTTATAGCTTTAATCATAGATTTTAATTCATCAGGCTCAAGACTAGCTCTATGGTCAGGTCCCTCAAATGTATTATCAAGTGTAAAATGCTTTTCTATACATTGGGCACCCATTGCAACAGCTGCAATATCTACTTCAATTCCCAAGGTGTGATCACTATAACCAAAAGCTACATCAAATTTATTTCCAATAGTGATCATAGCTTTTAGATTTACATCTTTCATGGGTGTTGGATACATGGTATTTGCATGAAGTACTGTAATATTTTCTTTTTTTGTTCCTTCAGATATAAGGACATTTAAAGCATCCTGTATTTCGTCAATATTTGCCATTCCGGTTGATAAAATTACTTTTTTATTTAGCTTTCCAATTTCTCTTAAATAAGGAAGGTTTGTGATTTCACCACTTGGTATTTTAAATACCTCTAAACCTAAATCATTCAAAAAATTTATGCTATCTATATCAAAGGGGCTTGATAAAAAGATTATATATTTGCTCTTACAATAAGATATTAGATCTTCATGTGCTTTAGCATCTAGCTCTAATTTTTTTATCATGTCAAATTGAGATTCAGTCTTATCTGTGGTTTTTTTTTGATATTCGGCTTTCTGAGCGATTTTACTTACTAGATCTTTTGCCTTAAAGGTTTGAAACTTAACTGCATCTGCGCCAGCATCTGAGGCAACATCTATGAGCTTTTTTGCCATATCAATTGAGCCATTATGATTGACACCAGCTTCGGCAATAATAAATACACTCATTTAACTAAACTACCAGCCTTGATAAAACTGTTCTTTCTTATAACAATTGACTCTTTAGTGGTTACATTACTGCCAACAAAACACCCCGATTCTATTTTAGTACCGCCATTTATGGTTGCGTTTGTGGAAATGTGACAATGCTCAGATATTTCACAATCATGTTCGATAAGTGCCTTAGAATTTATAATACAATTATTCCCTATTGATGTATTTGTATTAACGATTGCATTGTGCATTACAACAACACCGTTTCCAATAGATGAATGCTTTGACACGTATGCATTTGGGGAAATGATCGCGGGTAAAATAAATCCTGATTTAACAGCTAAGTTAAATAATTTGATTCTAAGAGATGGCGATTTTATTTGACCTACTGTTATAAGAGCATATTTATATTTTTTTGCTAATTTTGGCATATCAGCATCAATTCCAAAAACCGAATAGCCTAGGGTTTTAGTTCCTAATAGTTCATGCTTATCTAGTATTCCTGCGATCTTGAATCTGCCTTCTTCCTCAATAATGTCTATTACTGATTTGCAATGCCCCCCGCCACCGATTAATACAATATTGTTCATACGACTACGCTGCTTGGTATATTGACAACACGGTCATTCAACCATTCTGAATTAGTTAAATCCCCACATTGCGCATTTTCAAACATTGGAAGCTTATGCATCATTATCCATACTGGACGTGTCATTACATTGCTTGAATTGGTTTCTTTTAAAAATTCGTCTCGTTGTTTTTTATCTTTAAGAAGAAGTGTATTTAACCAATAATTAGATTTGCTAAGTTTTGGTTCTTTAAAAAAAGTATATTCTTGAGTTTTGAAGAATTCTTCGTAAGTTTTAGCAAGCCTTCGCTTGTTTGCAAGAAAATAATTTAGATTTTCAAGCTGTGCAACAAGTAAAGCTGCGTTTATATTTGGCATTCGATAATTATAACCCACCATATCATGATTAAAATCCCATTTATGTGGCACTTTCGCAGTTGTGGTTAAGTGTTTAGCCTTTTTTGCAAGAATATTATCATTTGTAACAATACATCCACCACCCCCTGATGTAATAATTTTATTACCATTAAAACTCATAACTCCTAATTGACCAAAAGTTCCAGTATGCTTATCTTTGTATTTACTACCAACACTTTCAGCGGCATCTTCAATTAAAAATATATGATGTTCATCGCAAATTTGTTTAATTTTGTCTATTTTGCATGGGTGTCCATAAGTATGCATTGGAACACATGCTTTAATTACTCTGCCAGTTATATTATTTATGCATTGTTTATTTTTAACAGTTGTATTGTCTTTAAGAAAGCATTCCAATGCGGCCGGTGACAAACCCATTGTATCTTTGTCAACATCAATGAATATTGGTTGTGCGCCACAGTAACTAATTGCATTACAAGTAGCGATGAAGGTCAAAGATTGAGTTATAACTTCATCATTTTGATCCACATTTGCAAGCAAGAGTGATACATGTAGTGCGGAAGTTCCATTGCTGGTTGCAACAGCAAATTTTGCACCTGTATATTTTGCAATTTTTTCTTCAAATTCATCTACATACTTACCAATCGATGAAACAAAAGTTGAATCAATACATTCGTTAATATATTTTTTTTCATTGCCAGAGAACCTTGGCTCATGCAAAGGAATAAACTCCTTTGATTTATATATTTCTTGAATGAACTCAATAGTATTTTCAAACATTACATTTTTCCATCAAGATACTTGCCTCTATCAAGGTGTCTAAAACCAGGCAAGATTTTAAAAAACTCTCCTATAATTTCTTTCTTGTTCCAACTTTTTTTAAGTTTAAGTTGCTCAATAAAAAATTCAAAATTCTCTAACTTATTATTGTCATATTCAGGCTTATTCTTTATGACACCTATACTTTTAAATTTATCCATATCAAGATTTTCTTTATCTGTATAGAACTCTTCAAAATCTTTTTCTCCAGTTGTATCACTTTTAGTAAACAAACAAGGCCATTTTCCAAGCTCAGGCAAAGTCTTAATTAATTCTCTTGCCTCTTCTTCAGAATCACATATATGAGCATCATAGCCCTTATACTTCAAATATTTTATAGCAATGTCAGAAAAAGATATAAGATGCAGTGATTCACTTAATTTTGGGAAAAATACATCTCTATTTTCTCCAAAAATACAGCTCATTAGACAAAGCTCCCCACTTTCTTTTGGAGTCACAAAATAACGTTTAATATCATTTGGTGCGGCAATTGGTTGCCTTTTATAAATTCGTTGATTAAATCCATATAATAAAGAACCATCGCTAAAAGCTACATTTGCAAATCTTGCAGTTGAGATACTGATATCCTTTGATCTTCGCATTAAAAACATCTCCATAATTCTTTTGCTTGCACCCATCATGTTGACTGGATTCGCAGCCTTGTCAGTGCTTACACAAAAATATTTTTTTGTTGAATTTTTAATCGATTGCTTGATTGTCTTATCGGTATTAAAAATGTTGACATCTATCATTCTCATTAATGTGTAAGGATCTTCTTCACTTCGAACGTGTTTTAATGCAGCTAGGTTTAATACATAATCATATTTGCCATCAGACTGAATAAATGCATCGTATTCAATTGAGCCAGCATCTAAAACAAAAGTATTGAACTCTCCGTCAATATAACCATATGAGCTTCTAAGGTCTCTTACCAGCTCAGTTAAATTATTTTCGTTAAGGTCAATGATATGAATTTTTTTTGGATTCCGTTTAAAGATTTCCTTCACAACTGCTTGCCCTATCGCTCCAGCACCACCAATCACAAGAAATGAGGATGCAGAGATTATTTCTTTTAGTTCTTTATTGTGGGTTTTTATATCGTCTTCAAAAAGCTCACGTTTACGACCAATTAAATCTAATATTTTTTGTTCATTCATACCAGTCTCAGTGCATCAAGCATGGTTTGCCATATTTCTAAAATGTTCATTTTTTTTAATTCATTCTTTGTATGTGCCATTATCAACTACTTTATCTTTATAAATAAAAAATATTTTGTCACATTTTTGAATAGTTTTAAGCATCGTTTTTAAATGTTTTAAAGAAAGATAAATCTACATTCAACTTTTGATTTTTTAATTTACGTGCTGGTATGCCTATGACAACTTCATAATCATTAACATCTTTGTTTACAACAGCACCTGCCCCAATATATGCTCCTTTTCCGATGTTTATATTTGGCAAAATTGTTGCATTTGTGCCAATTGTAGAATAGTTTCCTATTTTAACTTGTCCAGCTATAGAAGCGCCTCCCATTATATGAACACCATTGCCTAAAGTGCAGTCATGATCAACTGTGGCATTTGTGTTAATAATACATTGATCTCCAATAGAGCAAAATTTATGTATCACTGCCCCAGGCATAATTTGAAGTCCATCACCTTTGTAATCAATATCATCTAACACTGCTTTAGGACTAATTATTTCAACTGTTTGTAGTCCAAGATTTTTTAATTCTTTTGAAATTTTATATCTTGCGTATCCATGTTCGGCTCCAATGCATATCACGAAATGGGTCAATTCAGACAATACTTTTGATAGTTCCTTTGAAGATGATATAAATTTTGCATTACTTTCAAAAGGTAACTCAGTTAAAAAAGAATCATAAATATAAGGAATATGAACATCCTTATCACCTTCATTAAAAATCATTTTTTCAATAATTTTTGCCTTCGCCTTGCCCCCCCAAAATAATATTTTTTTCATACAGAAATAGTTTAATTCAATTTAAGCATATATCTTAGAAAGAACACCAATAGATCTTGACTCTTCATGCATTGTTTTTATTTTATTTTGTTTAACATCAATATGCTTGCTTTTTTTTATTTGATATGCGATCTCATCATAGTTTTCAAAATCAATTAAATCAATTTTAAAAACATCTTTAAAAACCCGTGAATTAGGAGAGTCTTGCATTAAGCACAAAACACCACATCCCCATTTTACAAAATTTCTTGCTGTACTGCCGCCACCTCTATTTTGCAAAATAAAGTATGATATCGATGACACCATTGAATTATATGTAAGCGCATCTGTTGTTGGAAAAAATTCTACCTGCAAATTGATTTTTTTAAATAATCTGAAGAAAAAAATGTATAGCATCAAAGCGATTTTATGCATTCCTTGATTTAGACAGACAAATTTATAGTTATCAATCGTTTCCAACTTATAAAAAGAATTAAAAATTTTAGTTGTTGCCCTGAAACCAAAACTACCTGCTTTTGAACCTAGTAATATCTTTTCATCCTCTTTGAAGCTCGACTTTACGATATGAAATAATTTTTCGGACTGATCTGTTAATAATATATCAAAAATGATTGAGGCATCTATGACATTAATTTTATCTATACTAAGTATTTTTTTTAAAACATCATAGAAATATTTATGCGGCATTATAAAATTAAGTCTATATGAAAGCGCTTTTATTACTTCTGAGGAAATGTGTTGGCTTTCATCTTCTTTTAAAAAAGTATTTATATTAAAGTTTTTATTCCATCTATCAATTTCATCATCACCAACAAAAATGAATATTCTGTTAACAATTTTATTGTCCTGACCTACTAATTTATTAAGAACAGCTGAGTTCCAATTGTTTAATGACATGAAAGTCAAAGATTTTGCATTAACTAAATCAGGAATAAGACTCTCATTGAAATCGATAAATTCTGCATCAATGACTTTATTAAAAGGGTGTCTTGTTTTTAACGGAATAATAACAATTGCAAAGTCATCTTTATGCAAATTTGTTTTACTTACCAATGCGTCTACAAATAATTGTATAAAGTTATCACCCTCAATGCATATAAATATGTGCTTATTTGATATACCTTTCATGAATTTTTAAAAAAAATTTCTATTGCTTCACATATTTTTCGAATCGAATCCACATCAAGGCCAAAATACATTGGAAGTCTTATGATTTTTTCACTTTCGGTAGTTGTAAAATCATCCATTCCCTCAAATTTTCCAAATTTTTTTCCAGCAGGAGATGAATGCAGTGGCACGTAGTGAAAAACAGAAGAGATATTGTTTTGTTTTAAATGCTCTATTAATTTGGACCGGGTTTTTAGATCTCTTACTTTTATATAAAACATATGAGCGTTATGAATACAATTATGAGGAATTTTTGGAAGGACTATCAATTGTTTTTTTTGGAGATGCTCTAGAGATTCATAATATTTTTGCCAAAGATTTAATCTAAATCGATTAATTTCAATAGATTTTTCAAGATTCCCCCATAAATAAGCAGCACTTACGTCATTCATAAGGTAGCTACTACCAAGATCAACCCAACTGTATTTATCAATCATTCCTCTAAAAAATTGACTACGATTTGTACCTTTTTCTCTTATTATCTCAGCACGATTCTCAAATACTTTATCATTAATTATTAATAGTCCCCCTTCTCCTGCACTAGTATAGTTTTTAGTTTCATGAAAACTATAGGCTCCAAGATGTCCAATAGTTCCTAGAGGACTTCCATTGTATTCACTCATCATGCCCTGTGCAGCATCTTCAACAACAAACAGATTGTGCTCTTTGGCAATTCTCATAATGACATCCATTTCGCAAGCAACGCCTGCATAATGAACTGGGACTATAACTTTAGTTTTATTAGTAATTGCCGATTTGATTTTTTTTTCATCAATATTCATTGTATCTGGTCTAATATCTACAAATACAATCTTAGCTCCTCTCATTACAAAAGCATTCGCAGTGCTAACAAACGTATAGCTTGGCATAATAACTTCATCACCTGATTTTATATCTAAAAGAATTGCTGCCATCTCTAATGCAGCAGTACATGAGGGTGTAAGAAGAGTTTTTCTGCAGAAAAGTTGTGTTTCAAACCAATTTTGACATTTTTCTACAAAATAACCGCTGCCTGAGATATTTTCGCTCTGCATTGCCTGCAGAACATACTGCTCTTCATTACCTGTATATGGTGGTTTATTGAACGCTATCAACTCTTTATCCTATTAACCATAATTATATATTTAATGAGCCTTAGTAAATTTATTCAATTAAAGATTTTAAATATTGTCCGTAACTGTTTTTCATCAATGAATTTGCCACTGCTAGAACTTGATCGTTATTAAGCCATCCATTTCTCCATGCAATTTCTTCTAAACAAGCAATCTTATAGCCTTGACGTTTTTCTATTGTTTCAGCAAACATTGCGGCTTCTAACAAACTTTCAAATGTTCCTGTATCTAACCAAACAAAGCCTCTACCCAAAAGCTCAACATTAAGATTTCCCTGCTCTAAGTACATTTGATTTAGTGTTGTAATCTCTAACTCACCACGACTTGATGGCTTAACCTTTTTTGCCATCTCAATAACACTATTATCATAAAAATATAATCCAGTTACAGCAAAATTAGATTTTGGACTTTCTGGTTTCTCCTCAAGACCAATTGCCTTCTGATTTTTATCAAACTCAACCACTCCAAAATGTTCAGGGTCCTTAACTTGATATCCAAAAACAGTTGCCCCATTATTTTGAGAAACTACTTTCTTTAATATTGAAGTAAATCCCTGTCCCCAAAAAATATTATCACCTAGAACTAGGCATACCCTGTCATTACCAATAAAATCTTCACCAATTATAAAAGCTTGTGCAAGACCATCTGAAGATGGCTGAACTTTGTATGAAATCTTTATACCAAATTCAGAACCATCACCCAATATTCTGATGAAATTATCTTGATCCTCAGGTGAGGTTATAACTAAGATATCCTTTATTCCCGCTAACATTAAAACTGATAAAGGATAGTAAATCATTGGCTTGTCATAAACAGGAAGTAACTGTTTTGAAACGCCCTTAGTGATGGGATACAGCCTAGTACCAGAACCTCCTGCTAGAATAATACCTTTCATGATTGAATAGTTCCTAGTCTCTCTCCTTGATAGCTTCCATCTTTAACACGATCACACCAATTTATGTTTTCTAAATACCACTTTACTGTCTTTTTGATGCCAGATGCAAAAGTTTCGTCAGGTTTCCAATTTAAGTCTTTAGTAATCTTGGTTGCATCAATTGCATATCTTAAATCATGTCCTGCTCTATCCTCTACATTGGTAACTAATTGTTTGTAGTGTCTTATGTTATCAATCTTACTTGGTGCTAAGTCATCTAAAATATCGCATAAGATTTGCACTACTTCAATATTTTGGAGTTGATTATTTCCACCAATGTTATATGTACTTCCAATTTCACCCTCAAGTGCAACTAAAAGAAGTGCCTTAGCATGATCATCAACATATAACCAATCGCGAACCTGTTTACCATTCCCGTAAACTGGTAATGGTTTTCCTTCAATGGCATTTAGAATCATAAGAGGTATAAGCTTTTCAGGAAATTGATATGGCCCATAGTTGTTAGAACAATTAGTAATTAATGTCGGTAAGTTAAAAGTCCGGTGCCATGCGCGAACTAAATGATCGGAGCTTGCCTTTGATGCTGCATATGGTGAGCTTGGTGCATATGGTGTTTCCTCAGTGAATAAAATGTCTTTTTGACCTAGGTCACCATAAACTTCATCAGTAGAAACATGATGAAATTTAAATTTATTTTTTTTCTTATCATTTAAACTCAACCAATATTCTTTTGACTGCTCCAGCAAGACATAAGTACCTAAAATATTGGTTTCAATAAATTTTCTAGGGCTATCTATAGAGCGGTCAACATGAGATTCGGCAGCTAAATGCATAATTATATCTGGTTTATGTTTATTAAGAACAAGGCCAATATCTTTTGAATTACAAATATCAACTTTTTCAAACTCATATCTGGGATCATTTTCGACTGATAATAAAGAATCTAAATTACCAGCATAAGTTAAATTATCAACATTAACTACAGTATGATTTGTATTATTAATAATATAACGTATCACTGCAGACCCAATAAAGCCTGCACCTCCGGATATTAAAAATTTTTTATTCACGAGGTTTTTAAATTATTATAAACATTATGCATGTGATGCCATATTTTTAAAACGTTCATTTTTTTCTATGAGTTCATCATATGTTCCTTGATCATTAATCTCTCCATCTTCTATAAAGTATATTTGGTCGCAATTTTGTACAGTTTTCAAGCGATGAGCAATCAATATAATAGTATTGTTTCCACTTAAACCATGAATAGCTTCCATAATTTGTTTTTCAGTAATGCCATCAAGAGAACTAGTTGCTTCATCAAATACAATAACTTCTACTTTGTGATATAAAGCTCTTGCAATACCTATGCGCTGACGCTGACCACCTGATAGTTGAACCCCACGTTCTCCGACTTTAGTATGGATGCCGTCACTGAGGGTTTCACAAAATTCTTCAAGGCTGGCTAAATTTAGTGCTTTTTGCACTTGCTGTAAATTAATCTCTTCATTGGGAAGACCGAATGCTACATTTTCAGCAATAGTTCCTTCTGATAGAAAAATATTTTGAGCTACAAAACCAATACTATTCTGCCATGATCTCCGGTTATGATCATCAATAACAGTATCATCAACAACTAAATATCCTTGTTGTGGCTTTATTAGACCAAGAAGAACATCGATGATTGTTGATTTACCTGCACCAGAAGGACCAACTATTCCAATTATACTTCTTGCAGGTATTGATATATTTATTTGGTTAAGTACTTTTTTATCTTTGTTTGGATAGGTAAAAGAAATATTTTTGAGAGCTAATTGTTTTTTTGGATAAAGATAACTTTGTTTATCCTTTGCTTTTAATGTTTGAAGTTCTGCTAACTTAATATTTTTTAAGTCCTCTCGTATTTCGTTAAAAGCTGCAGTATTAGTATTTATTACGGAAATGCTTTGGTAAATTTGTTGAAAGGCGGGTAATAATTTTATGGCTCCAACCGCATAAAGAGTAAGTATTGGTAAAATCACGCTCAAATCGCCATCATAACTAACAAGTAAGTAAAGAATGAGTAATATTAATGACCCAAAAGCCAATAACTCAATAAGATAACGAGGTGCCTGGATTAATGCAGTACCTGTGCCTTGGCTAAACGCAAGAAAGACACCTGTTTTGTTAAAACGTTTAATAAAATCATAATCTCTACCTAGTAAAAGCAAGTCTTTGATTCCACCAAAGCCCTCATTCATTAAGCGAAAACGCTGCTCCATGACTTTTGTTGTAGCTAATCCATAACTTTCTAGACGTCTTTTAACAGCTATGGTTAGGGTATAGTAGGTTAATGAAAAAATAATAGCTCCGACTATTGCAACTTTTGCATCGTATATAAAAATACTGGTAATCATCAGTGAAGCAAGTACAAATTTTGCGTTTAGATGCATTAGCGGGACTAAAATACCACCTGTTACCCTTACTGTCTCTGTAGCAATTTTTTTTGTTAATTGGGCGCTACTCCCTTCAGAATGAAACAACCAATCTTGCCTTAAGTAATAAGTGTAAAGTCTATCTGCTATTTCTGAGCCAATTGAAAATGCAAACATAGATAATTTCCATATAGTAAAAATAGAAATTAAAGATGAAATTATTAAAATGGTTAGAACACATAGACCCATGAGAAACATGAATTGTGTTTCTGAGGTTATGCCGCTTGATTGATAAACTTGAGCTATAAATCCATCTTCTTGCAGTTGATTCATATCTGCCACTAAAGCCATGAAAGGAATAATAGAGGCGACACTAAATATCTCAAAGATAGCAACTAATGTGACTAAAATTTGAAGAACATAAAAACGTTTACGTTGACTTGGAGTAAGAAGCGTAAAAAGTTCTTTTAAAAGTTTATACATAATAAACTCTTATTTTTATTTTAGTATTGGCGCTATAATTTTCATTTTTCAAAAATTATTTCTTATGGTTGCTGATTAGGAATTGTTTGTATTTTAATGTTTTTATATCTTCCAATTAAGCTATAACTCATAACTAATAATGCTCTTTAGTAATGATATACTGACGAGTTATAACAATTAAGAGACCTAACAACACTCCAAAAATAAAACCCAAAAAACAAATTGATACACGATTAGGTTCTTCACGATCTTCCATAGCAGCGGGAGGATCTAGATAGGAAAAAACGTAAAACTCATTTGCTTCTATCAAAGTCAACTGTTGCACTTTATTCTGAAGTAGTTGCGCAATAACTTGCTTGATTTCAGTATAGCTTGTTTGTGATATTTGCTTATTCAAGAAATCTATTGATAAATTTGCTTCTTTTTTATCATTCATTCTAAAGAAGTAATTTATTTGGTTTACAATGAGATCTACCCAATCTTTTGCTATATTTGGTGATTGATGTCTTACAGAAACAGACACAAAACCTGTGTCATAATCCTGAGTAAAACTCATTATATCTTTAAATTCGTCATAACTTTCTTGAGCACTTGGAATTTCATTCCAAGTTTTTGTCTTTTCATTGTAGTCATTTTCATTATATGAGATTTTGTTAGTATCTGGATCCCAGGAGTCTACTGCCATGAGATTAGGTAGAAATATATTGGGTAGAATATAATCTTCAAAAAAACTAAGTGTTCTAACTTTTTCCATGGCCTTAATTGAATTTCCTGCAGGTTGCGATGATAAGTTGATACCTGCTAGACTAGCCAATCCTCCAATATTTGAATTTTTCTTAGAACCAACTTCAGCGCCAACTGGACTTAAGATAGCCTCTGATTGATATATATTAGGCAAGCTAAGACTAAATAAAACTGCTAATATTGATGAAAGCAAAGTGATAGCAAAGATAGTGATTTTACCATTCCAAATAGTTTGGAAAAGCTCTCTTATATTTATTTCATCAACAGAATTGTTATGCATATTTAAATTATTATTTTCCATTTTACTAATTATACAGGTTTATATGCGTTATTAAGATTAAGGCTAATTAATCTATCATTTAATTTCTAGTAAATAATTAGCATTATTATAGTTAGGAATGCCTATCTTTTATATAGTCAAAATGTTTTTTGTATACACTATTCTGTAAAGACGACATTGTTGATTGTCTTTTTGAAAGTCTTCTCCTGTAAAATGAACCAAATACTATACGAACAAGTATTTTCAAAGTTTTACTGTTATGAAAAAGATTTAAAATATTTGAACTCTTTTTGTAGCCAGCATATTTGAAATCTTTTATGTTTTCTTCAATTTTTTTATTGCTAAAATCTGTTTGAATAATAAAATTTACAAATATTTTTAAAAGTGCTTCAAAAATGCTTGGTTTTGTTGATAGCAGTCTTTTAATATAAAAAATTGTTCTATCTTTAATATCTGACGGCACATTTTCATCATGGAATATTTCTACGTATCGTGAGATCTGAACTCCCTGATCAACTAAATTCACAGATCTTAATGCAGAGCTTGCTGAATCTGAATGCACAGTAAAAAGAGCACCTACCTTAGAAAGATATGCAAAATCATATCTTGAAATAGCTCTTAACAAAAATCTCATATCATGAGCATCATCATACGCAGTATCCATTTCGTCATATATCTTTGCAACTTCTTTCCTAAAAACCATGCCAGTCCAAATTTGAGGAATATTGCCAGAATGAAAAGCATCAAAACCAATTTTTCCTTTGTAAAAACTAAGCTCGTCAGTGCATTCTTTATCATTGATTAAATTAGAATTTTCATCTATTTTAAAAGTATTTAAAATAACAAACATTATTTCAGGATGGTTATCCAATACATCAATTGCATTTTTATAAAAATCTTCGGCTAAACAATCGTCATCACTTAAAATTGAAAAGTACGGAGTGTCTACACTTTCAAACGCAAGCCTAAAATTTGCAAGAGCACCAATATTATTTTCATTGCAATGATATTTTATTCTGTCGTCAATTTTACGCATTTCGTTTACAACATCTTTTGTATTGTCATTAGACGCATTATCAAAAATGGAAAGTTGAATGTTTTTATAGCTTTGACCAAGAACGCTTAGCATTGCTCTTTGAAGAAGCTCTGGACGTCTATAAGTCGGTATTAGTGCTGTAATTTCATTACTCATGAAATTAATCGTCTTTTTCCCAATTGGGAATTCCAACAACATGCATTGGCTCTAATGGATTATCCTCTTTTGCACCAAAATTTAGTAAGTCCTCCCTGCCATAATCTTTTGCAATTTGTATTGCATGCTCACGAACAGTTTTTGGAATACCTGAACATACATTTATTGCTCCCGATTGGTTAGATAACGAAATGTCAGCAATAATCTTGCCAGCAGTAGAAACATCCATAAAGTCTCGAACTTGATTTCCAGACGAAAGTTCTGCGGATTCACCTTTGTTTAGCTGATTTTTAATGTATGGTACCAACCTTCTATCATCTTCTCCTTCTCCAAACAAATAAAATAGCCGACACCATGCGAATGAAATATCATTTTTATTAAAAAGCTGTTCTAACATATGAAAGGTGGCTAACTTTGCAGCTGAATAAATTGTATGAGATTTCAAAACACCATTAAATGGAATTGGATCATTAGAAATTTCATATTCAGCACAAGTTCCAATACCTAGGAACTTTTTTACACCTGAGGCTATGCACCCTTCTGCCAAATTTAGAGAACCTCTTAAGCAATCCATATTGCTTAGAGAGGTATAATATGATCCTGGCTCAGCATACCAGGCTGCATTTATAACAATATCTACATCTTTGCATTTAGATCTCCACCATGAGCTTGTTTCACTAAAAATATTTTCTGTTTCAACTATTGAAACTATATTTTCTAAATTATTGTATGTCTTTTCAGAATTCTTCCTAATTACCAAGACAATATCAACATCATACTTTGAGAGATGCTTCAAAATTTGATTTCCAACAAATCCTGTTCCTCCAGTTAATAATAATCGTTTTCTCATATAAAAATGAAGTAATTTAGCCTACTCTTATAAAGTAAAATTTTTATCAAGCTCTTCTATTCTTTCTTCCAATAAGCCCCAATCACGATCTTTTTCAGAAACTACAGTTGGTTCAATTGGCCAATCAATAGCTAAAAGAGGATCATTAAAAAGTGCTCCAGATTCATACTCAATATTGTAATAAGCTGAAATAGCATAAACAGCTGTAGAATTTGGTTCCAATGTTATAAAGGCATGGCCAAACCCTTCCGGAACAATCATACTTTTGCCATTGTCAGGAGTAAGCACCTCACCATACCATTGGAATCTTGTTGGTGAATCTGGTCTTAAATCAATCCCAACATCCCATATTGAACCTGAAGTACATGCGACAACTTTTGCTTCAGAAAAAGGCGGGTACTGAAAGTGAACTCCTCTTAATGTTCCAGCCTCAACTGAGGTTGATGTATTCACGTGAACAATGTTAGTTGGTCTACCTGCTTTTAAAATATCATCTTCACCAAACAATCTTGAAAAGGACCCTCGGTTATCTTTTATAATTTTCCTATGTAGAACATATAAATCTGAAATTGGTGTTGATTCAAGTTTCATATTTTTACCAAATTAGTTTAATTTTTTCATAGAAGGTTGGGCTACCCATATGTTAGCATCTGGGGCTAATTTTTTAATATTTGAACTAAGTTCATCAGCAATATTCCAAGGTAAAATTAATACATCATGAGGATTTTCAGAATTTAATTTTTCTGGACTCAAAACTGGAACTTGAGAACCTGGCAAGAATTTTCCATGTTTCTCATGACTGGCATCAACAACGTATTTAAGCGTCCTTGAAGCCTCACCAACAGCATTTAAAAAAGTATTTCCTTTATGCGCTGCACCATAACCAACAACCACATGACCTAATTTTTCTCTTTCAATAAACCATTCTCTCAAGCCATTGATTGCATTATTAGATCGAGCTGCAAAATCTTTCCATTTATCCTCATCAAATAAACCGGATGCCTTTTCTTCATCTAAAACAGTTTTAACTGTATTGTCAGGCACCTGAGATTTGCTCAACCAATACCTATTAGAACCACCGTGAGTAGGGAGACGATCAACGTGAAACAATTTTAAACCACACTTTTTAGATACAATATCAACTGAATGCGCCGTCAAGTATGAATAATGTTCATGATAAATTGTGTCAAAAAAGGCATTATTTAATAATATGTCAAATGACGGATTTTCAATGGTAATAGTGGTTGTATCTCCTGAGAGTATTTCCATACCTTTGGTAAAGTCTTGTTGATCTGGAATGTGAGCATAAACATTGTTTACACATATTAAATCTGGATTGCCATATTCAAGTAATATCTCATTAGCTAAATCTACTCCAAAAAACTTAGAAATTGTCGGGACCCCAGCCTGCCTAGCAATCTCTGCTGTATTTTCAGGAGGCTCAACATTTAAAACAGACACACCTAGCTTTTGAAACTGTGAAAGAAGATATCCATCATTTCCACCGAGCTCTATAACAAGACTTTCTTTATTAAGAGAAAGTTTGTTAACCATTTCTATTGCGAAGTTTGTTGCATGATTTACCCAATATTCACTTGCAGAAGAAAGGTATGGATATGTTTCATGAAATATTCTTTCTGGTAAGACATATTCACCAAGCTGCCCAAGCCCACAACTTTTGCATATCCTCAAATGTAGAGGAAACTTATCTAAAACTTCATCTGCATGCATGCCGTATTCAGCAGGAAGAGGTTGTTCTCCTAAATCTAATATACTAACTAAATTTTTAGAATCACATCCACGACAAACAACAGATCCTCGATTAGAGATTGGTTTTACTTGCATGTCAATATTTTCCTATTTGATGTGCATTGTATGAGTATTTCAGAATAAAATCTATTTCTGGTCACTGTTATTGTCAAATAAACTATCATGAAGATCTTTAACAGTTTCTTCAAATGTCATAAGTGGCTTATAACCAGTGTCAGCCACCAAATTTGCAATAGAAAAATCATCTTTTTCAAGAATAATATCGTTATATGGGAGCTTGCCAAAATTCATTTCTTTTTTTGATGGAAATAATTTATACATTCTTTCAACATATTCTCTTAATTTTCTTGGATCACCAGAGCCAACCCAATACTCTTCGTTTGATTTACCTTTTTCACAGACTAGGTAGTATCCAAGAGAGCAGTCTGACAAAGAAATTACATCAAAAAACTGTTCTCCACTTGAAAATATAAGATCATCTCCATTTATTAACTTTTGAAGTGTAACTTGTAAAAATGAATCTTTATCATCGTCTTCACCCATTACATGTGAATGAAGTAAATAAATATAATCAATAGTCATGTTTGATGCTTTTAATTGAAGCGCATATTTAGCAGCAATTTTAGCTACAGAATAAATAACATGTCTATTGTATTGATCATTTTTATTATGATCGAGTTTCAAATATTTATGTGTAAAAGCTTCTTCCATCGTGCCAACTTGCACAAAGCGTTTGCATCCAATATCTTCGGATATTTTTAGAGCATTTACACACCAAGCTACATTTTGCATCTGTGCATTTATATTTAAATCAGAAAGTTTAGTTTCGCCACCCCAAGCAAGATTAAAAAAAACACAATCATTTCCAACATTCCATCTAATTTCAGAAATTTTATCTCCTAGATTAGATATATCTTTCATATCAAGATTAATGTAACTAGCTCCCTTAATTCTTTTACTTCGTATCTTGGAAATATAATTTTTATCTTTTCTGCCAATAGCCAATACATCAATTCCCTTAGAGACTAAGAATTCAACAAATGATGATCCTATGAACCCAGTTGATCCGGTTATGATAGCTTGCTTCATTTTTTATTAATTATCATTGAAATTATATTGATTATAAAATGGTATAAAGTCAGTATCTTTACAAAGTAAATCATTATTAAAAAAATGATATGAAAAAATATCAGAATAATCTAATTCATCTATGACTAGCCCTTTGATATATTTTTCAAAATTTATAAAATAGTTTCCCAGTGTGGTTGGTTTTCCATAACCTATATAGTAATTAGATTTATTAACGCCTTTTAAACCTAAAAGGTAATATGCTGATGCAACGTCTTTTGTCGAAATGACATCAAATAATTGCTCATTTTTTGGCAAATCATAACTTTCTTTAGAAATTATTTTCTTAAGTGTTTGTGGAACGTATCCTCCAATTGATAAATCAGGAGATAATGGAACAGATAAACGAGTATGAATATAGTCAATTTTTTCAAGGTAAGATGTCATCAAACACATATCTCTCGATGCTAACTTTGCAATAGCATAATTTTCTTGGGTTGAGTTAAATTTTGATCCTTTGTTCAAATGCCATTCTGCATAAGTTTCCTCAATGGTTCCTGAATTGATAAACTTTGAGCATCCAATGTTTTTTGCTGCTTTTATGGCATTAGATGACAGAGTTACATTTTTAAGTTGTTGCTCTATAGAACCATCTGTTAATCTTTGCTCACCAACCCATGCAAGATGATAAAAAACGCAATGATTGCTTGGCTTCCAATTTATTTCATGAATCATTTCTCCAAGACGAGATATGTTATTCATATCTAATTGAAGGTAGGTAACTCCTTTACCGAATATATTTTTAATATCAGAATTAGATAAATTTCTTCTACCCAAACAAAGAACATCTATTGAGTTATTTGCTAAATATTTAGCAAGTGATCTTCCAACTAGACCGGTCCCTCCTGTTATTATCGCTTTATGCATTTTGAGTCATGATTTAAATATTCTTTGAATACTCAATTATTTGGGAATCTGTAAATTTCTCCATGTCCATATCATCCCTCCAAGATTTATGCCATTCAACGGTCTTACTAAGAGCATTTTCTATATTCCACTGTGGTGACCAATTTAAATTTCTGATTGCTTTTGTGCTATCAAGTTTTAGTTGGACTGCTTCATGTGGTTGTTGGTTGTCATCGACTGACCAATCTGAATTTGGATTAAGTTCGCATAGTTTTTCTACAATCCATTTAACTGATTTAGAATCTTCATCTCTTGGGCCAAAATTCCAAGCCCCAGAATAGGAATCTCCATTTTTAAAAAGATTTTCTGCAATTAATAAATATCCATAAAGTGGTTCAAGAACATGCTGCCATGGTCTTATTGAATCTGGAGACCTAATCATTAAAATTTCGCCTGAATCAATTGACCTGAAAAAATCTGGTATAAGCCGATCAATTGCCCAGTCACCACCTCCAATTACGTTCCCAGCTCTTACACTTGCTATGAATTGATTATTTTCTTTCAAGAAAGACTTATGAAATGCTGAAGAAACTAATTCAGCACAAGCTTTACTGGCTGAGTAAGGATCATGTCCACCCAACCTGTCGTCTTCTTTATATGGTTTAGTCCATTCTTTATTCTCATAGCATTTATCAGTAGTGATATTTACAATTGCCCTAACAGTGTCCGTTTGTCTTATCGATTCAAGGACATTTGCTGTTCCAATTACATTAGTAGAAAACGTCTCTATAGGATCTTGATATGATGACCGAACTATCGGCTGTGCAGCCATGTGAATCAAAATATCAGCTTTTGATTTTTTTATAGATAAAGAGATTTTATCGAGATCTCTGATATCTCCAATAATTGAACTTGATAAACGGTCCTCTAAATTTGTTGCTTTAAAAAAATTTGGGCCAGGATTTGGATTAAGGGAATAACCATGGACATTTGCCCCAAGCATAGAAAGCCAATGAGCTAGCCATCCTCCTTTGAAACCTGTATGGCCCGTTAAAAAAACTGATTTTTTATCCCAGAAAGATTTATCCATTACCACACTTTCCATGGCGCTTTACCAGAACTCCATAACTCATTAAGCTCATTTTTTTCTCGTAAAGTATCCATAGGCTGCCAAAAACCATCATGCATATAAGCAGATAATTCATTGTCTTTAGCTAATTTAGTAAGTGGCTCATTTTCCCAGCTAGTTGTATCTCCCTCGATTAAGTCAATTACGCTTGGGTTTAGTACAAAAAATCCTCCATTGATCCAACTTTGTTCGCCCTCAGGCTTTTCTTCGAACTTGTTAATAAGATTATCAGAGCCGATTTTAAGAGCACCAAAACGACCTTGAGGTCTGGCTGCAGTAAGAGTTGCTTTTTTGCCATGTTTCATATGATGTTTTATAAGCTCAGAAATATTTACATCACTTACCCCATCTCCATAAGTGAAACAAAATTCAGATTCGTCTTTAACATAATCTTTTATTCTTTTCAGACGACCTCCAGTCATCGTTGATTCACCTGTATCGATAAGAGATACCTTCCAAGGCTCGGATTTATTTTGATGAATATCTATCTTGTTATCTTGAATATCAAAAGTAACATCTGACATATGTAGGAAGTAATTTGCAAAATATTCTTTTATTAAATACCCCTTATACCCACAACAAATTATAAAATCATTAATTCCATAAAATGAGTATATCTTCATGATGTGCCATAGAATTGGCCTGCCACCAATTTCAATCATAGGCTTTGGTTTTAAGTCTGTTTCTTCAGAGATTCTTGTTCCAAGACCTCCTGCTAAAATTACTGCTTTCATATTCTTAAGACCACCTTTTTATATCAATTTAAAATTTTATAAATGTATATTAAATAAAATGAATGGTACCCGAGGCCGGACTTGAACCGGCACGATATTTCTATCGAGGGAT
>CESM01042099.1_pt1 | contig 21279 bp, 22 predicted proteins | sample 361421 | NCBI WGS metagenome assembly CESM01 (sample SAMEA2622219, study PRJEB7988) | marine metagenome | isolation source: saline water (ENVO:00002010), including | reverse complement strand
ACCCCAATGCAGCTAAAGCTGCGTTGGAGCTTCCTAGTGGACCGATTTTATTATTTGTCGGACGATTACAGTCGCTGAAAGGGGCCGATGTCGCAATTTCAACGTTGCATGCTATGGACCATAAAGACGCCACATTAGTTATTGTTGGCGGTGCCAGCGGGCAAGAAGGATCCTTTTACGAATCAGAAATACGTAACCTGGCAGATAACTTACCAGTTGGCAAGAAAGTGGTTTTCATCCCCCCTCAGCCACATCACATTCTAAGTACTTACTACAGGGCTGCTGATATTGTTATTGTTCCCAGTCGCTCAGAATCATTCGGCCTTGTGGCTCTTGAGGCTGCAGCATGTGGAGTGCCGGTTGTCGCTTCTTCGGTTGGGGGCCTGCAAAACTTGGTTGAGGATGGGAAAACTGGACTACTCATCAAAGGATGGGATCCTGCTGAATACGCCCAGGTTGTTGATTATTTGTTGTCTAACCCTTTTAAGTCAACCGAAATTGCAATGAATGCAGTTGATAAAGCCCAAATCTACACTTGGGGGCAAACAGCTGGGAGACTACAAAAGATATATCAGTCGGTGCTATCAAAAACTCTAGTTGAGTGTAGGTAAAAACGATGACGGATGACCTCTTCACACCAATAGAAATACAGTCAATCAAATCGACAATTGATCTTTGGTTGCAGAATCAGATAGATGAGGATGCTGTTATCAAATCAGCTGACTATGACGCTAATGAATCTCGCTGGTACGTGAGAGTTACAGGGGAAGAAAAACAGCATTACATGATTCTTCTTACTCTTCGGCAACGTACTCTGCACTTTGAGACCTACGTTATGCCCGAACCTGAAGAAAATAAAGAAGACTTCTACCACCATTTCCTAATGAGAAATAACAAGCTTAAGAATTTATCATTCTCAATAGGTCAAGAAAATGCAATATACCTCTCAGGCGAATTACAGAATCAATGGGTTTCTGAGAACAGCCTTGATTGGATGATCGGAAGCATGTACGAAACTATTGAATTAACGTTCAAACCAGCTCTCAGAATAGGATTTGCTTCACGGTTTTTTGGGTAGCATCCGCATTGAAACCTGAGAAAAGATTCTCCAAACGTTTATAAAGCTACTACCTTTACAACATGGGACAAAAGCTTTCAATCGTAGGTGGCGGAAAGATGGGCGAGGCTTTACTCGCAGGTCTTCTATCTGCAGATTGGGCTTCTCCAGAGAATATTTCAGTTGTTGAGCCAGACGAGGTCAGAAGAGTAGAACTCATCGGGAAGTTCAAGGGGGTTGAATGTTCTGAAACTTTAACAAGCTCCGATAACTATCTCCTTGCAGTGAAACCTCAACTTGTTTCAACTGTTTGTGAGGAATTAAATACTCACAATCCACGAAGAATTATTTCAATAGCAGCTGGGGTCACTATTCAATCAATTGAAGAAAAATTTAATTCAGGTACCGCAGTTCTGAGAGTAATGCCTAATACACCAGCGATGGTCGGAGAAGGTATGTCTGCTATTGCGGCAGGGTCTTTCGCATCATCCGATGATTTGGATTGGGCAAGCTCAATTCTCTCAGCCGTAGGTGAAGTCGTGATAGTGAATGAAACTGCACTTGATGCCGTGACAGGACTAAGCGGGTCGGGACCTGCATATTTATTTTATCTTGCAGAGGCAATGACCCAAGCTGGAATCGCCAACGGGTTAGACCCTTCAGTTGCAGATGTTCTTACACGTCAAACCTTACTCGGGGCTTCTATGCTACTAACGAAATCAGGGGTCACTCCAGAAGAGTTGCGCAACTCAGTTACATCACCAAATGGAACTACAGCTGCCGCAATTGGGTATCTTCAATCAAACGACTTCCTCTCGCTGGTCGAAAAAGCAGTCTCGGCAGCAACGGATAAGTCAAAAGAATTAGGAAATTAAATTTACCCGAATCTATTTGATTTAGGATTTGCACTTTTCAACCAAGCGCCTAAGGTGACGCATCTAGAGATATTTGAGGTCACTAATGCAAAAGGAAAACGCATCGCTTCCAAACTTCATGACCGTAGGTGAAGTTGCTGACCTTATGAGAGTTTCCTCAATGACAGTTTATAGATTAATAAAGGCTGGAGATTTAGGCGCGGTGAGAGTTGGAAAATCATACAGAATTCGAGAAGACGATATAAACACTTTTCTGGCTAGCCGTTATAACCAGACTGGATAGATACAGCGCAACTAGGCTGATGAGAAGCCTGTAGCGATACAATTTAACTGTGGCATTGAAGAATTACAGCACAGTCAGCTTCCTCAGTGATTATGGCAATAAAGATGAATTTGTCGGAGTGGTGAAATCTGTCATCCGTTCAATTGCGCATGAAGTGTCAGTTATTGATATCACTCATGGAATCAAACCGCACGATATTCGGGCTGGAAGTCTTGCGTTAGCACGTGCGTCTCAATATCTGCTACCAGGTATAGTGCTCGCAGTTGTAGATCCTGGTGTCGGCGGCGATCGACGCGCCGTTGCGATTGAAATCAATAATGGTGAATACGTTTTCGTGGGCCCAGACAATGGACTCCTTGCTTTGGCTATTGCAATGCTGGGAGATGTTACCGCAGCGATTGAATTGGATAACCCTAATTTTCATATTCCGACATATTCATCGACGTTTGATGGAAGAGATATCTTTGCTCCGGTAGCTGCACACTTATGCACCGGAGTGCCGATTAAAGAATTGGGTACTCCAGTATCAGAGCTTTCTCTCCAGCCAGGATTAATGCCCGTGTCCTCCATGGAGGGAAACTTCCTTGTCGCCGAAGTTCTCTGGCAAGATCACTTTGGGAATCTTCAACTGAACATTTCTCAAGAGGATATTGAAGGCTTTAACGAAAATTTGGTTATTCATATAGGAGATAAGGTTCGCACAGTCCGAAAAGTAAACGCATTTAATCAAATACAGGAATCAGAAATCGGAATTATCTCTGACTCTTCTGGCCTTTTGTCTTTGTGCGCATTTGGTCGCTCCGCTGCAGAAGAGATAAGGGCTAGCGAAGGTCAACAGATAAAAATTGAAAATGGGTCGCCTCTCCAAGAAACACCAACCATGATCACCATCAAGGACAAACCATGAGAAAAGCAACCTCGCTAGCTGTTTTTGTTCTTATTGGAGTAATCCTCTTCGCAAGTTTGTTGCAACTGTTTTTCTTAGCTAGGTAATTTTTCTATCAACAAATTATCAGAACAGCTAAAAGCCGATAGATTCTAAGTAAAGAAAGGTACTTCAGCTCAGAATCTATGCGGTTTTGGTTTGGCACGAGCGTTTCGTATCAGCGATGCTGGTAGTACAACAAATGGGAAGTTAAAAGACAAGGAATCACAGTTTGTCTCTTGTAGTAGTCGGATTAAACAATAGAACTATGCCACTCGATTTATTTGAGTCGTTTGCGGTGTCTAACGAAGATCTTCCCAAGGCATTACTCAGCGTGAAGTCTCGAAGACACGTAAGCGAGGCAGTTTTGCTTTCCACTTGTAATCGGACTGAAGTATATGTCTTCGCTGAGAAATTTCATGGAGCATACCAAGACATTCGTGATTTCTTCTCAGATTTATCAGACCTTTCAGCTGATCAATTCAATGACTACTTGTACGTTCACTATGAGGATGAAGCAGTGAAACACCTCTTCTCTGTTACCTGTGGTTTGGACTCTGCTGTTTTGGGAGAAAATGAAATACAGCACCAAGTAAAAGTTGCTTGGCAGGCCGCCCAAATAGAAGATACTTGCGGGACAACCATAAATGCAGCTTTTCGCCGAGCCCTTGAAGTAGGAAAGCGGATAAGGACCGAGACACACCTCACGAAGCAAACTCCATCTATAGCTCGATCAGTGATTGAGATGGCAGAAGAAAACCTTAAAGGTTTAGAGAACAAAAATATTCTCATCCTAGGAGCTGGTGAAATGGGGGAGGGAATGGCGAACGCCCTCTCTAAACGTGATACTGGCAAAATCGCTTTCTCAAATCGAAATCTAGACAAAGCCCAAAAAATGTCTGAGAAGTTTGGTGGCGAAGCTATTGAAATTAATCAAATCCCATCTTCACTCAAAGAATTTGATTGCTTCATTTCTAGTACGGCAGCAACAGATATTCTTCTTTCAAAGGATGACTTATCGGAGCACATCAATAAACCACTACTGATCATTGACATTGCTATACCCCGTGACATAGATCCCGGAGTATCCGAAATCAAAGGTGTTTCGCTACTTGACATGGATAACCTTCAAGACTTTGTTGAACCACATCGCAAAGCACAAGAACGAGACCTAGTCACATCCCGCTTAGTTATAAGTGAAGAAACTAATCGTTTCTTAGATCAGCAGTCAGCACGAAAAGTTGCTCCGCTAATTGCAGAATTCAGAGAAGGTGCAGAAGAGATTCGCCAAATTGAATTAAAACGTTACGAAGCAAGGCTTGAAAGCCTTACCGATGAACAACGCGATGCGATTGAATCTCTTACACAAGGAATATTAGGAAAAATACTTCACGACCCCACTGTTTCGCTCAATGAGGCAGCTGGTTCACCTCGGGGTGAACGTTTAGCAGACGCACTTCGTGAACTCTTTAATCTCTAGTAATCTATAAAAATGAAATTAAGGGCGGCTACGCGTGGAAGTCCGCTAGCCATGTGGCAAACAAATCACATAGCGGCGTTACTGGAACAACATGGATACCAAGTTGAAGCGGTGATTGTCGAAACTGATGGAGATAAAGATCAGGTAAGTCCACTCCATAAAATTGGTGGACAGGGCATTTTCGTGAAAGAAGTTCAATCATGCGTGATCCAAGGACGAGCAGATTTCGCCGTCCATTCACTAAAAGACCTTCCCTCCGATACACCTTCTGAACTTGTTCTAGCAGCTGTTCCTGAGCGTGGCGATCCACGAGATGCGCTAGTAGGGAGCACATTAGTGGACCTAAAATCAGAAGCGAGAGTAGCAACCGGGTCAATCAGAAGAAAATCTCAACTAGCTGAAATTAGGCCCGATATTTCATTCCATGAACTGAGAGGAAATATCCATACTCGACTAGAAAAGGCTAAAAATTTTGATGCCATAATCATCGCTGCTACAGCATTAGAACGACTGAGATTAATTCCCGAGGTAATTGAAATCCTTGAGCCCGATGTCATGGTTCCGCAAGTAGGGCAAGGGGCTATAGGACTTGAATGTTTAACTAACAATTTTGATGTCCTAAGCGCATTAAAGAAAATCGAGGACCCATCAACTCGTAATTTAGTTAACATTGAGAGATCCTTTCTCAAGGAAATCGGAGCTGACTGCAGCCACCCAGTCGGCGCCCACGCCACACTAGAAGGAAAGCAAACACGAATACGATCTTTCCTTTCCGACAGCAAAACCGGAAAAAACTTTCACGATAATAGAATCAGCTCGAATCCAGAAACTCTTGGCAAATTAGTAGCAAACGAATTACTCAACAGATTAGAGAAGGGATAATGTGCCCCACTCCCAACCAACACAACACAAAGCCCACTGTTGTCATTACCAGAACCCCCAGTCAGAGCAAAGAATTAATTCAAGAATTAATTGACTTAGGCTTCAACGTTATCTCACGCCCCACTATTGAAATCGCTTTGCCTGATGACGAGAGCGCCTCTCTTACAAATGCGATTCGGAATCTCTCAGTCTATGAATGGGTCATTCTGACTTCCTCAAATGGTGCAACTGAGTTTGTAAAAGCTGTAAATAGAATCGGTATTCAAAAACTTCCCAAAATAGCAGTTATCGGATCTAGCACTGAAAGGACATTAGATAACCTCGGGATCAAGGCTAGCCTACGCCCAAATCAACAAGTCGCTGAAGGGCTATTAGAAATATTTCCTTTTCCAGGGGATAGGAATAAAGTGTTGCTTCCCGTAGCAACAAAATCGAGAGAACTTCTTCCAAAAGCTCTCAATGAAAAGGGTTGGAACGTGGATCTTGTCCATTCATACAAAACAATCAAACCAAAGCATTTCCAACCTTTTGACAATAAAAAATATAATGCAGACTATGTAGTCTTCACTTCTCCATCAACTGCAATCAATTTTATTGAAATGTATGGGAAAGAGAATTTACCAGAACAGATCATATCAATCGGGCCCGTCACATCAGAAGAGATCAAAAAAAGAGACCTAACTGTTTACCGTGAAGCGGCTCCACACGACTCAACAGGCATCCTCCAATGCTTGCGTGACTTACTTAACTGAACGTAACAAACGTTCTAGGTCTAACTGAAGAAACACACACTTATACTGAAGGGGTGACTTTCCCGCTGCATAGACTTCGAAGGCTCAGAAAAAACGGAGCAATACGGCGTCTAATATCTGAAACTACCCTTAATGTTGATGATTTTGTTGCACCATTGTTTGTGCGCGAAGGAATCACTGAAGCCCAGCCAATTACTTCATTGCCGGGGGTGTTCCAACACACGAGAGAGTCTCTAAAACGTGAAATAGATGAGATTACAAATCTTGGAATACCGGGCATAATTCTCTTTGGAATTCCAGAAAATAAAGACTCAACCGGTTCAGAAGCCTGGAACCCAGACGGCATTGTGCAACAAGCGATCGCTGACTGTAAAAGTATCTCTGGGGATGATTTGGTCATAATGTCAGATCTCTGCGTGGACGAATACACAGATCATGGTCATTGTGGCGTAGTAAACGATGATGGATCAATAGATAACGACCTGACACTGGATTTATATAAAAGAATTGCAGTCGCACAAGCAAACGCCGGCGCTGATGTAATTGCTCCAAGTGGAATGATGGATGGGCAAGTAGCAGCAATACGAAACGCACTTGATGAAACTGGTTATGTTGACACTCCTATATTGGCCTATTCCGCTAAGTATGCGTCCGGTTTGTATGGCCCCTTCCGTGAAGCCGTGAATGTCTCGCTAGAAAACAGTGATCGGAAATCATATCAACAAGACTGGAGAAATAAGAGAGAAGCAATGAACGAGATCAAGGCAGACCTTGATGAGGGCGCAGATATGATTATGGTAAAACCAGCCGTAACCTACTTAGATATCATCGCTCAAGCCAGAGAAATTACTGATGTCCCGATAGGTGCATACCACGTCTCAGGCGAATACTCCATGATTAAAGCTGCAGGTCAAAAGGGGTGGATAGATGACAAACAAGTAGCTATAGAGCAACTAACCGCTGTGAAAAGGTCGGGTGCAAACTTTATTTTGACTTACTTCGCGAAGGAAATAGCCGAATGTCTCTAAATGAGGATTACTTTGCCCGAGCCAACCAAGTCATACCAGGTGGTGTCAATTCTCCCGTTCGATCATTCAGATCAGTAGGCGGTACTCCATACTTTGTCAGTAGAGCTGAAGGCCCATACGTGTGGGATACTGAAGGGACTCGCTACATAGACTACGTAATGAGCTACGGCCCGGGCATCGTAGGACATTCCCACCCACAAATTATTGATGCAATTCAGCAAGCATCGGGAAACGGAGCTACCTATGGGGCTCCCACTCTTGCTGAAATTACAATTGCAGAACAAATCTGCAATCGAGTAAAGGGAGTCGAAATGGTTCGGCTTGTTTCTAGCGGTACAGAAGCGACAATGACTGCGATTCGCCTGGCGAGAGGTGCTACTGGACGAGACAAGATAATGAAGTTCTCAGGGCATTACCATGGGCATGCGGATAGTCTTTTAGCTGCTGGAGGAAGCGGAGTAGCTAATCAAGGAATATCAGGGTCGGCAGGAGTTCCCAAGAGTGCAGTAGCCGATACGATAGTTGCCCCTTGGAACGAACTTCCCGAACTTGATGAATCCATCGCGGCGCTAATTCTTGAACCCCTTCCGGCCAATATGGGAATCGTGCCTCCCAGCCCAAATTTTCTACTCGAGCTTCGCAAAGCCTGTGACAGCAAAGGCGTTCTGCTTATCTTTGATGAAGTGATTACAGGTTTCAGGCTGTCTAAAGGTGGAGCGTCACAATGGTATGGAGTGCAGCCTGATCTTTGGTGTTTCGGGAAAGTCATTGGTGGAGGCCTACCAATGGGAGCATATGCCGGCTCTAAAGAAATCATGAGCAATATTGCTCCTTTAGGTGATGTGTATCAAGCGGGAACTCTGTCGGGAAACCCTATTGCTACTGCTGCTGGAATAGCACAGCTACAAATCCTTAATAATGATGCTGCGTATGGAGCACTGACTCAGTCGGCCAGGAATTTAAGCGATGGTTTATCTGAGATATTCAAGAATGCTGGAATTGAAGCAGTAGTTCCCAGAGTAGGGACGCTATTGAGTATTTTCTTTACTAAGTCAAACCCAATTAATTTTGATCAAGCGCAATTCGCGGCGGAGAATGGTATGTATGCAAAGTTCTTTCACGGAATGCTAAAGCGAGGAGTTGCTCTGGCACCGGGCCCTTACGAAGCTTTATTTCCAAGCCTCGCACATACAAGCGAGGTAATTGACCAAACTCTGGAAATAGCTGAAGAAACTATTTCTGAGATAAGCCAAAAGTGATTAATGACAAACTCGCTTCAGTTTGCTTTAAAGCATTGACCTAGGATCTAACGACCCACGAAGCACACCTCGCAATTATTTACTGATGGTCTCCACGTCGTGGCCTCTTCCATTCGTCGTAAATAGAAAGAAGCGACCTTGTAGAGGGGTCGTAAGAGGAATAGTCTTTGGTCATGGCGATAGAGTTTTGAATATCTTCTGCGATTGATTTTCCAAGCTGAACTCCCTCTTGATCAAAGCTATTGATATTCCATATAGCTCCCATCGTGAACACTTTGTGCTCATAAACTGCAATGAGTTGACCTAGAGTATATGGCTCCAATCTTTTCCCTAGGATGGTTGTACTCGGTCTATTTCCATCTGCGTCATGGTGATTTGAATTATGACTGGAGCCCAGAGCAAGTGCCTTGCTTTGGGCAAAGCAATTTGCGACTAGAATTTCATGCTGGAGAACAGATTGGTTTAACCGGTTGAAAACAAAATTTGATGGATCAGAAAAGACTATGAAATCCGAAGGAATAATAGTTGTTCCTTGATGAAGAAGTTGAAAGAAACTGTGCTGGGCGTTCGTTCCGATTCCACCTAGCACAATAGGGCTTGTGTGTGCTGTGACTTTTTCGCCATTCTGAAGTGTATTTTTACCGTTACTTTCCATCTCCAACTGTTCAAGGTAAGACGGAAAGTATTTCAAATCTTCTGAATAAGGTAATACAACATGATTTTCATACCCCAAAAAATTTCTGTTCCAAATACCAATTAAGCCCATGAGAACAGGAATATTCTCTGATAGATCAACCGATCTAAAATGCTTATCAATACTTCGGGCACCATCATGTAGGGACGCATAATGGAGGTCCCCGAGCGCGATCATCAATGCAAGGCCCACTGAAGAGAAGATAGAGAATCTACCCCCGACCCAGTCCCATATTGAGAAGATGAGATCTTTTTGAATTCCAAACTGTGCAGCTTTTTCAGCATTAGCAGTTACAGCAATCAGATGTTGCCTAAGAACCTCCTCCCCACTTCCTAAGCGTTTCTGAAGCCATTTAATAGCTGTTTCAGCATTTTTTATTGTTTCCTTTGTAGTGAACGATTTAGAGTTAATAATGAATAGGGTCGATTCGGGATCTAAGTCTTCCAGCTTAGAAACAACGTCAGAAGGGTCAATATTCGAAATAAAGCGAAGGGCTCCATCCCAGGCTACGTAGTCTTTTAATGCTGTAGAAGTCATTAATGGACCTAGGTGAGATCCCCCTATGCCGATATTTACAACCGTGCTGATTTCTTTGCCTGTAGATCCTCGCCATTTCCCATCACGAACATTTGAGGCGAAGAGCTGTGCTTTCGTCAATTCAGAACGAATTATGTCATCAACATCCACTTCAGGAGTGCCTCGTGACCGCAGAGCTGTGTGCAGAGCGGGACGGTTCTCAGAAATATTCACCGTCTCGCCATTGAATAAGTCGTTTATCTTTCTCGGGAGTTCAAGCTCATAAGCTAAAGCAACAAGAAGGTTAAGTGTTTCTTTGGTTATCTTTTGCTTAGAAAAGTCAATATAAAAATCCCCCAAAGGATTACTGCGATCATTAAATCTAAAAGACAAATCCTCTAAACGAGAAGGATCTCCAAGCAATAACTCTTTCAAGTTGCTTGCCTCAAGCTTAGAACTATGCTCAGATAGCTCTTTCCATGGTTGAGTATCAGTTGGGTCAATCACATTACTATGATTGCACGTTATTTCACCCAGATGCTTCTTCTAAGTTTTCTTCGTAGGCTTCTTTTGCTTCAGGGTTCATTTCAAGGAACTCAAGAAAGTTCGCGAAAATTGATTGGGGAGAAATACCGAGTTCCCAATCAGGTATTGCACCCGACTCTACCCACAAGACATAAGCTTCAAGTTCGCCTGCATCTTGTAAGCCATGCGTTACTCGTTCGTAAAGAACAACCTCAAGAATTTCGTAAGATTCAAGTGCTGCGAAATTTGGCATGACACCCTGATTCTGTGAGATCCGTTGCCCACCCTCTCTGTTCGGATCACCATATGGTGTTCCAGCAGCGGAGGAACCATTCACCACCCAGGCAACATGGCTTTCAACATCAGGGAATGTTTTAATTACTTCGCCATCATTGAGTTGGTAACCTACGCCACCGCCACCTCCAGCACCGTGACATGCAGAACATTGAGCATAAACAGCACCACCGGCAGCTATAGGCCCTGCTTCGTCATATGTTGGTGCTTCGAGAGTGCCCCAAATCATAAATGCCCAGATCGGAAGGAAAAGTGCTACTGGAGCCATCCAAACTGGGATTTTCTTTCGCTCCTTAGCAGCAATGACCCAAGGCGCAACTGGTTTGGGAGGTTCAACTTTTTCAATCTCTGGTGGAGCAGATACTGGTGCTACCGGAGCAGATTCCGTAGTAGGAACAACTGCTGTTTCAGAAGAGTCACTTTGGCTGTCGGTCGCAGGTGCAGCACCTGATAAACGAGCTCGAGCCTCTCGTGAACGTTCTAATAAATAATCAGGTATTTCAACCACTGCAGCCTCCAAGGCGGGTATCTATTTCTAGAACAACATTACTGTTTCCTTTCGAAAACAAAGCAATACGTTCAAATCTTTTATAGTCGAATCTGTGCATTCGGTAGACTACCCTCTTTTCCTTCAACAGATCTACTCTTAACAAAAAGCTACATAACAGAACTGCCTCTCCTAGAATAGTGCTCTATTCTTGACCTTCGCCTAGTTAAAGAACCTCATTTTGGAGAAAAGAAGACTTTACCAATAGCTATCAAATCTGATTAAATCTGAACACTTCACTCACCAAATGGGATGAAACTTCTTTAAGCTCGGAAGTAGTGATTATTTACGAAAATTGACATAAAAAATCTGCCTTAATCGCTAACTTCCGTATTAAACAAATCAACAGGAAATAAACTTAAATACTATTATTCACCCTTTTCTTTAAGAAGGGTGCCACGATGTGTAGACAGCTAAAATGACGTGGTAAAAATTAGATAAGCGCTTATGCTCAAAGTGAGCAAAAGTTTACTTGTGAACCACTCACGAGGGGAAGAAAAAAGTGGCTCAAAAACGGCCTGTTGATGTAGTAGTAACAAAATTTTACGGAGCGATGATTACCTCAACCGTCGCTACGTTCGGAATCGTTGCTATTTGGGTGGGACTCACCAGAGATGCAAACGGGCGTCAGTTCCCATTCCTCAATACTGCATTTGTCTTAAGTTGGATAATCGCCGTCCTGATGACCGCAGGAATCTTAGAATATGCAAAGCGTAGACCAATTGATAACGAAGCCACATGGGGCGAAGCAAATGTATGGTCTGTATACGTATTCTTATATCTCTTCTGGATCTATGGAGTTGTTCCACACCAGTGGCTGACATTCACCGAAGCTGGACTATCTTGGCGAGCTGATAAGGAACTTATTGGCCCTACCGGTCTTGGCTTTACCAATGGTGAAGGAATCATACAATGGGCGTTACCATTCAAAATCAATTATCTTGTCGTCGGTCACCTTATAACTGTCATCATTTACGGTCTTGGGCTTGTGGCAAATGTTGCGCTTTGGTCCGTATGGCAAAATAGAGGCAAAGTAGCGCCTCCAGAAATTGAAGAGTCAACCTACGGTCGGCCGTTACTCAGAGAAGGAGCTTCATAATGGGTGTCCTTGATGCCAATCCTCCACTCCCGGAATTTCGAGACGATTATGTACTCCAAGAGGTAGATCGCGACTGGTTGTCAAAAGCAGTGAAACCGAAACAATTCATTCATATTGACCAATCAGAATGCATTATGTGTGAAGGGTGCGTTGACATATGCCCATGGAAATGTATACACATGGTTCAAACTGGAGCTATAGATGAAGCTATAGGAACAGAGCAGCCAGGAGATGATCCCGCAGACCATGTAATTTTCACGATTGATGATGATGTGTGTACCAGGTGTGCTTTATGCGTTGATCGCTGCCCAACTGGGGTCATCATTTTGGGAAAAATTGAAGACCCACCTGCCGATGGTGACAAACACCAAAGAATGCCAAGTCACGGCTATGGCTATGGAATGAGATTGGGTTAAAGCAATAATGGAAAAAAATAAGATCAAAATTAAAAATCAAGATAAAGACATAAAGGTAGGGAAGTAACGTGGCAAAGCAGTCACTAGGCGAGAAGTTTGCTGACATCTCAGAAAAGACAAAATCATCACAGGCCTGGAACTCAATATTCCGCCCTGGGTCAATTTTCCGAAAAGGCTACTCCGATAGCCCCCGTAATAGATCCTATGTTGTCATGAACAGCCTCATCTATCATCTACACCCTGTGAAAGTAAAGCGCCATGCCGTAAAGGTTAGCTACACCCTTTGTCTGGGTGGACTTAGTTTCTTCTTATTCATATTGCTTACCGTCACCGGAATATTTCTAATGTTTTTCTATCGACCAACAGCTGCACAAGCATGGGATGACATCTACACACTGCAAACCTCAGTAACCTTCGGTTTGCTCGTTCGGAACATGCACAGGTGGGCGGCGCACTTAATGGTTCTCTCTGTATTCCTCCACATGGCTAGAGTCTTCTACCACGGTGCATACAAAGCTCCACGAGAGTTCAATTGGGTTATTGGGGTCATTCTTCTGACACTGACACTCCTCCTCTCCTTTACCGGCTACCTCTTACCTTGGGACCAGTTAGCACTCTGGGCAGTCACAGTTGGAACAAATATGATGGGGTATACCCCTGTTTTCGGAGACCAAGTCAGGTTCGTGCTCCTCGGGGGTGCTGAGATAGGAACAGATACCCTCCTTCGATGGTATGTTCTACACGTTCTTATGCTTCCCTTTGTAGCGGTTATCTTTATGGCAATTCACTTTTGGCGAGTAAGGAAAGATGGAGGTATCTCAGGTCCGTTGTAGACCACGATATTAATTATTATGGCTGAAATCCCAGAACACTTATTAAAACGAGCTCAAGAAGCTAAAGAAAGAGCGACTTCTGCAGGCGATACATCGTCGACTGAAGCCACAGCTTCTGAAAGCAAAATCCCACAAGAGTTACTTAACCGAACTGCAGCTGCTGGCAGTCAACCATCAGCAGTCGCAACTAAAGATGCCTCAGAAGAGATTACAGCTCCTCAACCACCTCCAGTATCCACAACTGGACCAGCAGGAAATACGCAAAGACTATTAGCTGTTGTTAAATCTGGATCAATTCAAGATGTGAAACTGAAGCCAGTTGACAAAGTGCACGTATGGCCTCACCTTCTCATCGTTGAATTTGTTGCCGCATTAGCAGTTACAGCATTCTGCGTAGTGTTTTCAATATTTGTGAATGCACCGCTACTGGAATTAGCTAACTTTAATCAAACTCCAAACCCATCAAAAGCACCTTGGTATTTCCTAGGTCTGCAGGAATTATTGACAATGTTCCATCCAATGGTCGCAGGAGTAACAATTCCTGGATTGGCACTCTTCTTGCTAATCCTTGCGCCTTACATTGATAAAAACCCTTCAAATAAACCAGAAGACAGAAAGTTCGCAATTTCCTTGATGACTGTTCACCTAATGTTCTGGGCAGTTCTTGTAATGATCGGTTCATTCTTTAGAGGACCAGGATTCAACTTCATATTCCCATGGGCAGACGGGCTTTTCTTCGAATTATGATCCAAAACACAAGCTCCCCTAAAGCATCAGCTAAACCCACCTGCTCTTGTTCAGGCGGTCACAAATGGTAGTTCTCCTATTTGCTATCCCTGCAGTCGTAATACTGGGATCCTTATTGCTTCTAGCTGCTTCAAGACGAAATGAAGCAATGAAAGTTGAAGGTCAACTCAGCCGAGAAACACGCCAACGTGATCTTGAAGCCCAAGAAATCTCGTCAGAAAGTCAACCAGCGGCTGTATCAGGTAGAGACATCGAGAAAGCAGCTGTAATTGAGCGCGCAGGCGGCACGGAATTAGAGATCCAAGAAACAGCCGCACCAGTTCCATGGACTGCCCCAGACGAGGAAGCAGTCGGAGTAGCACGGCGACAATTCTTGAACAGAAGCATCGTTGGGTTAATGGGGCTCTCAATAAGTAGCTTCGGAGCAGCTGTTCTGGCCTTCCTTTGGGGCGGCGGAGGCGGCGGCGGTTTCGGCTCCAAAATAAAAGTCGGGAATGTCACAGATATTGAAGCAAGGATAGATGGAGCTAATGGTTTTCTGTATGTACCTGAAGGAAGAATGTGGGTTACAAAATACCCAGCCGGATCTATTAAAAAGGCTGAAGCTGCTTATTCTGGGCCTGAGTTAGGTGGCATGCGAGGTGGACTCGTAGCGCTGTATCAAAAGTGCCCACATCTTGGGTGCAGAGTTCCGGAGTGTCAAACATCCCAATGGTTTGAATGTCCGTGCCACGGCTCACAATACAATCGTGTAGGAGAGAAAAGAGGAGGACCTGCCCCTCGAGGAATGGACAGGTTCGCTATGGAAGTTAAAGACGGGGTCTTTATTGTTGACACTGGAACGATCATTCAGGGTCCTCCAATAGGAACTAATACAACAGGTCAAGAAGCCGAAGGGCCAAATTGCATAGGCCAATCAGACCACTAACGAACGAACAGAAAAGAAATAACAGAACATGACACTTTACGCAGCATCAACACCAAGAACGATAGGACTCGTTCTAGCCATAATCGTGGCTGTTGGATTTGCTATTTACGTGCTGTTCAATATTCGAGCGGGACGGAAAGAAATAGGAGCAGAAGTAGAGCTAGCTCCCAATAGAAAACCCTATTACGATGACGAGACGCTAGAAACAAAGCGCTTAGATATTGCTCTATCCGCAGGCGTTGCCGTACTTATCATTATCGCTCTTTGCCTTCCTCTTTACTGGTTGGGAGAACCTGGACGCCAAGAAGGTTACGTCAACCTCACCGACAACCAGTTTGCAAGTAGAGGTGGAGAAGCATACGAAGAGCTATGCGCTCAATGCCATGGTGCTGCTGGGGTGGGGGGACAAGCTGCATTCACTATTCTTGACGAACAAGGACGGTATGTTTCAGGTGTCAATTGGACCGCACCATCGCTGAACGCGATCCTCTACCGTTTTACAGAAACAGAAGTTACTCACATTCTTAACTATGGAAGACCTCAGTCACCTATGCCCGCATGGGGCGCTCCTGGTGGTGGACCACTAACTTCACAGCAGATAGAAGAACTTGTTGCATATTTAGCAGCGATTCAGTTAACACCTGAACAGATGGCAGCCGAAGTAAAAGAAGGCATTAGAGAAAGTGTTCTCTCAGACGTACGAGATTCTTTAGTCAATCCCAATGATGAGCAACTCAAAGTAGCATACAATCAACTCGTCAGTGGACTAGGTGACGCTCTTGAAAATCAAAGGTTAGTTAAGGCGAATCCCGAATCAGAAATAGAAGAAATTGAAATTGCCGATAATGCAGTGCTTGCACTTTTAGATCAACATATTGATGACTTAGCTCAAAATAATGTTGTTAAATATGGTGAATACCTCTTCAACAACCCAGCTGGAGCAGGAGCCTATGCTTGCGCAAGGTGTCATACAGCTGGCTCTTCTTGGAATGCCAATGATGTACTTGCGGCAAATCCCAGTTTGCAAGGACTGGTCAACCCAGAAGTTCCTGGAGGAGGAGGATTTGGACCTTCCCTCATTGGAGTAACAACGCAATTCGCTTCAGCACAAGACCAGACATCATTTATTTCAGTCGGATGCGAACCAAACTTACAATACGGACTCAACGGAGTATGTGAACCTTCGGGGCAAATGCCAGGATTTGGACCAAACGCCACTGAACTTGAAGGCGCACTGCTTTCCCTTGAACAGATAGCTGCAATTGTCGAATATGAGAGAGGGCTTGAATGATTGATAAATTTCAAATCCTGCACATAGTCGCTGGCATAGGATGGGACCCAGAAATAAGGGGAGCTCTTACGGTCCTAGTAGGATCCCTCGTTTTATTTGGCTCGGTATGGTTAATTCTCAACACAAACCTCGGTAACCGGCTAGGAACACTAATTGCTCTAGCAGGATTCTTCGGTTGGATGCTAGTGATGGGAATCGTCTGGTGGATATACGGAATCGGTCTAACAGGAGATAGTCCTACATGGGAACCAAAAGAAATAATTTACGGTGATTTAAGTGAATCCGAGAGCGATGTTCAAAGACTTGGCTCCGATCAAATCACAATGACTCCAGCGACACAAATAGTAAACCAGTACTGTCCGGGTCTTATTGATGCCACGGTACAAGTACAAAGAGCTAGATATGTTGAACAGAACGTTGACTTGGTTCTCCAATATGATGCACCAAGACCATATTGCACAGAGTCATTAGGAGAAAAACTGGCAGTTGATTCTGAAACCCTAACTGACACTACAAAAGAGGCAAATGATCTGCTTATCGCTGATGCTGAACGAAGCGGTATTGAAGATTCACGAGTTCTTGACGAAGAATCGCTACAAAGCAGAATAGACACCGTCATAGATGACCAACAACGAAAACTCCAGCAACTCACCCTAAGTGGCCTTGCTGCACTCAGTGCTGACATCATTGTTGATGCTCAAACAGATAACCTTCTGGCTTTTAATGGGTGGAATTTACAATCAACAAGTGGTGCAGGAGAAGCAATCGCTTCCGCTGATGCATTCTTACTGAGCGACCAAGCGAGCCCATTCTACAATGGAGCGAGTGGTGATTTCTTCGTTCTCGACACTTTCCAAAAAGGTGGGAAGCCAAAGCGAAACAGCGACGGAGTTGTTGACAGAGTTTGGAACGAAATAAGGAATACCGTCGTCTTCTGGCATCCAACTAACACAGTTGTCGTAACAGTGGCACCAACACTAGAAAAGGAAGAAGTCGCAGGGCAAGCTCCACCCTTCCCAGAAATTAACTCAAACGCTCAGACTATTTCAGTAGTGATGGAACGAAACCTAGGAAGTCTACGACTGCCAGCAGCGATAACTACAATAGGATCTGCTTTAGCATTTATTGGTTTGTGTTACATGCTCAATACACGAGAGCGCGAACTACGCAGACGAACAGAAGAATGGGAATCATCAACAGCCCAATAGGGTAGGAGGGGAATTAAGTTGTTAGGTCAATATTTACCTATCCTCGCGATGCTAATTCTTGGCATCATTTTTGCCGGAGTCAGCCTCCTGGCATCCCGACTATTAGCACCAAGAAACCCAACTGCTGCAAAACAGGACCCTTACGAATGTGGAATAACATCCTCACAAGAACCACCAGAACGTTTCCCAGTCAGATTTTTTCTGGTAGGCATGATCTTCATAGTCTTCGACGTTGAGATCATCTTCATGTACCCATGGGCCGTGACATTCAGAGAAATAGGACTCTTCGGGTTAGTAGCGATGCTCATCTTCTCTTTCGCCGTCTTTGAATCCTTTCTTTACATCATCGGCAACGGAGCTCTTGAATGGGGGCCTGTGAAACAAATAATGAGAAAGTCTGTTGTCGACCCTAACAGAACAACTAACACCACAATCAGGCGTGTCGGGCTTGAAGGCCGAATTGAAGCTGAAGAAGAGGCAGCATAATGGCTAAATTACCCTTACTTGGTGACTCAAAAGATATTGGAGAATCAGGGCTAGCAGGACTAGATCACAACTTCCTGACAGGCAAAATTGAAGACCTAGTGAAATGGTCCAGAGCCAGAAGTATGTGGCCAGCAACCTTCGGGTTAGCGTGCTGTGCGCTTGAAATGATGGCAACAGGTTCCGCACACTATGACCTAGGTCGCTGGGGGATGGAAGTATTCCGAGCATCTCCCCGCCAAGCGGATCTAATGATAGTTGCCGGACGAGTTTCTCAAAAGATGGCTCCAATTTTGCGACAAGTCTACGACCAGATGATGGAACCTAAATGGGTAATTTCGATGGGAGTTTGTGCAAGCTCAGGAGGCATGTTCAATAATTACGCACTCGTACAAGGCGTAGATCAAATTGTTCCAGTTGATGTATACGCACCAGGATGCCCACCGGGACCTGAAACCCTAATGCACGCAATCCTTCAGTTACATGAAAAAGTTGAAACTGGAGAAATAACAAAGCGGAGAAATGAACTTAATGGTGGAGCAGGAATCATCGTTGAGCAGAGGGATGGACAAACAGCAACCAAGGTAGTCATAGGTAAATAAGAGATCATCATGTCCGACGAAACCGTAAATGAAGAAATTAATCAGAGTGATGACACTAATGTTTACGAGACCAGCTCTCGAGGCCAAAAAGTACTCCATACCAGTCGAAATAATTTCATAACCACAATAGAAGAACTGCACTCCAATGGATTTAATGTATGTATTGACGTCACCGCAGTTGATTATCTCGAAAATCCAGAGAGAGACCTACCAGTAGAAATAAGATCAGAAAGATTTGAACTTGTCGTCAATCTGCTTTCACATCAGAAGCGAGAGAGAGTACGTCTTAGAATCCAAGTTCCCGAGAGCGACCCCACAGTCCCAACTCTCTTTGATATCTTTCCAGGAACTGAAGCATTAGAACGAGAAGTCCACGACCTATTCGGAATAAATTTTGATGGGCACCCAGATATGACGAGAATATTAATGCCAGAAAATTGGCAAGGTCATCCACTCAGAAAAGATTATGACGTCGGGAAAATACCGGTTCAATTCAAAGAAGCGCCAGGTTCATGATGACAGATCAAGTAATGGCTAACGACCAAATCAATGAAGAGAATAATTCAGCTGAGAGAGTCTTCCGACGAGGAGACGATTCAGCAATTCTTCGACTATCTGAGAGCGAAGTCCAAGCCTACAAACCCGATGATGACCGGAGAATGGTAATCAACATGGGTCCACAACATCCTTCCACACATGGAGTTCTTCGCTTATCACTAGAGATGGAGGGTGAATCAGTACTCAGGAGTAAACCCATCATCGGATACTTACATACAGGGATGGAAAAAACCGGAGAACAACTCAGTTACCTACAAGGTCCAACGAACGTTACAAGAATGGATTACTCATCCCCGCTGTTCAGCGAACTAGCCTTTTCTCTAGCTACAGAAACATTGCTGGAAATAGAAATACCTCAAAGAGCAACTTGGATCCGCATGCTGATGTGCGAATTAAATCGCATCAGTTCTCACCTTCTATTCCAAGCCACCAATGGAATGGACATGGGTGCGGTTGGTGCAATGATTTATGGATGGCGTGAAAGAGAAGAAGTACTTCGCCTGTTTGAGATAATTACCGGACTTCGGATGAATCATAACTACATTCGGCCCGGAGGAGTAGCAGCTGATCTTCCTGATGGATGGAGAGATGATGTCCTGAGAGTTTTAGACAGTCTTCCAGACCGACTAGATGAGTTTGACACACTTCTCACCGGACAACCGATTTGGCATGAAAGACTTCAAGGAGTCGGCGTTATCAATACCGCCGAATGCCTTGCACTAGGTATAACAGGGCCTTTATTACGCTCAACAGGATATGCCTGGGATCTGCGAAAAGATATTCCATATCTTCAATATGATCAAGTAGAATTCGATGTCCTTGTTGGAACCTATGGCGATTGCTTTGACAGGTTTGCAATACGACTCAATGAAATTCGAGAATCAATGCGAATAGTTAGACAAATCCTTGAGAAAATGCCTCAAGGGGATTACAAAATTCAAGATAAAAAAGTAACACCTCCCCCACGAGCACGCATTGATGAATCAATGGAAGCACTCATCCACCATTTCAAAATATTTACCGAGGGATTCAAAGTACCAGCAGGTGAAGTTTACGCCTCCGTTGAATCCCCTAGAGGTGAGCTTGGCTGCTATATCGTTTCAGATGGTGGATCTAAGCCATATAGAATGCATATACGCGGCCCCTCATTCACTAACCTTCAAGTCCTTCCCCATATGCTTCAGAATTGTCTCGTAGCTGATGCAGTTGCAGTTATCTCAACTGTCGATCCAATTATGGGAGAAGTTGATCGATGAGCAGACTTTCTGAAGATAACCTCCGAATAGCCAATGATATTATTGACCGGTATCCAATCAGGAAATCAGCCTTAATTCCTTTGCTTCATCTCGCCCAAGAACAGGAAGGATGGGTAACCGATGAAGCGATGAATCATATTGCTGAAATTATCGGCATCACACCAGCAGAGGTTCTAGGGACCTGTAGTTTTTACGAAATGTTTAAACGTCAACCTAACGGAGAATACCAAGTTAATATTTGCCACGGAATATCTTGTCATTTATTAGGGGCAGACCAACTAATACACCATGCCGAGGAAACGCTTGGTATACGTGAAGGGGAAACTACATCCGATGGAAAATTTACACTTGAGGGCGTTGAATGCATAGCTGCATGCACTGAAGCTCCGTGTATGCAGATCAACTACCGTTATCAGAATCAAATAACTGAATCCCAATTTGAAGAATTAATTCAACAGATTCAAGCTGAAGAAAAGACTGAGATCCCCAAACATGGAGTATTAGCAAAAGTAAGACAACACATACCCGCTGAAAGAATGGCAGGATTTCAGTCAATTGATGAAAGCAGCGAACCTGTTTGGCTCAAAAGAAACGGAGAAACCGAGTGACTTCTCCATTGATAACGACCAGCAGATGGAATATCGAGGATGGGCACACACTTGATGGTTATCTTAAATCAGGTGGCTATCAAGCTATTCAAAGAGCTCTAGAAATCTCCCCGCAAGAGGTTCACGAAGAAGT
>CESM01095632.1_pt1 | contig 21302 bp, 29 predicted proteins | sample 361421 | NCBI WGS metagenome assembly CESM01 (sample SAMEA2622219, study PRJEB7988) | marine metagenome | isolation source: saline water (ENVO:00002010), including | reverse complement strand
CAGTAAAGAGATAGAATATTTAATAAAAAGAGGAGTTATATTATCTTTTCTGTATATTAACTGTTCAATATACTTGTAAATTCATCAATATTTAACAATTGATTGATGTTTTCGAAAGCCTCCAAATCTAACTTTTCTTTAGAAATAATATATAACTTATTGTCTTTAAAGTTTTTATGTAGGAAAATAATCAAATCATTAATAAAAATATTTTTTTGCTTTGTTTGAATGAAAAGTAAAATATTTAATTTTTCTTTTTTGAAATTTAATAGGGATCCCCTAGGAGTATTTTGTCCAAGATAAATTACATTTTGTTTATTATACTTTAATAATAAATGTGAAAATAGTAGGCCAATATCATGATATTCATTTTCTGGTAAGAAAAGTAGCCATTTTTTATTATTACTATTAGTGTTTTTATTTTTTTCTATTTCATTAGATAGTTTTAATCTAATATTTTCTGAAAAGAAATGTTCGTTTCCCGGGTTTATTTCTGAGTTTAGGTATAATAAGCTGATTTTTTTCATTGTTTTTACTAGAACGGTCTTATAAAGGTTGATTAATCCAATTTGATTTATACAGTCTTGGAAAGTTTCTTCAAATAAATTTTGGTTGTAGTAAATAGCAGATTCAATAAATTTAGATATGTATATATCATTCTTTATTTCCTTTTTTTCAGTTTTAGATAATAGCTCCGATATTAATTCATTTAATTCAATATCGTTTAGGTTTATTATTTTTGATATTTTTAATCCGTTTTGTACTAATAATGAGTATTTAATACCTTTAGTTAACATATCATCATTGTAATATCGAATGTTTGTTGATGTTCTCAATGGTTTGATGAATCCGTATCTGTTTTCCCATGTCCTGATAAGGATTTTATTAATTCCAGTAATTTGAGAGAATTGATCTATATTATAATTTGACATATTATTTAATTTTTTCCCATGTGTTATTTGTAAGTAGTCTGAAAGTTCCTAAATTTTGCATGTCCCATTCATCGGGTTCTATAATACTTAAAAAAGTATTATCTTCTTTATTTTGATATAAATAATAAGATTTACCAACAATTGGATTAAAATTATATTTAGCATTGTAAATTATTTCATTCCAGTTAAGTTTTTCTAATAGTGTTTCATATTCTTTTTTTATTTCTAAAAATTTGTTTCTAAAATAATTTCTAGAGTCATAACTCAAATCTTTTAATTTCTCTGGTTCAAATTTTTTAGAACTAAAACTTGTTGGATAACTTCTTCTGAATGAATCAAATTTATCATCTTTAATATTATATACAATATTGTCAGGTTTTTCCATTTCAATTTATATTTCTATTGTGCAAATATACTCTTTTATTTATTTTTGTATAACTTTTATTAAAAAAAAATATACAAAAGCTTTGTTATTTAAAAAGTATTTGTAATTTTGCATAACTATTTAATATAAAAACTATACAAATTTAATAAAAATTATGCATATTAGAAGAAAAAAAAGTAAACAAAAATTAATGAAAGTTTTAAATGAAATTAAACAGAACTCAGGTGACATTGTATTTAGAACAAGAAATACTATAATCACTTTAAGAAATAAAAGACAATTATTAAAATGGTTAGAAAAATACCCAACTGGAACTTATGAGATCAAAGGCTCTATTTAGTACTATAATAATTTCTGTAATGTTAACTCTATTATCAAATTACTTTGGTTACTCAAATAATACTTTATCAGAACCAAAAATCTTTCCTTATGAAATTAAATTAAGAGATATTGATGGTAATTTAATAAATTTTGAAAATTTTCGAGGTAAATATATTATGATTGTAAATGTCGCTTCAAATTGTGGTTTTACTGGACAGTATGAAGATTTAGAAAATTTATATAAAAAATACAAAGAAAAATTGGTTATAATCGCATGTCCAAGTAACCAATTTGGAAATCAAGAGCCTGGAAATAATTCTCAAATAAAAGAATTTTGTCAGAGAAATTATGGAGTTACCTTTATTATCTCTGAAAAAATTGAAGTTAAAGGAGAAAATAAGCATCAAATTTATAAATGGTTGACTAATAAAGATCTTAACGGAAGACTAAGCTCTGAAGTTAAGTGGAATTTTCAAAAATATTTAATTAACACGGAGGGTAATCTTATTGATTTTTATTATTCAACTACAAAACCTAACAACAAAAATATATTAAATCACTTAAAATAAAAAAAATGAAAAAAATAATACAACTGATGATAACTATGTTTTCAATTAAAAAAATTAAAAACATTTTTTCATTATTACTAATCCTAATTTTTAACACAAATTTAATGTCTGTAAATCATATTGTAAATTCAGGCAATTTTTATTACTCACCTCAACAAATTAGTGTTAATGTAGGAGACACTGTAACTTGGGTTAATGATGGAGGTTTTCATAATGTAAATTTTGATGTTTCAACAATTAATGGAAATTCATTCAATAATCCACAATCTTTTATTTCTAATCCAACCTCCTCTCAAATATTACATGTTCAGGTATTTAATTTACCAGGAAACTATCAATATGACTGTTCTGTAGGTTCTCATGCAATAAATGGTATGGTAGGAAGTATTTCTGTAAATTCCCCACCAAATAGTATTTATGATATAGTATCAAATTCAGCTAGTCATACAACATTAAAGACTGCAATTGATGCATGTTCATTAGATGGTGTACTTTCAGGTCCAGGTCCATTTACATTATTTGCTCCAACAGATGCGGCGTTTAATAATTTACCAGCAGGAACAGTAACAGCGTTATTAGCTAATATTCCACAATTAACAGATATATTAAAGCATCATGTTATTTCAGATAGTATAATGTCTGGTATGTTGTCAAACAATCAAGTTGTAACAACGTTATTAGGCACTGATGTAACAGTTACTATAAATTCTACTGGAGTATATATAGATAATGCACTGGTTACATTAGTAGATTTAGTAGGAGATAATGGAGTAGTTCATGTTATAGATGCTGTATTGTTACCTCCAGTGCTAAGTGATAATTCTATTCTTGATGAAGTAAAAAGAAATTATTTATTTACAGTAGATCTAAACGGAAATATAATTAATCGATATGTTAAAAATATGATTGTTTTTGATGTATACGATAATGGTACTGTAGAAAAGAAATATAATAGGTAGTTTAAGTTAATAATTATGGGTACGCTATCACAGAAATTTTTCTGTGATAGCAAAAAAAAAATGAAAAAAAGTGTTATAACTTGTGATTTAGAGGGAATAATTTTAACCATGAATAATGGTGCGGAAGATATTTTTGGTTATAAAAAAGACGAACTAATTGGTAAGAAGAGAGTTTCATTATTTTCACCAGGAGAAATCGTTCTTCAAAATGTTGAAAATTGGTTAAAAAAATCTGTTGATGAGGGAAGGTATGAAGGGCTGACAGTTTTTTTAAATAAACAAGGTAAGAGGATAAATGCTAAAATCATTATAACTCCATTATATAAGGATGGAATGGAAAATCCTCATACTGGTTATTGTGGTATCACCGAGTTAATTGATGAAGAAGTAGTACCTAAAATAAATTTTACTACAAAAATTATTAAATGGTTAGCTATTACAAGAATGCCATTTACATCTGCTTCCATTCTGCCAATTCTTTGTATAGCCTCTTATTTTTCATATATTGGAGATCATTTATTTAATCCGTTAGCTTTAGTATATACTATTTTTGGTGTAATATTTGCTCATATATCTATAAATATCTTTAATGATTATTTTGATTATATTGATGGAACTGATGAAAATAATTACGAATATTTCCAGCAAGTTTCTGGAGGAAGTAGATCAATAGAATTAGGTTTGATTTCTTTAAGAAAAACAAAATTATATGCAATTATTATGCTTATAGTATCATTTGTATTCGTAGCTTTAGTATTAAGTCAATCTAATATAAATAACATTTATGGCATTTTTACAGTTTCATTTTTAGGTTTAATTCTTGGGTATTTTTATACAGCTCGACCATTAAGATTAGTTTCTAGAAGAGGATTGGGAGAATTGTCTATTTTTTTGACTTTTGGTCCTTTGCTAACAATTGGAGTTGGTTTTGCAATTTTCGATGGAGATTTTTGGGTTTCTGAATATTTTTTAGATTGTTTGTTGATGGGGATAACTCTTGGATTATTAACAACTAATATTTTATTAATAAATCAATTTCCAGACATGAATGGTGACATAAAGACTGGTAAGAATAATTTAGTTGTTACTTTTGGAAAGAAGAATAGTAGATGGATTTATGCTATTATTTTATTATTATCCTTTATTTCTAGTTTTTACTTTTGTTATATTCTGGAAAATTATTTATTGTTGATTCCTTCATTAATTATTTTATTCAATGGATCATATATTTTGAAGATATTATTTCAAAATTATGATAATAGAAAGTTAGTAAAAGCTAATTGGCATACTATTTATTTGCATGCCTTATATGGTATATTTACATTGATTGTATTTTACTTTAGTTAATTATTAAAAAAATATTTATGAAAAGAATTTTACTAGTAGGAGCTAGCAGCTCCATATCACAGAAATTTATTGAACGTCATAGTACTGATTTTAATTTAATAAAAATGAGTAGAACAAACGATTATAGTGATGTGTCTGATTTTAACATTTTTGATGAATCTACTTATTTTGATGATAATTTAAACTTTGATGGAATTATATACTTTCCAGGTACTATTAATTTGAAGCCATTTAAGAGATTAAATGATAAAGATTTTATGGATGATTTTAATATTAATGTTGTCGGACTTTTAAAAGTTTTAAAATTTTACGAGAAAAAAATTAATAAAAATTCATCAGTTGTTTTATTTGGTTCTGTTGCAGCTAATATTGGAATGCCATTTCACTCATCAATATCTATCTCTAAAGGTGCAATATTATCGTTAACAAGGTCCTTGGCAGCAGAGTGGTCTCCTAAAATAAGAGTTAATTGTATTTCTCCTTCTTTGATAAATACTAAAATGGGAAGTAAATTTTTGTCTGATGAAAACATGATTAGCAGAATGAATCAAAAACATCCAATGCAAAGAGTAGGCAGGTCTGAAGATTTATCATCATTGATTCATTTTCTTATTTCAAACGAATCAAGTTGGATTACTGGGCAGAACTTTAATGTTGATGGTGGTATTTCAACCATAAAGGGATGATTGAATATTTATGGAAATCTAAGTATTTTCTTCTATCACTTATTTTAATCATTTTTATTATTTCATTATTAAGTTTTGATAAGTTAAAAATATTTTATGATACTGAAAGAATCATTGAATATACAAATGAAAATCAAGATATTATTGATAAGGCACTTGAAGATCAAAACATTCTTTTAGTTGGTCTTGAATTTAGAGATACTATTGATTATAATCAAATGAATTATTTATCTCGCTTAAGTGATACAATAATAAGACATTATAAAATCTCTTCAATCCGAAGTGTTTTCAATGAAAAGATATTAGTAAATAAATTTACATTTATTCCAATTAATATCTTAAAATTAGATAACAAAATTCTATTTAATAAATCAAAAGAAAGAATTTTAAAAATTGGTAGCAACTATATTAGTAAAGAATTTAATAAAATAATGTTTTTAATAAATACTAAAAATTTATTAAATGATAGAGAAAAACAGAATACCTTAAATTTTATTAAGGATAAATTTTCAAATATCAATGCTAAAATCTATATAACTGGTCAGATGAAATCTGAAGTTTACATGCAAAAAAAAGTTATTAATGAATTAGTGTATTTTACAATTATAAGTACTTTTTTATGTAGTCTGTTAATGTATATTTTCTATTCAAGTATTAAGTTAGTTTTATTAAACCTAATTTCAATAATTATTACGTTAAGTATATCTTTTTATCTGTCGAATATATTATATGGTGGTATTGAATTGGTAATGATTTTAATACCAGCTATTGTTATGATAATTACAATTTCAGATTTTATGCATCTATATAACATTGAGAAATTTTCTAGAAATAAGTTTTATTTTTTCTCAAATCAAATACAAAAAATTGGTAAGCCAGTAATTATAACATCTTTAACAACTGCAATTGGTTTTTTAAGTTTTGCTTTTTCTGATACAGTACCTCTTAGTAGGTTCGGTATAATTACAACTCTTACTATAATTATAGCCTTATTTATCATTTTTGTGTTATATTCTGTATCAGTAGACTTAAATTATATAAAGATTAACCAAGAAAATAAAATTATAGAAAAAATTGTACATTATTTATCTAATTGGAATCCAAAATATAAATATGCAATTTTATCTATCATGTTAATTCTTTCTGCTCAATCTTTATATAAATATAAGATTAATAATTATATCACAGATGAAATAAATTCTAAATCACAGTTATTTAAAGAAATTAAATTCTTTGATAATAATTTCGGAGGAATTAAACCAATCACTATAGAAATTAATAACCCTTCGATGGAAATAGAACACTACGAAGATTATTTTAAAAAATTAAATATTACTACAGATTTGATTACTAAAAAATCAAATTCAAAATATATTTTTAAATCTAGAACTAGAGATATAGGAGCTATTAATTCTTTGAGTTTGTTTAATAAAATTAAATCTAATTTTAATGATGATCAAATTTCTTTCAGTGGTGTAGGATATTTATTTGACAAAATTAGTAATCAAATGACAAGGGAAGTTATAAATGGTCTAATTTATGCAATACTAATTATTGGAGTACTGTTTGTGATTTTTAATCAATTTAATCTTTATTTTTTTCCGATTTCAATAATACCAAATATAATTCCGATTATGTGTACAGTTGGATTTTTAAGTTTTTTTGGATTTTATTTTAGTTTGTCAAATGCTTTCATTTTAGCAATTGTGTTTGGTTTAATAGTTGATGATTCTATACATATTATAAATGGATTTACATTTTCTAGAAGAAGAGGAGATTCTAAAGAAAAATCTATAAATTTTTGTAAAAATCATACATTCAAGGCAGTTATAAAAACATCAATAGTGATAATTGCTACCGTTTTACCATTATTATTTTCTGAATTCAAATCAATAAGTCAATTAGCTTTAATTACAATTATTTCTGCTATACTTGCAATTATATTTGATATTGTGTATTTACCCTCACTATTAAAAAAATACATATAAATTTAAAATATTATCTTAGCTGTTAAATTTTAGCTTATGAGATATTTTTATTTTTTGTTCTTTTGTTTTTTTAGTTCTAATATTTATTCGCAAATTAATGTTACAAGTGCAAATTTGCCAGAAATTGGTGATACAGTTATAATATCAAATTCTAATAGCAGTATTTCATTTGGAAACTCTGGATCGAATCAATTGTGGGACTTTTCAAATTTATCTCCATTGTCTCCAGATTATTTATTCTTTATAGATCCATCTGCCACACCATATAACTTTCTATTTCCTTTAAGTAATTTAGCAATCAAAATAGATTCATTTACTTATTATTATTTGGAAAGGACAATTAATGGTCTTTCTAGTCTTGGTTATGTAGACGCAGGTATTGCATATACATATAATCAGTTGATTTTTCCTACTCCTTTAAGTTACTTAGATACACTTGTAAATAATGAAATTATATATCAGTGGGATACTTTATTATCCCCGCCCATTCCATCATCTTTTGTTACAGGAACACCAGGCCCATATGTGGTTGATTCATTAAAATCTATCTATGGTAATATTGATACTTTTATAGTTGACGCATGGGGTAAAGTTAATATGTCAAATGGAGTTTTTGATGCATTAAGAGTTTTTGAAAGAAAATATGAATATGATAATCTTTATTATAGGCTAACAGATACAATTACTAATACTTCACAATGGGTGTCAGATCCAAATAACTCAGTATATTTTAATATGTCTAGATATGTTTGGAGGACCAATGATTCAACAGTTAAATTTAGTCTAGCAGAAGTTGAATTAGATTCTATTGGAAACATGTCTGGTAGTATATTATATTATTTAGGCAATTCATTTAATAATTTTGTGATTTCTCCACCACTAGTAGATCTTGATACTGTAGTTGATGTAACTTGTTATGGAGATAATGATGGTAAGATTATATTAAATGTTATCGGTATCAATCCTTTATATTATACATGGACTGGTCCAAATAATTTTTATTCAAATACCCAAAATATTTATAATTTATCTGGAGGAAATTATTATGTTACTATTATAGACTCAAATGGAAATCAGACTATTGATACATTTTTTGTGTACGAGCCTATGCCTATAAATGGTTATATTGATCAAAATTCTATTGATAATTCTTTGGCGATGAACATAGTTTCAGGTGGAACTTATCCTTACAATTTTTTATGGAATACTGGACAAACCTCACAATATATATATCCATCAAATAATGGTCAGTATATATGTGAAGTATATGATTATTATGGATGTATGAGTACTTTTTCTTATGATGTTAATAATTTACCATCAAATTTGTTAGATCTATCTACAAATGAAAAGAAAATCATTGAAATAACTGATATTTTAGGAAGAGAAGTGGGTAATATTTTGAATAAAATTAAAATATTCATTTATAATGATGGAACTATTAAAAAGGGATTAATAGTAGAATAATTTAAATCATTTTTTCATAAAATTTTGTATCTGATTTTTTGTTAAGCTGCCATTTAACCACCCATCTTGAATAGTTGAATTAAATTTTTCATAAAATTCAATAGCTAAATTATTCCAATCTAACACTTGCCATGACATACCATTTAGTTCTAATTCATGACATATTTTTATTGTTTCTTTGAATAGCTTTGATCCTATGCCAAGTTTTCTGTATTCTTTTTTTATCACGAAATCTTCTAAATATAGAACTTTACCTTTCCATGTGGAATATCTTATAAAATATAATGATAGTCCAACTATTTCTCCTTTAATTTCCGCTATTAAGAATTTAAATAATGGATTTTTACCAAATCCATCTCTTTTCAATTCTTCTAATTTTATAGAGACTTCTTCTTTTGAATTTTCATATTCAGCTAATAAGTTTATAAGCTTTAATACTGAAGGAAGATCTTCTTCTTTGCCTTTTCTAATCTTCATTTTACAAATTTTATAGTACTAATATTTGTTATGCAATGCATAATAATCAAAATTAATAATTATAATTTTGCTATTATGAGAAGTAAAGTTTATATTTTATTATTTTTTTTGATAATTAAATCTTCTTTTTCTCAAGATCTGTTTTCTGTAGATTCTTGTCATGAAAAAAGTAGAAAGTCAGCACTAGTAATATTAAATGGATTTGGAAGTTCTAAAGATAGTAGATTAATTCAACAAGATTTTTTTAATGACAGAGGATATGATTTATTTATTCCTGATTTTATTAATAGGAGTTCTTTAGAAAAAACTGTATCAAATTTTATTTCTTTTTATTATGACAACTTAGAAGAATATAAAGAAGTTAAATTTCTATGTTATATTTTGGGTGGTTATGTGTTAAATGAGCATATTAATTCTAATGGAATTGGTAATATTACTTCAATAATTTATGATAGAAGTCCAGTTCAGGAAAGAGCTCCAGTAGTAGCTGTTTCTAAAATACCATTATTATCATTTTTATTATATGGTAATGTAATTTTTGAATTTAGTTTAGAGAAAATATGTAATTTAGAAGATTCAAGAGGTGTAAATATTGGTATGATAATTGAGAGCAAAGCAACGAAGTTTATGAAAGTATTTAGAAAATATTCACTAAATTATGGAGGTTATAATTTTTCTCCTGAAGAAATTGATAGTAATTTTGATGATTATTTTTATACTTATTTAGATCATGATGAGATGTATACTAATTTTGATGTTATTGGTCATGAAATATTTTATTTTTTAAGTAATGGTAAGTTTTCTAAAAATGCTAAAAGAGAACAATATAATTTTAATCCATTTTCAAATTTTCCCAAATGATTTCAATTTATCATATAAAGCCTAAGTTTCAAAAATTATTACAACCAATAGTTGTAAAATTAAGAGGTATGAATGTCACTCCAAATATGATTACATTATTTTCAATCTTCTTTTCAATTATGATATCTTATTTTCTTTGGATTTCTCATGTTAATTCGATTTTTTATTTGTTTGTTTCTTTTGGGTTGTTAATCAGAATGGCTTTAAATGCTATAGATGGAATGATGGCAAGACAATATCATTTACAGTCTAAGACTGGAGAAATTTTAAATGAAATTGGAGATGTTATTTCAGATTCTGTTATTTACTTTTCTATAATTTCATTTTCCACATTGGATATTAAAATTGCTATTGTTTTTATAATTATGTCGATTTTCAATGAGTTTTGTGGGTTATTATCAAAAGTAATTTCAGGAGAGAGAAGATTTGATGGGCCCATGGGAAAGAGTGATAGAGCTTTTCTTTTAGGATTTATTTGTATTATATTTTATTTTACAGATATTTTGAATTCATATATGAATTATATTATTGGATTTTCCTCAATATTAATTGTATTTAGCTCTTATTTACGAATAATAAAATCTATAAAATAATGGATAAGTTAATAAATAGTATTGGGTTAGAGGCTGAAGTTCAATGGGTTGTTTTTATAATCTTATTAATATTGATTATTGCATCAACTTCTTTTTGGATATTTAGTAAAATACGCCCAAGTAAATTAGTTGATGAACTTATTTTGAGAACAAGATCTTGGTGGATAATGTGTTTTATTTTTCTTTTTGCATCAACTGTACATCCAATAATTACATATATTGGTCTATCCTTTTTATCATTCTTTACTTTGAGAGAAATATATACATTGTTAAAACTTCGTGATGCGGATAGAAATGCACTGTTATTTTGTTATTTATCTATACCAATACAATATTATTTTGCTTATTTAGGTTGGTATACTATGTTTTTAATCTTTATTCCTGTATTTATGTTTGTTATTATTCCTTTTTTATTAGTAATAAATGGAGAAACAAAAGATATAATTAGATCTATGTGTATATTACCTACTTCATTAATGTTAGGAGTTTTTGGTATTAGTCATCTAGCTTTATTAATTAGTTTTCCTGAGTTAAATAATGGTGAAATTTCTGGAAAGGCTCTTTTATTATTTTTAATATTTATTACAGAATCAAATGATATAATGCAATATATTTTTGGAAAGATTTTTGGCAAAAATAAGATACTTCCTAATATAAGTCCTAACAAGACATGGGAAGGTTTCATTGGTGGTGTTATATCTTCAATGATTATTGGTTTAGCAATGGGTTTTCTTACTCCATTGAATTCTTGGCAATTAATTTTAATTAGTTTTCTTATTTCTATACTTGGATTTATGGGAGACTCTATAATTTCTGCTGTAAAAAGAGATTTTGGAGTAAAAGATATGGGTGATTCTATTCCAGGGCATGGGGGTTTTCTTGATAGAATTGATAGTCTTTCAACAACTTCTTCTCCATTTTTTCATTTAATTTATTTTATGATTGTTATATAAAATGAAGAAATTAATTTTAATATTAATATACTCTATATTTTGGAGAAATTTTTTCAAGATAATTATTGGATTAAGATATTATAATAGTTCCATCCTAAAGGATAAGAAGCAATTTATATTAATAGCAAATCACAATAGTCATATGGATACTATGGCTATAATGAGCGCAATACCGATGAAGTACATACATAAAGTTCATCCAATAGCGGCTGATGATTTTTTTGGAGGTAATCAAATCAAAGAGTTTTTAATGAGATATCTTGTAAACGCTACATTAATTCCAAGGAAAAAAGCAGATAATGATGAAGAAATAGATCCTGTTAAGGTGATGAGTAATTTATTAAGAAAAAAAAGATCTATAATTTTATATCCAGAGGGATCAAGAGGTGAAGCCGGAGTGGTTTCAGATTTTAAGAAAGGAATTGCTTATTTAATTAAAGAGAACCCACAAGTAAATGTTATACCGGTTTATTTAGATAAATTGTATAAAACATTGCCAAAAGGAAAAAGAATTATATTACCGTATAACTGTAAGATAGTTTTTGGAGATAAAATTAGTTTTAATTCTCATGATATTTCTGAGATCGTAAATAATTGCAAACAAGCGATAAATGATTTGAAATTTAGATTTTAATTTTTTTTTATTATTAAATAATATTTGTTTGTACATTTGTTGAAATATAAATAATATAAAAATGAAAAAAATATTTAATTTAGTACTTGTGACTTTATGTATTAGTCTTTTTGTCAATTCTGGGTGTAATAATAGCAGTCCATTTGATGAATGTGTTAGTGAACTGATGAGTCAGATGAGTTCTGAGGAAAGACCAATGGAATTCGAACAATTTAATATTCCTTCTAATGAAGATATAGTAGATTGTTTATGCGAAAAACTAACTAACGATGATCCTGATGGTTACAAAAAGTGGATTGAAATGGACAGTAGCGCAGTCTACTCAGAAGAAGGACAAGAGAGGTTAGAATGGACTATTGAATGTATGGGATTTGATTCTATGGAGGATTATTTTAGACAAATGATGCAGTTATCATTAGATACATTATCTGTAGAATTAGACACATTGTCAGAAGAATAGATTTTAATAAAAGTAAAATCCATAAATTATATATTTACGGATTTCACTTTTTTAATTATTCTATCTGCTTTCATATATGTCTAAAGCATAATAATCATCACCATCAATTTCATATGACCAGTGCATTCCTGGAGTAAGTCCAATTATTTCACTGATATTAACATCCATAGTAGAAGATGAGGATGCAATATTTACATTAATACTACCATTTTCATTTAGAGGCACAAGCCCATAATTAATATTTGGATCTAAAGATAATTCTGTTGGATTAGCATTTGCTGTTGTAGGCCAAATGTTGAATTGAGCTAGAGTAATTAATGTTAGATTGAATGCAATAATTGCTAAAAAAATGTTTGTAGTTTTTGATTTCATAATATTTTATATTTTGGTTAATATTTCAAATTTATAATTTTTTAATTAAATATTGAAATTTCATTGATATTTTTTATAAATCAGTATTATATAGAATGTTATTTAAATAAAGTTTGTTATTTTGTTTAATGGAATACAGTATTTTTCAAGTTGATGCATTTGCAGATGAAATTTTTAGAGGTAATCCAGCATGTGTAGTCCCATTGAATAATTGGTTATCTGATAAAATATTATTAGATATTGCTAAAGAGAATGGTGTTGCTGAAACAGCTTTCTTTATTAGAAAAAGAACTGAAATACTCTTAAGATGGTTTACTCCTGATATTGAAATGGATTTATGCGGTCATGCAACATTGGCTACTGCTCATGTAATTTTCACACATTATAATTATTCTTCAAATAAAATTGTTTTTAGTACTCAAAGTGGAAAAATAGAAGTTGTTAGAGAAAATGACTTTTATTATCTTAATTTACCATCTTGGAATCCTATAAAGTCTGAATTGCCAAAAGAAATAGAGCTTTCATTAAATATATTGCCAAAAGAGGTGTATAAAACAAGAGATTATTTATTAGTATATGAAAGTCAAAAAGAAATTGAATCAATTAATATTAATAGAACTTTTTTTGATAGAATTAATTTAGGATGTGGCGGTGTTATAATAACATCTGTTGGAGAAACTACAGATTTTGTTTCTAGATTCTTTACACCTCAGTCTACTATTTTAGAAGATCCTGTTACTGGTTCAGCTCATTCTACTTTAATTCCGTATTGGTCTTCAAGAATAAATAAAAATAAATTAGAGGCTATTCAATTATCGCAAAGGGGAGGAAGATTAATATGTGAGTCCCTGTTTGATAGAGTTATAGTCGGAGGAAGAGCTGTAACATTTATGAAAGGATGCTTATATATCTAATTTGAAAAATAATTTAGATTAATATAAAATAGATAATTGTTGGGATGAAAATTATACTACACATTATTGATATTTTTTTCGAACAAGTCTCTTTTGAATGCCAAAATGCAATTAAAATTAAGGGTATTTGAAAAGGCATACGAGTTAAAGCTTGTTTTCTAGTAATGTTCATAATTTCTCTGGCTTCATCAGATAAGTATAGATAAATATTAGCTGGAAACACTGATATTAATAACATAATAGTCAAATAGGCTCCTATTTTTCTTGTTTTTTTGAAAAACAATAATAGACCCATTAATATTTCAATAAAACCACTTATGTAGACTATTTCTTCTTTAAATATCAATATAGGAGGAACAATATTAATAAAAAATTCAGGATTTGTGAAATGTTGTATTCCTACTAAAATATATAGAAAACACATTGAGTATATTGTGAAATTTTTATAAGAATTCAAATTAAATATTTTAATCAAAAATAAAAAAATGTTTGATATTGTTATATTCATTAAATTTGTAAAATGAAAGAAATAAAGACAATTAATTTGAATGATAAATTTAAATTATTCAATGATCAATGGTCTCCAAAAATTATTGCGGAGTTAAATGGGCAATTTGTAAAAATTTGCAAATTAAAAGATAATTTTGTATGGCATTCTCATGAATTTGAGGATGAATTATTCATGGTATTAAAGGGAAAGTTATTCATTGACATTAAAGATAAGAAAACAGTTGAGGTAAACGAAGGTGAAATTGTGATTATTCCCAAAGGAGTTTGTCATCGCCCTAGAACAGATGGAGATATTGTATGGAATTTATTATTTGAACCTAAAACAACTATGCATACTGGAAATTTAATTACAGAAAAGACAGTTAATACAATAGAATGGATATAAATTATGATTTCAATGATAGAGAAATTTCTTTGATTTCATTTCCTCTTTGTATAGTGCATATTATTTCTTCACCAGGATTAAATTGAATAATTATTTCATGAATTTCAGAAGTAGAGTTAACTTCAATATCGTTAATTTTTAATATTACATCTAAATCTTTTATTCCTGATAACTCTGCAGCGCTATTTTCAAGCACTTTTGATACAAGTACGCCTTTTAATCCGTTTAGATTTAATTCTCTTTGAATCTCAGGGTTTATATCAATGATTTGAATTCCGATATATGCTCTTCTAACTTCTCCATACAACATCAAGTCGTTAACAATTTTTTCAGCCATATTAGATGGTATAGCGAAACCATATCCACTAAATGAACCTGTTTTTGATTGAATAGCTGTGTTGATTCCTACTAAATTTCCTTCAATATTTATTAAAGCACCACCAGAATTTCCCTCATTAATAGCTGCGTCTGTTTGTATAAATGATTCTATTCCTCCATTATTTAAAATATTTCCTCTAGATTTTGCGCTAATTATTCCAGCAGTTACTGTAGAATTAAGATTATATGGATTTCCAACTGCTAAGACCCATTCACCTACTTTTAATTTATTTGAATCATAAAACTCCAAAAAAGGGAGGTCATTTTCTTGAATTTTTAGTAAAGCCAAATCATTATAAGGGTCTTGACCAAGTATTGAAGCATTATAAGTTCTCTTGTCATTTAAAACTACTTCTATTTCATTAGCATTATTAATTACGTGTTTATTCGTAATGATATACCCATCTGAAGAGATCAATACTCCAGAGCCACTTGCAATGTTTTCTCTAGATTTGTTAAAATATCTTCTTCCATAAAATGGGTCATAATATCCGTATACTTCATTACTTGTAAATTTTGATTTTATATGAACAACAGATTTTATTGCTTTTTCAGATGCTTGAACAAAATTTGGATAATTAATTCTAGTGTGTACAGTATTTAATTCTTGATTTTTATTTGGATCTTTTGCTTTTGTATTAAAAATACTTTGAAAAAGTAAAGTAATAAAACATCCTATAATTATATAGGTTATGATTTTAATATTTTTCATAGTATTATTCAATTAATTATTAAATTACAACTGAAATTTCATATAAATATTATGTAAATATACAACTAAATATCAATTGATAATTTTAATACAATATTTTGTTTTATTATATAAATAAAATTTATTTATTATTAAATTTGCTTAAATGAGTTCAGAAATTAAAAAAAAAATTTGGTTAGTACTTTCTGCTTTTGGAATTATGTTTGCTATTTTGTCATGGATACAAGAATCTTTCCAAATTACTATAGATTATCAATACATTAAAGGTTTTATAGCATTAATTATTGGTATAATAGTTTATCATTTCTTTAAAAAAAGTTTATGAATTGGGTTAATAATTTTTGATTTAAATAATTTATTTAATTATGTATATTGTTTACAGGTTAATTAACGAATCCACTCTACTTTTTCTGTAATATTATCTCTATTATTTCTCGTAATACTTTTTGAATTGTGTATTCCAATATAAAAGAATCCTAAGCATTTTTCATTTTCTTTTAAGGATAAAAATGAGTTAATTTTTGTAATAAATTTAGGAGTGCTCCAGTATCCTCCTATATTGCTATTAACACAACTTATCCAAATATTTTGAATAGCCATTGAGGTCGCTGCTATTTCCTCCCATTCTGGTAATAGATCCTTATTTGTTTGCATGCAGATACAAATAATGTGACTAGATTTTTCAAATTTTGTTTTTAATTTTTTTATTTTTTTCTCTGAAATATCTTTATCTATCTCAATTATTTTTTCTAAAAGTTTAGATTTAGATAAATCACTAAATATTTTAAATAACCATGGTTGAGTCATTTTATGAGTAGGTGCGTAATTAGCATTTGATAAAATTTCCATAATTATCTCATCTGGGATTTGCTGTCCATTAAATTCTCTGGGATATATTGATTTTCTTGATCTAATAATTTCAGATATTTTTGGATTGATCATAATAATTAATTTAACATCAAAAATATACATTATATTTTTCTTTGTAGTAACATATAATTATTTTAAATTATTTATGTTTGTTATTAATTATATTTTAAATGGATATTTATATTGAGTGGGATGGTTTTTTTGGACTAATTAAATTAATATCAATACTAATAATACCACTAATTGTTGGTATATTTATTGGTAGAAAAATCAACTAATATCTTGAGAAAACTATTCTATATATTACTTTTATACTTTTCAACAAACTTATATAGTCAACAAATAATTAACGACAGTATTATCTCAGGAGGAATTTATAGGAATTTTATAACATATATTCCATCTATATATCAGTCATCTGAGCCTGTTCCACTAATGTTTAATTTACATGGAAGAACTTCAACTGCATGGCAACAAATGTGGTATGGAGATTTTAGAAATGTAGCAGATACAGCAAACTTTATTATAGTTCATCCCCAAGGTTTATTAGATGATTCAGGAGATACGCATTGGAATTATGGACAATCTACAGTGGATGATATTGGATTTTTTAACTCATTGTATTCTTATCTAGTATCAAATTATAGCATCAATTTAGATAAAGTATACTTTACAGGTATGTCTAATGGAGGATATATGAGCTATTATTTGGCGTGTAATATGAGTGATAAGATAGCAGCGATTGCATCTGTTACAGGAGCAATGGGTTCTTTCACTCAAATGAATTGTAACCCTTCTCATCCAACACCTGTAATGGAGATTCATGGTACATCTGATTCTACTGTTCCTTTTAATAATATTATTAATGGTATAGAATATTGGAGAGATTATAATAATTGTAATTTGATAGCAGATACAATATTGATTTCAGATTTAAACTTATTAGATTTAAGTTCGGTTGAACATATTGTATACAAAAATGGAGATAACGGTGTTACAACTGAATTGTTTAAAGTTATAAATGGAGGACATACTTGGCCAGGCAGTAGTATATCAACTGGTGTGACAAATTATGATATAAACGCTTCTGCAGAAATCTGGAAATTCTTTTCTAGATATGATATAAATGGATTAGTCATGTCTACAGATAACAGAAGTTACTCAGATAATATTAATATTGTTAAAATAGTAGATGTTCTAGGAAGGAAATCCTCAATAAGTACAAATGAATTTCTATTATATATTTATAATAATGGAAAAGTTAGTAAGACTATAATATTGGATTAATATTTACATATTTTCTTATATCTTTGACACATCACTAATACTTATAAAGTAAATTAAAAAATAAAATATTTTTAATTACACATTAATGAAAACAGAAAATCAATATGAATTATAATTTTTTATATATTATTTAATAATTAATTTGCTGTATGTTAAATAAATTCTTAATATTTCTTATTTTAATTTTTTTTTCATGTAATAACAATAAAGTATTATTTGAAAATAATTTGAAATGTTATAAAAATTACATACAAGAAATCAATCATTTTTTTTTAGATACTAATGCAAGTTCAATTGATTTTTCAAGTTATATCGAAGATGATTTTATTTTTCATTCTTATCCAGCTGGATATAAAAAAGGAATTGAACATACTAAAGAAAAATATATTCAAAGTTTTAATTTAATGAAAGAAATTAAGATGTCAGTAAATATAGGTCATTCAATATATTTACCTGGAATTGATGAAAAAAATCATAAATATGATGGAAGTGTTAGAGTATATTATGGGGCGAATTTAATATTAGATACCAATAATGTTGAATATTCTGGATATAGGACAGTAAATTTTCATAATGGTAGAATTTCTGAAATTTGGGAATGGGCTGATTATGGAGGGGTTAAAAATCAATTATTTTTGGAATAACGTATCTATATTTATTTGATTGTAATAGGAATCTAAATAAAATTATGAAGAGAATAATTGTAAATGATAGAATGCAAAAGGGATATCAATATGTTCTTTCTGAACAAATTGGAAAGAATTTTCATGTTGATTTCAGTCCAGAATTAACTCCAAAAGAAATGCTTGAATTAGGTGTTTTTGGAGGTAAATATATGAATGACTGTCAGTCCGAATTCCCAGAACATTGGTTTGTAAATGCAAAATTATCATTATTAAAAAAAGACATAAATATCAACTTTTATAAAGTTGATGCTTCATTACCACTGTCAACATGGAAAACAAAAGGTTGGATTTTTAATGATGATCCTAGAGGTTGGTTTCAATGGTATTGTAGATATTTTATGGGAAGACGGATAGTTTTAGAAGATATTAGACAAATAAATAGATGGAGATCTATGAAAAGGCATATTGGTTTGATAAGAAACAATTGTGTTGAGAAGGATCATGATTGCAGAAAAAAGACAAGACAAGCTTTGCTGCATTGGGCTTATGACTCTAGAAAAATATAAATTTTTAGTCTGTAATTATTTTATATGATCTGAAAATTTATCAAGTTATTTGTTGCTTATACCAGTCCTCTATTATTTTATTTATTATTTTTAAACCATCAGTTAATGCGGCGGGTCCAGGTTGTAATATTATACTAGAGTCAATTTCATAAATTTCGTCATTTTTTATAGCATTTATTGAATCCCATCCCTTTCTATTAACCATTTTATTTTTTTTGAATTTTTTTCCGCACCAAGATACTAGTATTATATCTGGATTATATTTAATAATATCTTTTTCATCTCTTATAATTCTATCAATAGCTAATGATTTTGATTCTTTTGCATCATAATAATTTTTTCCACCACATATTTCAACAATTTCACTAACCCATTTAATACTTGTAATTAGTGGTTCAAACCACTCTTCAAAGTATATTCTTGGTTTAATAATTTTTTTTGAATTCTCAGTTGTTATTTTGGTAATATCCTTCTCTATTTTTTTGATAATAGTTAATGCTTTTTCATGCTTTCCTACCATATTTCCAATTTGGAGTATCATTTTTTTAATACCGCTAATGCTTCTATAATTATTGATCCATACAGTAATACCATTTCTTATTAATTCTCTAGCTATATCAGCTTGAATATCTGAAAATCCTATAACAAGATCTGGTTTTAGTGAAATTATTAAATCTATTTTTGCATTTATAAATGAACAAACTACTTTTTTTTCCTTTTTTGCTTTATTAGGTCTTTGTACATATTTTGAAATGCCAACAATTCTTTTTTCTTCATTTAAAAGATATAATGTTTCAACACACTCTTCAGTGAGACAAATTATTCTACTTGGATATGACTTATTTATATCCATCTAATAATTAATAGAAGTCACTATTTTATAATTTTTATAATAGTTTTTTTAATAATATTAATTTTCATTGTACACAACATGAATCATTTTTACATTTACAGTATTTTAAGTTATATAAATGAAGAATAATTATTAATGAAGTAGGAATGTAAATAAAATATTTTGGTAAAGATACTATTTCAAAAGATTGATTTAATATTGTAAATAATAAAATTATCCAAGTGGTCCACAATGAAATATTAAGCCATTTAACATTTAGATTAATTGTTATGAAATAGATTGCTATAAATGATATCATTAAGAATATATAGTCAAACATTGTCCACCATATAGGAGCTTCAGAACAGCATGAAAATGAGCAGGCTTTCACTAAAAATAGAAATGGAGTAGCAATGCAATGAATTGCGCATAATGTACTCGTAATTATTCCAATGCCATCATAATTAATTGTAATTCTTTTCATGTCGTAATGTTTTCATTTGCAATAATAGTTATTTTTCAAACAAAAAACGCAACTTATTTGCGTTTTATAGTATATTTGCTGAATATTTTATTAATATGGATTACAAATATATATTGTCTAAGTACGGTATAAATAAAACAAAATTTAGAGTTGATTTATTAAAAATTTTCTCTTTGTCAAAAAAATCTTTTTCCGTAGATGATATCTTGAATATCTTTAATAATAAAATTAACAAGGTAACTATATACAGGGCATTAGATAATTTTGAAAAGAAGGGTTTAATTCATCAAGTTCCTCATAAATTTACATATAAAAAATATGCATTGTGTAATCATAATGAGTGTAATGAAAACAATCACAATCATAATCATGGACATTTCGTATGTTTTTCTTGTAATCAGACATTTTGTTTAGATATGAAATTACCAGAGATTACAATTTTAAAAGATTTTAATGTAACAGGCTTAAGTTTAACAGCTGAAGGTTATTGTAATAATTGTTATTAATAAATTTTTAATGTTTATATATGATAAAATTAAATAATTAAAAACATCTATCTATGAAACATTTATTTTTTTTAGTAACCTTTCATTTTTTTCTAAGTTGTACGAATGTAGAAACTGAAAAAAATGTAAATAAAGAAATTGATAAATTTACGATTACTAACGAAATAGAAAATAACAATTCATCAAAAGAAAGTAGTTGTGAGGAATCATGTTGTTCTAAATAAATTA
>CESM01009663.1_pt1 | contig 21483 bp, 20 predicted proteins | sample 361421 | NCBI WGS metagenome assembly CESM01 (sample SAMEA2622219, study PRJEB7988) | marine metagenome | isolation source: saline water (ENVO:00002010), including | reverse complement strand
ATATTGAGTGACCTATTAATACCTCTTTCATTTATTCCAAATGCGCTCTCAGGCGCTAAATGACCTAACATAAGATCAGCGCATTTAACGGAGATAATTGTTACTATAAAAACAATACTAAAGTTCTTAATCCAATTCATAGCGCTCCTCATAATTTTCTTTAAGTTCTTGATTTTGATCTTCTTTTAAAAGTAAACAATTACCAATGGCTAAAACATCTAATTCTGTGCCCATGAAACACTTAAAGGCATCTTCAGGCGAGCATATTATAGGTTCACCACGAACATTGAAAGATGTATTAACAACAAGAGGACAACCTGTTTTTTCTTTAAACTTTGATATGACTGCATGATATTTAGAATTAGTATCTTCGTGAACAGTTTGAATACGTGCAGAATAATCGATATGTGTGATTGCTGGTACAGACGATCTTGGTACATTTAATTTGTCTATACCAAATAATTCTTCTTCATTACTTGTCATTGTAAGATGTTTATCTTTTTGAACATCGGCTACAAAAAGCATATAAGGACTGTCTGAGTCATGATCAAACCAATCATTTACATCATCACGGAGAACACTAGGTGCAAATGGTCGAAAGCTTTCGCGGTATTTAACCTTTAGATTAAGTTGCTTTTGCATCAAAGGAGAACGAGGATCAGCGATAATACTTCTTGCTCCAAGGGCTCTTGGACCAAATTCCATTCGCCCCTGCATCCATCCAACAGCTTTTTCAGCAGTTAGTGCAGATGCAACTTCTTCTATAAGATCTTCTTCAGAAAGCTTTATGTATACTGCGCCTAATGATTTAAGTTTTGATTCAATCTCATTATCCTCAAATCCTGGGCCAAGAAAGGCGCCTTTCATTGAGTCTCGATTTGATGATGAGTTTCTCTCTTTTTTATGATGTAGGTACCAAATAGAAAGTGCAGCACCAAGAGCTCCCCCTGCATCACCTGCAGCTGGCTGAATCCATATATTATCGAATACTTTTTCACGAAGAAGAATACCGTTTGCAACGCAATTAAGAGCAACCCCGCCAGCTAAACAAAGATTTTTTTCACCCGTTTCTTTTGCAATGACTTTAGCAATATTAATAACTACATCTTCTGTTACTTTTTGCACAGAAGCAGCTAAGTCCATTTCACGCTGTGTTAATTCTGTCTCAGATTTGCGTGGTGGGCCTCCAAATAGCGAATTAAATTTCTTGTTTGTCATAGTTAAGCCAGTAGCATAATCAAAATAACTCATATCTAATTGAAAACTTCCATCACTGGCAATTGTAATTAATTTTTCCTTTATCAGATCTGAATACCGAGGCTCACCGTAAGGCGCCAAACCCATGACTTTGTACTCCCCGGAATTAACTTTAAATCCAGTATAGTAAGTAAATGCTGAATATAATAATCCTAATGAATGTGGAAAATGAATTTCTTTAAGTACTTTTAGTTCACTTCCACTCCCAACAGCTATAGATGTGGTAGTCCACTCACCAACTCCATCGAGAGTTAATACAGCAGCCCTATCAAAAGGAGAAGGATAAAAAGCGCTAGCTGAATGTGATAAATGGTGTTCAGAAAATAGTAAACGTTCTCGCCAATCAATATTTTCATCTAATGCAGATTTTAACTCCTTATTAAGGGCTGATTTTTGAAAGAGTTTATCTTTAATCCATAAAGGCATTGCTTTCGCAAAACTGGTAAAGCCCCTAGGTGCAAAAGCTAAATATGTTTCGAGCAATCGTTCAAATTTCAAGAACGGCTTTTCATAAAAAACCACATTATCAATTTGAGTTGCAGCTATATTCGCCTCTTTTATGCAGTATTGTATTGCATGATGAGGAAAACCTGGATCATGCTTTTTACGAGTAAATCTCTCTTCTTGAGCTGCTGCAACTATTTCTCCATCTTTAAGGATGCATGCTGCACTGTCATGGTAGAAAGCAGAAATACCTAAAATATACATTAATTCCTAGAATATTGTATAAATGAAAGGTGCAATAACTGAGCCTTGAGCAAGTATGAGCAGTCCTCCAAATATAAGCATTACAACGATAATGGGTGCAAGCCAAAGTTTTTTTCTAATTCTAAGAAATTCCCAAAGTTCTTTTAAAAGCTCCATTATCTTTTCATTCCTTAAAATTGACGTTTAAAAGAATCTATATGAATTGGCTCATCGCGTAAAATCCAGTAACTAGATTTTTTCTTATATTTTAGATGTAATTCATCACGACCAAATAGTCTCATAAAAATTGCAACTGGAGAAAACAAAGTAAAAAAAATCAGCCCTAGAACAATAGGACTAATTATCATTCCTATTAATAATCCAAATCTCATCCATAATCTGTTGAGAGGAAGTAGTAAGTCATCTTTTAGAATTGTAGCCAGTATAAAAACTGCAGCAGCAACTCCAAATATATAAGTTAAGTTTAAAGACTTATTATAATAAAAGTAACTGGCAATAATAATGAACACGATAGTAAAAAATTTGCCAAATTTTTTATTAGACGGAAGTTCAGCTTCTGGAAACTTCATGATTTATTGAAATACGTTTCTCATTCCTATAATTATGCCACGAACTTATAAGTTTCAATAGTTGTGAGAGTTTGTGAGATTTGTATTTTAATATACTTGAAACCTGCATTCCTGCATTAAAGTGACAAGTTGTGTCATTCATAAATCACTAAAATTAAGTATTTATTATTAGATACTTTCTAGAATATAATTCTTTAACTTTATATTAAGAACACATGTTAAAAACGATCGTAAGCTACATAAACTGGCATCTTAAATATTTATCAAAATTATTTGAAAAATATCTATATAAAAAACCAAATAGGTCATATGTAAAATTATTCAATCTAATGCTTTTTCTAAAAAGAAATCATGATCGACTGCATTACGATGAAATACAGAACAGATATATCATTAAAAATTCTAAAAAAGAATTAATATTTATGAATAAGAAATATGGGGTTGATAACTATAGAAATGGTTTAGATAATCGGGCTATAGAAATTGGCAATGCTTACATGTTAAATGAAATAAATTTCAATAAAGGAGATTGTATTATTGATTGTGGAGCAAATGTTGGAGATTTGCTGTTGTATTTTGATCTTAATAAAATCTATATTGATTATATTGGAATTGAGCCCTCGCCTGAGGAATATTCTTGTCTTAATGAAAATGCCTCTGGTCATAAGACTCTGCAAATAGCTCTTTGGAATGAAGAGATAGAAAAAAAATTTTATGTTGACTCAGATGGAGCTGACTCGTCTTTATTTATGCCAGCTAATTTTGAAAATGGAATCAAAATCAATTGCAACAGGTTAGATAATTTGCAATTTAATAAAACACATATAAAGCTTTTAAAATTAGAAGCTGAAGGAGCTGAGCCTGAGATAATTGAGGGAGCAACTGAAATATTAAAGAAAACTGAATATGTTTCAGCAGATGTTGGGCCTGAAAGAGGTATAAACAATGACGAAACATATGGTTCCGTTACTGATTTATTATACAAAAATAACTTTAAATTAATTAAAATTAATACTGATAGACTTTCAATTTTATACAAAAATAATAGTTTCTAAAAAATATCTATCAGTCAAGATAGTTCCAGATTGATCTATTAAACACTTGTCAACTATTGTGGAAAGTCGTTGGTATCTAATCTGGGTAATTCAAATGGATTATCATTAGTTAAATTAGCTACACGAACCTCCGTTGTAACAGCTGCTGATGCCTGATACTTCTGGAGCAAGGCCAAAGTCGCATTGTTATATGCGCCATATGGATAGCACATCACCCAATCTTTGGTAGCTGCACCTATCTTCTCAATAAATGTCAGGGATTCCTTAATATCTTTTTCTTGCTCGTCGGGCGAAATCTTATCAAGCCAGTAATGCCTAGAACCATGACTGCCAACGTACATGCCGCTTTTTACCAAGCTTTGAACCTCATCAATACTCATATAAAGTTCGTTAGAAAAACTTGCAGTACTAATACCTACGTATTCATGGAATAACTTGTTCACGATAGAGGATCTCAACTCTTCTGGTAAAGCATGTTGAAGCATGCGCTTGACATAAATGGTATTGGCATTATCAAATCTATTCGCGACAGCCAATTCCTTATAAAATATAGCTGTTTCAGTCTCTGACATCCCGCTACTATTACAATGAGCATTTAGCTTAGAAACTAATTCTTCAACATCAGTGGCACAATTAAGAATGTGATGGATTGAATTTACATCAAGGACAACGTCATCGACAATTGCAACCCTGGGAGGAAAAAAAGCACCATGTAAATTTCTTTTTAATAATTCAGGTAACACAAACTTAAAATGATCTTTATATCCATCATCAAAGGTTAGCCAACAAGCATTAGATGGCAACTTCGAGCCGTTCTTTATAGCATCTATTATTCGTTCTGTGCTTACGATATGAAATTTTTCATTTAAATGATCTAGCTGCCTTCTGAAACCTTCAAGTTCCAAGCCTTTGATTCCTGGAAATCGACTTCCTTTGATTGGTCTAACATAATGATACATTACAATTGTTAAATCATTCATTTTATAGACCTTCCTTATTTTTAACTTGTGTCTTGGGAGACAATAAAAAATACGGAATAAAGAATATTATTGTATTCAAAAGAAAAATCAATGATATATGAAGTCTTAATTTGTTGTATATTTCATTTTCTATTTCTATTTCTTCTTTAGTGGCATCAGATCTATTAAATGGAACTGAATAAAAATAATTAGCAATGCTGCCTATTTGTGTCTGCAAAATAATCAAGTCAGGCTGAATAATTTGATTATATTCTTCGATAAAATTTTTCATTTTTTTCAATGACGTTGAATTTTTTCCAATATTAATAATAAATAAATTATCAATTTTTTCTTCTAATAGATTTGGGAAGCCGTCTTCAATATCAACGCTCCAAGGCACAACAACGCTATCTCCTAGAAGAATTACCCTATAATTATTTTTAAGGTTTAATTCATCTATTTCTTTATCCATTCTGCAGCCATTACTATTTGTTCTAACACTCCATGCTCCTTTATCAACATCGATTTGGGGGGGGAAAAAGCACTTTATTTTATTTGAGTTCTTATATGCATCACCGATATAGCTTGAAATTTTAGGCTGATGCTTATTAAAATAATTTTTGATGATAGCGTCAGCAATCATGACGTTAGCCTCTTTTGATGGATGTCCATCAGATTCAGTAACTCTGTATGAGTCATAGTCGTTAAAGACTTCAGAAAAAATATCAATGAATTGTATATTGCTGTTATTGAGATTTTTTAGGCTATTTTTGATTAAGTCAGCACCGCTTTTATGTATTTGTGCATTTTCACCATAAGGCAGATAAAGCATCAATACTTTTTTATCAGTAGTTTTAATTATGTCTTCTAGATCATCAATATATCTTTGGTATAACATTTCGAAGACTTGTTGATTTCTATAAATGTGATCAAATTTTTCAATTTTCTCTTTTGAAAATAGAAATTTTTCTAAAACTGCCATATAAGATATTGGGCTTTTTCTATTATCTGAATCATAAGCTCCATAATAGTCATAAGATAATCCTGCTATAAGAAGTATATTAAGCAAAATATGAAGAGAAAGAATTTTTATAAATATCCTAGAATGCGAAATAGATAAATTCACTATAAGCTCCACTTAAAATGTAATATAAAGAAAAAGAGAGACAAAAAACTGTAAGAATATATTTTAATCTAATGTTTAGATTATTTAAGTGCTCAATAGAGTTTTTGAACATCAGAACTAAAAAAAATCCAAACAGAATCCATATTATTGTGAATGTGCCAGCGCCTGTTACCGGAGCCCATTCTCCAAAACTAACTCCGTAACCTTTCAAAAAATAAAGCTTGCTTTCAAGCCAATTTGGAAGAATTATCTCAGTGATATTAAACATGCCGCTCAAAACTTTCATTGCATCCTCCCACTCTTTTGCTCTAAAAAAGACAAATGCAATATTTACAAAATTAAAAGTTATAAGCCATGCGAGAACCTTATTGAGTTTAAATCTATACGTATTCCAATAATTGTTAACCACCAATGCCAGGCCGTGAAGCGCACCAAACATAACAAACATCCAGGAAGCTCCATGCCAAAGCCCTGCAATTAAAAATGTTATAAAAGTTGCAATCATAGCTTTATTAAAAGTTAGAACTTTATAAGATCTTACTATTGGCGTATAAATATATGAAGTAATGAAGTTCGAAAGAGTTATATGCCAGCGTTGCCAAAACTCTATGATTCCAGTTGATTTTAGAGGACTATTGAAATTTATAGGGAGTCTAATATTAAAAATTAAAGCTGCTCCAATTGCCATATCTGTATATCCTGAGAAATCAAAATATAACTGAAACGTATAACTTATACTCGTTATCCAAGATTCTATAAAATTTAGAGAGCTTGCCGTATCAAAGCCTGCGGTAGCCCATTGAGAAAATGTATCAGCTATTACAACCTTTTTAAAAAGCCCAATTGAAAAAATAAATATGCCTAAGACTATATTCTTAATATTTAATACTTTATTTTTAATATTGTTAAACTGCGGCATCATTTCTTTGTGATGCACTATAGGACCAGCAATCAGTTGAGGAAAAAATGTAACAAAAACAGCATAATCCAAGAATTTTTTTTCTTTTGCCAAGCCTTCATATGTATCTACCAAAAATGCAATTTGTTGCAATGTAAAGAAGCTTATTGCTAAAGGGAGAGCAAGATTAAGCATTCGTAGCTCAGAACCGAAGACAATATTTGTATTCGAAATAAAAAAATCAGCATATTTAAAATACGCTAGAAGTGCGACGTTAAATATAAGCCCAATTTGGAGGATGCTTTTTTTTGAAAGGTTCAAATGAGAAGGATTGTTCACCATAAGTTTAGCAATAAAGAAATTAAAAAATACAGAACCTAATATAAGAGGCAAGTAAACAATATTCCAATACCCATAAAAAAAGAGGCTGGCTGTTATTAACCAGGCTTTTGAAGCCAGAGTGAGTCTTCTTTTATTGAGAAAAAAATATATAAAAAATGATACAGGTAGGAAAATAAATATAAATTCAATACTATTAAAAAGCATTAGAGCATTCCATTAATAGTAGGAGTTTTATGCATATCTTAAATAAAACTATTCGCCCTCAAGCTTAATCATGCATGAATCAATAATATCTCCTATAGACCTAAGATCAGCCATTTCGCCTAAAGGAAATTTAATTTTAAATTCATTTTCTATAGCGGTTATTAAAATTATGTGATTAAGGCTGTCCCAGTTTTTTACATCATCTGAATTTGTTTCATTAGAAATAACTTCATTTTCAAGTTTAAATATTCCGGTAAATATATCATTTACGATTTTAGATATTTCATCTCTACTCATTGTGTTTCATTATATTGATAGTTTCGTTCTTATAGATTCTAAAAAAAGAAGGGCTTCCTTACCAGAAGACATTTGATGATCATACGTAAGTGTAAGCGATAGCCTTGAAGTATTTTTATCAATGGCAATGCCCAAAATTGCAGATGTATAGGGCGCTAGAAGTGGTGTATGAAAAAAACAATCTCCAACAGATGATAAATCTGAAATTACAAATGTTGGCTTAGACATCATAGAGATTGTCATTTTTCCAGTAATAGATGCTGTTAAAAGCTCAATAAAAGTATTTTTTAATTCTTCAGAGTTAAGTTTTTCACAATTATGCACAACAGGTACTTGGAGGTATTCATCAGCATCAAGTGTAAACCCAATATTTACCTCTTCGTATATATGTTTTTTGTTATCATGAAAGAAGCCATTTAGGTTTCTATATTTCATCAGTTCATCTGAACAAATACTAGCAAGTACAGGAAATATATTATTAAAATACAAGTTATGTTTTTTAGAAAAAGTTTCAATACAAAAATCTTCAATCAATATACTACAAGTGCATGGGAGAGTTTTTGACTGCGCAAGTTTAAGGCTTTCGATCTCAGAAAGCTTATTTTTTGGTGAAGATTGCTCTGTATATTGAGCAAAAAAATCTCGATTTAAAGACAAGGAGTTATCTGGCATATCACTTTTAATATGCTCATTCAGTTCTTCAACTGATGTTATATTTAATTTTTTTAAATCATCTTCAGTAAGGTTATTTGATTTAGCAATTTTAAGAGCTTTGGCAGATATAGTTTTTTCAATTTTTTCTGAGATATCTAGTTCAACCTCCTTATCTTTTTCACCATCAATTTCTTCTGCTGAATCTCCAATAATTGCAATTATATCGCCAGCCTGAATAGTTGAATTTAACTCAACAGAGTTTTTTATGAGACCTTTTGAAGATGCTAATATTTCAATAGTTGTTTTGCTTGTTTCTATTTCAGCGATTATGTCACCCTCAGCAACCTCGTCATAGTCGTTAAATAATAATGATATAACTTCAGCCTCTTGATCAGAGACACCTTGTTGTTCGTAAATTATTTTAGTAATCATTTTAGAAAAAATTCTTTAGCTGTATTGTAAACTTCTTGATTTGTAACATAGTGCTTTTCCTCTAAAATTCTTGATGAGGGAATAATATCATTAGCAGTATTTAGTTGAATAGTATTAAACTCTATATTTAAGCATTTAAGTTGAGCAATTATTTCAGATCCAAGAGTTCCAAAAGGGTTGTCGTCTTCAACTATTAAGAGTTTCTTTGTTTTTATAGTACTTTCAACAATAGGCTGAATATTCAAAGGATAGAGCATAGTTGGGCAAATCATTTCAACTACTATCTCTTCTTTATCTGTTAGATCATTAATCAATAGCTCCATATCACAGACCAGTCCACCCCAACACACCATGGTTATATCTGGCTCTTGATTGTCAATAGAATATTTAAGATCGTAGATTTTGGTATTAGTTTTCTTATACTTATAGCCACTATGAGAGTGTATTGGTGAATCTTTCCTTGTATAGTCAAGTTTATTTTCAATAACTATCGTTGGTCTATCTATTGTTTTCAAGAGTGTATCGTAAATAATTTTTGGTGCATTTCTAGGATTTATTGAAATTACCTGGGTATTGGGTATACCAAGGAAATGTTTTTCAATATTTTGACTATGAGTGGGTCCATATCCTCTCTTTCCCCCCATTGGAGTTCTGAAGATAATTGGGACTTCGAATTTATTTCCATACATCTTTTGAAATTTGGCAGCATGATTCAGCCATTGATCAAAAATAAGGCCCATAAAATCTCCAAACATAATTTCACATATCGGTATTTTTCCTCCCAAAGACAATCCATTTCCAAATCCAGCGATAGCCTGCTCACTATCAGGCATATTAAATACTCTTTCTGGAAAGTTTGCACTCAGATCTCTAGAGATTTTAAAAGCCCCACCATAAGGATGCTCAATATCCTCACCGATCATCATCAAATCTTTGTTTTCATCCATGTTTTCAGATATGGCCTCATAAATAAGATCATTTACTCTTTTGTTATTCTCCATTTCAGTTTCTAACCAAGACAAGCTGTCATCATTTACAACAAGTTTTTTTGAAATAGCTACATCATTTGTAACTGAGGTGTGCTTTTCAAGAAATAACTCTATTCTCTGATTTGCAGATTCTTCATATTCTTTATAAATTTTGTTTTTTTGGTTCTTAAAAAGGTTTATGGGGTCTTTTTCAAGGTATTCATTAATTTCATTAATATCTCTATCATCATCACCTTTTGAATGCGCTTTTAGTCTGTAACAATCAACTTCAACATAAATTGGTTTTTTACTTGACCTAATATCATTGAAAGCCATTGCGAGATCATCTACAAAGTTTTCTAAATTCCATATATTAGTTTTTCTGAACTCAAGTCCAAAACCTTCAACTCTAGATTTTATATCACCAAAAAATGTTTGAGATCGTGATGTGCTTTGTGAATAATTATTATTTTCATTAATAATAATTATAGGTAGGCTAAATTTAGAAATTAGATTTAAGGCCTCATAGAATACACCTTCGCCGGTAGCACCATCACCAATAAAAAAACATGCTAAATTATTGCTATTCTTAAGTGTGTGAGCATATCCAGCAGCGACTGGGGTCATGCCTCCTAATATTCCATTACTATAAAACCCCTTTTCATGATAAAGATGCTGACTACCACCAACTCCTGATACAGCACCAAGACTTGATCCCATAACCTCAAGAATTAAACCTTCAACATCATCTGTTCTTCCAATATAGTGGCCATGACACCTATGATTACTAAAAACAACATCTCCATCAATTAATACTTCTGAAAGGATAGCCCCCATATATTCTTGTCCAATGCATGTATGCACGGTTCCATTTAGACGGCCCTTTGAAAATAAATCTAGAAGAGTTTCTTCTGTTTTTCTAATTAGAATTGATTTTTCTAGAACCCTCAAAAGAGAAGGATTATATTCGTAATTAGAAGTCATAATTTAATAATATATAGTGATTAATTTAGCAGAAATCTGCTTTTATTATATACCTATAAAATGTCTATTCTAGTTCAATTTTAATTTCTTTAAAATGTTTTAAGCTAATTACAAAAAAGGTATACGGAGGTGTTTTACTGACTGTGTCAAACCTTGAAGGGTCTCAAACATTTGTTCTATAGAGATTTGTGTTATTTACAACTAAATCTACTTATTTACAATACATTGCAACCCTGTTCCTCCCTGAAAGATTTTAAATTTTTTAAATTTAAATTTACTTACCATTTTATTTAATTTTTTGGCAGTAACCATTCTTTTGTAGTGATCAGTATTTTTATCATGAGTATCCAGTTTAGAAAGCTCATAGTGCTGATCTTTGTTAAGATCAAACATTCCATAATAAAAGCTGATTGGGCTAATTCTCCTAAGTAAATATTGAACTAAAGAATATTTCCTAAATATCCAATGAATAGGAAAAAAAATTGATGTTAAAAAATTGGTAACTTTTAGTTGTAAATTTTTTGGTAGTTGCTTAATAATGAACCAATATACTAAGTATAGAGACGTATAATGTCCTATATGCTTTTGATAATGATCAAAACTTATTATGCCATTATCCTTTGTTACCCTAGATATCTCATTCAAACTCGAATCAAAATTTCGAGTATGCTGCATAACTCCTAAGCAAAGCGAGACATCAAAAAAATTATCTTTAAATGGGATATTTTCAACATCTGCCTGAAAAATAGTTAAGTTTTCATGAGGCATATTATTTGCATAATTAGCTAAAACAGCATCACTTAAATCGAAAGAATAGACTATGGCTCCATACTTTAAGAGTATTTCTGTAAATCTACCTGCGCCTGAACCTACCTCCAATATTCTCAATCCTTTGATCGATTCCAATGGCATTGGTATAGCTGTCTTAACTCTGTCCTCAGACATATTAGTATTAGTATAAGAATCTAATTGAACTTTTCTAAAGGCATTCCATTGCAAGCCAAATGAAGATGCAAAACTTTCACTTGGCACAAATCTAGGGATATCTTCCCTCAATTCGTATTCTTTATTAGAAAAATTTTTTAAATCCATGAACTATTTAGCCTTAAGCATGTATACAAAAATATTCAACTGTAATTTCAACAGTTTAGCATTCCTGCTCTATATATCATGTGTAAATTCTAACCTTAAATTAAATGTATTGTTACTTATGAGGTGTTATATCTGCAGAGCTTTACAATAATATTTACAACAAACACAAAATGATGCGTCTTTACAACAAGGGGAACAGCGTAGTATTGTATAAAAAATTTAATACAATTGTTGATGCTAATTGAACAGGCATACTGATATGTTTATTACTAAAAAAAATTGAAAATCTATGTCTAAAACATACAAAATTTCTCAAGCAAAAATAGAAGATCGAGAAAATATAATGCAATTTATTGATAAGTTTTGGAGACCTAATCACATATTGGCAAAGGATAAAGATTTCTTTAATTACGAGCACTTAAATGGTGATAACATAAATTTTTTTTTAGCAAAAGATATTAAATCAAGTGAAATATTAGCTATTCAAGGTTTTATTCCATACGGCTCAGATCCCAATTCTCATATTTGTGGTGTAATTTCAAGAGTGCATCCAAATTCTAAAATTCCATTGCTGGGAGTTGAATTAATGAAAAAAATGCTCGAGCACACTTCACCAAAAACCTATTGTGGTATAGGCACTAATCCAAAAACAATGTTGCCTCTTGTAAAGAGATTTTTTAAAAGAAGCACTGGTGTAATGGACCAGTTTTTTATTTTAAATCCTGAGATATCAGAATTTAAGATTGCTTATATACCAGATAACTATAAAAAAATAATTCTAAATCAAAAAAAAGCTACTGAGATTATTGAGCATAAACTAATTAACGAAAGACAATTAAATAAAAATTTTTCCTTAATAAAGGTTAGTAATAAATTACCAGTAAAAAATTTGAACTATATTATTAAGAGATACTTTAATCATCCCAGATATAAATACAACTGCTACCTTCTAAAAAAGAATAAAAATTTTTCGCTTTTAATAACTAGACAAATAATATGCAATGGAAGAAAAATAATAAGAATTATTGATTTTATTGGCGAGCTAGAATTTTTAGGTTACTTAAGGAACTGGGCAGCATCAATGCTTTCTAATTCAAAATATGAGTATATTGATATATTAACTGCTGGACTAGATAAAAAAATTCTATACAGAAGTGGCTTTTATGAAAAAAAACATAATCAAGAGATAGTAATTCCGACATATTTTGAACCGTTTGTAAAAGAAAATATTGATATTCATTATGAGAAATCAGATGATAAAATCGTTCTATTCAAGGGTGATGCTGATGGAGATAGGCCCAACACACTAAACTAATCGATAGTAACTTTTCTTGAGAACTGCTCAACTAAATCATACCCATCCCATATGGCATTAAAATCAAGCGAATGCCCAATAGGTACAATTCTATCAACACCTCTATTCGTAAGATGCATTGCAAAGTTGACAATTTCTTTTTTTGTAAATCCAATGTAACTCATAGTTTGATCGATTTCTCTTATCTCATCTGCAATATCTTTAATATTATTTTTTTCAAGTTCTAAAAATAAACCATTTCCAGGATGTGCCTCTCTAATAAGTTTTGAAGATAAGTCTGTAATATTAAGTTTTGTTGGATAATCAACATCATTACTTTTAGATGCCAAATTATTAGCTGCATAAAAAGATGAAGCAACAAATCTGTCCATTACCATCCCTGCATCGTCATTTACATTATTTGCCATGACATAATCATTGTAGTGATTCCAAAAGATATTTCTTGCCTTCAAATTATCATCATGGGAACCAAACCAAATAATTAATTTAGGTGAAGAGCAAGCTTGCTGATTAAAATAAGATGTATCATTATAAAAACCTTTAATAATTGAATTCAAATTAGATTCATTTTCATAAACTGCCTTACTTTTAATAATAGAAAATGAAAATCTATTTGGAAAAACAATTTCTCTTGCTAATGGATTTAATGGAATTGATCTAATTTCCTTAATTGTTTCGTCCCCGCCCCATACAACTCTACTTTGTACAGCTTCTGAAATTTTTTTTGTAATTTCATAATCGTGATTATAAGTAAATACAAAAATTTTATCTTTCATCGATTTATATGAAGCCAATGTAGATTTTAACTTTTCAATTACAAAATCAAGCTGAGTTGTTTTATTAGAAGATATTCTGATAAAACATATGTTCCCACAAAGCAATGCAATCAAGCTAGAGTACAAAAAAATTGTATCAACATTTGATGGTGCAATATGAAAGATTTTACCAAGAGGCATCTGAATAAATTCTTTATTTTTATCTAATTCACTTTGAATATTTCTGAATAAATTCTTTCTTTTAAAGAAGTTAGCTAGCACTATCAACTCTGGGAAAGCTCTTGCATTCTTATCTAATAAAATAGATTTTGAAAATTGATTCACAAATTCTATTGCGTCTGGGTTTGGAAAAGATTTATCATTAAATTTAATTTTTGAGATGTGCTCAAAGAAATCATTATCAGACTTAATAGCGCTGTGCTCTGTAATAAAGGAAATCTTATCTTTCATAAGGCTCTGGTATCACTGCAACCTCGAACTTCTGATTGCTTCATTCTTCCACTAATAGTGAAATATTTCCCTTTTCTTCCACAGTCACAATCATCTTCTCCTAAAATTACACCTATATCTTCAGTTAAAATTGAATTTCCAGGATAACTTGAAGGTAGTAAGCTAATAACTTGAAGCAACCCCTCTTTATTAAAGTCGAGGGGTTTATGCGTCATTTGATCTCTTGTAATGACATCCGAATAATCTGAGCAATGTAAATGTCCTTTTTCACATTCAACAAAAATTGAGCCTGTTTGTTCAATCATTCCGTAATAATCATGCACATTACTAACTCCAATTTCATGAAGTGCCTCTTTAAATTGAGTGTTATCAACGCTACTTTCATGCATTCGCTTCCAACCACCACCATGTATTAATACAGTATCCTTTGGAAAGTTTAAATTTTTTCCAAGCTTTTTGATTGACTGATAAAATTTTTGCCAAACTAGAAAGGTAAATCCAAATATTAATATAGGATTATTTTCATTGTCTTCTAAAGTATCATTTAATTTTTTCACATCAAGATTTAAATCACTATCTAATAAATAAGTATGATTTTTTCCAAATGAAGAAAAACCTAATATACCAGCAGCTCTTGCATTAAATTTTTTTCTATCTTTAATTATTGATTCAGAGTCAATAATAAGCATTTTTCTTCTTTTTTTTCCTATATATGAACCAACAATATGATTGAGTACCCTTGTTTGCATTATTGATGACTCTTTATCAAGAAATATTTTTGAAACTGCTTGGCCTGAAGTTCCACTTGATGTCATTATTTTGAAAATATTCTCATCTGGAATACTCTTAAGATCCATCAATTTAAAAAGCCTCGCAGGAACATAAGGAAGCTGATTAATTTTATTAGTATCAATTAGTACATTTGTATTTAAGATTAGATTGTTAAATGTATCTGAGTTTTTAGAATGAAAACTTAATGATTTCTTTATATCTTTTAAGAGTTTTTTTTCTTTTTCACTGGCTTCAAGCTCATATGGAGTGTTTTGCTCTAAAATATTATTTAATAAACTCATTTAATTTCAAAATTTTTTTAACTGCATTGTCAATATTAAAATGATCGCCAGCGAAGTTAGAATTATCATTATATGTGAAAAAGCTATCATTAGTTGGTATAAAATTTGTTGTATAGGATTTATCTTTTTTAAAAAGGATTTGATTTTTTTTATAAAATTTATCGGCTTTAATTAGCAATTTATTTATTTTTTCTTTATCTAGTTTTGTCTTTAAATAAATATCATCAATAAAGTTTGTTTTGTTAGTTCTGCTTTTAAAGTGAGTTGGGCAAATGTTAATTTTCATTATGTCATTTGGAATACTTAAATTAATAGAAGAGCCAAATGAATGAGCTATAGTTTTATTAATATGATTTGCATGTATGTGATCTGAAATTATCTTATAAAAATATTTGGGATTATCAAAAAATTCTTCATAATCTATATCGCACAAAACTACTCTCAAATCTTTAAAATATTGAAGATACTCCAACCAAAATCCACTACTAGAAAATAGTCCATGTATTAAAAGAACAGAATTTTTTTTACTTTTATTGAATTGTCTAAATGAAATCACTTTTATTTAACAACTCATCAGCTTCAATATTACGAACTGCCTTCTTTCCAATTATAATACTAGCTTCTGTTGGAGGTATTCCATTGCCTGGTCTTTTAAAAGAAATATCTTCAGTTGTTATAATTTTATCTTTTGGTATGGCAACTCGAGATACCACACTTCTTCTCATCATAATTCTTTGCTCATATTCTTCTTGAGCAATTTCTCTTAAGTCGCTACCCATAATAGAATTTATTAATTTGCAACCTTCGACCATTGACTTAAAGTCCTCTGGCATAGTAGCCATTTGATTGTCCATACCTATTTTTGCAGAATCTAATGTGAAATGCTTTTCAATGATAGGGCTTCCAATTGCAGTTGCTGCAATTGCTGCTTCAGCGCCAACTGTATGATCAGAATAACCAATTGGAATATCTTTTAATATTTCTCTCAGCTTGATAATATTATTTAAGTTGGCCTGATTTGGATCTAATGGGTAAATGGAAACGCAATGAAGGACTGCAAGATTTTCATTACCTGCAGATTTAATAACCTCAACAGCATCAATTATCTCATCATATGTTGACATTCCAGTAGATAAAATTATCGAAGTATTTTTTGAAGCAATAAATCTAAGAAATTCATGGTTATTTATTTCCATTGAAGCAATTTTAATAAAAGGTACGGAGCATTTTTCTAACAAATATTCAACCTCTTCATTAGAATATGGGGTTGATGCGAAATCTATACCTATTTGATTACAAAAAGAACACAACTCTAGAAGTTCATCTTCGCATAGTGAAAATTTCTTAACAAATCTCTTGGCAATGGGATTTTCATCATAATAAGTTTTAGAGTATAGGGATGAGGCAGACCACGATTGAAATTTAACACAGTCAGCACCAGCATTTTTTGCTTCTGTTATCATATCTTTTGCATAATCCAAATTACCAAAATGACTTGAATTCAATTCAGCAACAAAGTAAGGAAAACTATTTTCTTTCAAGACTTTTTTATTATTTAAGATAAAATTTTTATTCATTTGTATATCACATATCTATCGGTTCTATGAGCATCTCATTTTTAAAGAGATCCCTATCCAAAAAAGGCCATTGATCTTCTAAAGGTCTCCTTACAATTTTTCCTTCTGAGTTTTTTGTACTTGATATTTCTAAATATGCTTGATCATGCCTGCCATATATTTCAAGAATTGTTGGACTGTTTGATGAAAGAAGTTTATCTAATGAGGAGTTAAGACTTCTTGATGTTTTTGAGCAAATATATTTAAAACCAAAGGTTTTTGATAATTGATTAAAATCTGGAGTGCTAACACCATCTTCAATACCAGTACCAATTGTTCTTTTTCTAAATAACTCATTTTGTCTTCTTCTAATGATGGAATATATATTATTATTGATAACAATAATTTTCGCATTTATTTTATGATGCTTTATGGTTTGCAACTCTTGGATATTCATCATAATTGAGCCATCTCCAACAACAACAATAATCTCTTTTTTAGGCTGACTAAAATCATAAGAACCCAGTACAGCTGGTAATGCAAATCCCATAGAACCCTGAGAAACTGGATGAATTGCTCTTCTTTTAGGAAAGAAATTCATATTAGTCGGTAGAATAACTTCTATAAATCCAGAATCTGTTATAACAATGCTATCTTTTTTAATTTTTTTTGATAAAACATTAGAAAGCTCATAAAGATCAACAAGATTACTATTATTGAAATTATCCATTTTTTTAAATAATCTTTTCCAATACTGGGTTTTGGTGTTCCAGATTTCGATATTCTTAGTTAATCTTTGAGCTGGTAATAATTCAAAAAATTTTGTTAAATTTATATTCACTAAGTTATCAATTTTAACGCCATCTTTTTCATGTTCATGTTTATCAATATCAACAACATGAATTGATGCATCCCTGCCAAATTTACAAAAATCATTACCGGTTAATATTGAAGATAAACGATTTCCTAATACCAGAATAAAATCAGCATTTTGAATAGTAAAAGCCCCTTGTCTTGAGCATCCCATTGAACCAATACTCCCGATTGATAATTTTTTTCCTATTGGATAAACGTCAACAGCACTTGCTGAGTAAACAAGCGGTATCTGATTTAATTCAACAAATTTTTTGAGCTGACTTTCCGTTTCTGATGATCTTATCCCACTTCCAATTAGTATTACAGGCCTTTTTGATTTTCTAAGAGCATTGCATATCTCTTGAACATTTCGAGTTGTTTTTTTTGTAACTGATGGTTCTTTGAATGGTCTCAACTTTGGATTAATGTTTTCAGGTTTAATTCTTGAACTTTGAATATCTAGTGGAATATCCAACCAAACCGGACCTTTTCTTCCAGTGTTAGCTTTTAATATTGCTTCTTCAAGATGATTTGGTACATCCTGAGCACAAGTGATCATGGATGAGAACTTTGTTATAGGCCTAACCATTTCTATTATGTTGGCTTCTTGTTGCCCATAAGTTCTTAATTTTGTTTGTTTATAATGCGTTGTTTCATTAAGAACATTTTGTCCTGAAATAAAAATCACAGGATTATTGTCCTGCCAAGCATTCAACACAGGGGTCAAGCAGTTTGTAGAAGCGCAACCTGTAGATACAACACACAGACTAGGTGATTCAGTTAACTGAGCTTCAGCAACAGCTGCATAACCTGCAGACTGTTCATGATGAGTACAAATTACATCAAATGAGCCATTTTTAGCCAAACCATCTGTTAGGAATAATGCCCCTCTTCCTGTAACAATATAAGCTTTTTTTATCCCGTAAGACTCTAATCTTTTAAAGATATAGTCTGAAACTCTCATGAAAATTATTTTGGTTTAAACTTATCTAATATAGCTGGAACAGAAACAAGAAATTCAGCACTACATGCCATTTCCCCATCAACTTCACTATGAGCTTTACCTTTAGCCAGACCCCTTTTGAAGCTTTCTAAATTAGCATAAATTGTTGTTACGTCGCCAGGAACAATTTTCTTTTTAAAGACAGCATTATTTATTTTTAAGAAGTTTGTTTTATTTCCCTGGACTCCCTCAATTGATAAAAATGTCATAATGAAGGTTTGAACTAAAGACTCAATTTGTATAAACCCGGGTACATTTGGATCATCCTCGAAGTGTGAAGGAAAAAACCATTCATTATAGGAATAATTTTTTATTGCTACAGCTGAATCTCCAGGATTAATACTTGTAATCTTATCAATAAAAAGTATAGGGTGCCTGTTTTCCTGAATTTTTAAAATTTGAGTTACATCAAGCTCCATGCTAATTTACTTCAACATTATATTTTCTAAGTATTTCTATACCTACTTTAAAGCTTGAAAAATCAATGATGTCGTCAATATCAAGCTCTATTTTAAATTCTTCTTCTAATTCAGTCATAAGTTGCATATGGGCAACACTATCCCACTCTTCAATTGATTGATATTCGAGAGAGTCAACATCACCATCATACTGAAAACATTCTTTGAAAATTGTTCTATATTTATCAATAGCACTCATGCGTGTCATTGTATTACATTTAATATTTATTTTCCTAGCAATAATAATAATTTAGTTTAAATTTAATACATAATTAGATTTATGTGTAAATCTTTTTCCCGGAAGAGTTCCTCATTATATTTTTAACTCTGGCTATTGTTAAATATTTATGGTGTATCTTTATTTTTTTACAGAGATAATTCTTAAGGTCATTGTCAATATTGTTAACACAGGTATATTCCAAAATTAAATTATCATCTTCTCCGATACATCTAACATCTATGCCTGTGCTACAAAATTCGTTCTCTATCAATTTTTCAGCATCATCTAAAGATAACCTAATGCCGTTAATTTTAATAAATCTTTTTTTTCTTCCAGTTATATAAAAGTATCCATCAGAATCTTTAAAGCCTATATCTCCTGTTTTTAAAATTCCATTTCTAGAATCTCCTAAATATAAATCTTTGTAATCATTCGCATATCCCATTGATACATTATCTCCTTCAAAGATAAGCTCGCCCTCTTCAGAATCATTTTTTTCTACATGTAATTCAGTGCTGGGTATTGGTATGCCTATGCTATCAATCTTTTTTGATAACATATCTGGAGGTACATATGAGATTCTTGCAGTTGCTTCAGTTTGCCCATACATTGTAAAAAAATTAATTGCATTTTTATTAGAGTAATTTAAGATTTCCTTTTTTAATTCAGACTTTAATCTACCGCCTGCTTGTGTAATAGTTTTAAGAGAGGAATAAGATTTTTTAAAAAAATTAAATTTAAAAAGCAATTCAAAAATATATGGCACACCAGACAATGAAGTAACATTGCTTACATCTAATATTTTCCAAAACTCTCTTGAAACAAGACTATGTTGGCACAAAATTATCTTTGCTCCAGCATTAAAATATGTGTTAATTATTGATAGGCCAAAACTATAACTCATTGGCATTGTGGTAATTGTTTTATCATTTTTTGTAATTTTTAAATAATCAATAATTGATTTTGTATTGGCTACGATATTTTTTTTTGAGATTTTAACGAACTTTGCTGAGCCTGTGCTGCCAGAAGTAGGTAAAAGCAATGATAGGTCTTCATTTATTAATTTTGAATTTTCGTTAGCCCAAGAAAATGAAAAAATATTGTAATCATGAATCTTTTCATTATGATAATGTTTGCAGTTTATAGAGGATATGTTTTTGCTGATTAGAAAAGATGGTTTAAATTTTTTTATAATTTTTGTTAGCTCAACTATATCGGTATCATGGTTCAATAACATGATTGGAGAGTTGAATTTTAATGCTCCAAGATATATAGATAATGAAAAAATATCATTATCTGCACATAATATTGTTAATTGATTATCGTTTAAAAATTGCTTGAACGAAGATGCAATATGCCAAATTTCATCTACTGAATAAGCCTTATTATTATAAATTGCTTGAAAAGTTTTATGATTTTTATTAAACACACCCAGGCCTCAATTGATTCCTGGTATTAGAAAGTCATCAACATCTCTAATATGTTTTTTTGAATCTAACTTATCACTCATAATTTCACTCCCACTCAATAGTTGCACAAAACACCACCTCTGAAATCCCTACTGTGACTGTGTTTCCGAGTGCTTTTTTTTATTTATAGACTTTGTCAAACTTTGAAAACTAATTTGCATCTTATGCAATCTTGCATTTTTAGGCACCAGAATTCCACTTTTCCCAGAAACTAAGACAATAAACCATGTCCCTATTAAAAAAATCAGAGAAATATTCTGTTGGATCTGAATTTGAACTCTTTGGGAAATCATTCTCATTGAACCAAGCAATATCTTCAAGTTTATATTGTGTTATGTATTCCTCAATTATGTTTGTGTTGTCTAATTCAACTTCTTCCTTAGTTTTTGTTCCATCCCCTTTTTCAACGCCAATTACTACTGCCATTGCTAATGAAATTTTTTTAAAAAATTCTTTAACAATTTTTGCATCTGTTTTTCCTTTTTCATTTAAATAAAAGGATGCTGCAGAGCATCTTTGCGCAATGGTTAGCAAAACTTCGTCCTTACTGATATCAGTATTGTTAAAACCATCTTCCATAATTTCTTCTAACGATTGCATTGATTGTAAGTTTGCACTTAATGATATAAATAAAATAAAAAACATATTATAAAAATATTTCATAAATTTATTATCCCACAAACTTATGAAGTTCAATAGTCGCAGGAATTTGTCAAACGAAAACCCTATAAGAATAAGGGTTTCAGGGATATTTTTCACTCCC
>CESM01230355.1_pt1 | contig 21495 bp, 23 predicted proteins | sample 361421 | NCBI WGS metagenome assembly CESM01 (sample SAMEA2622219, study PRJEB7988) | marine metagenome | isolation source: saline water (ENVO:00002010), including | reverse complement strand
ACCGTCTTTATAATGAGCTGGATTTTCGTCCATCTCTTTAAAATATGGAAACAGCTCCCTGTCTGCAAACTGTTTAACTGAGTCAATAAACATATCAACTGACTCAAGATTATGGTCAGCAAACCTTTTTTTACTCAAGATAAATTCAAGCTCCTGAACATTGTTCATGAAAAATTTTACAGACTTAATATCTACATATTTATTTGCCATAATTTTTTATATAAAGCGCAAATATATTCTTTTAATTATTAAAGTCTTTCTTTAATTCCTCATAGAACCCAGCAAAAGCAACGTTGTAACGCGGAAACACCCATATCCACCAAATAAACAAAGTAAAAACACCTAAAGCCAAGAATAAAATTGCCCTAAGTGAAAGCATAAACAACTGTCCTTTTCTGCCCTTCATCATTTTTTCACTTTTTTTAAAGGCCTCAAAAACTCCAATCTTAGGTTCCTCTGCAAGAATATAGTAGACCTGGGAGTACATTAGGGCCAGAATAATTCCCGGGATAATTAATAAGATTAAACCAGCTGTTATAATCATGGTTAATAAAAGTGTAACAGCTAAAGGTTTCAGTGTATTAAAATGACTAAACATTGTTGAAAAACTTATACCTCTTCCATTATAGATGTCAAGACTGAATAATGAGATTCCAACTTGAATAGAGGAAGACAAGTATAACACAAGTAATGTCACAATAATTGATGTGATTAGATTTTGATCAGAAAACGTTATAGGTTCTCCATAGTTAAATTCTAGAAAAAGAGGGTTGCCTGTTGCCACTTCATGTATGCTGCCTGGAGCTTGTGATAAAAAGGAAGCAATTATTAAGCAAAAAAATACTTGAAGATAGGTTGAAAAACCATCTAAAACAGGCTTTGTATTTTTAACTATTTCACTGTTGCGAATCATATTAAATTTCTTGTATTACCATCCAGTATACTTCAAATTTACATTATTTCGTTATAAGATATACCTATTGGTTCTAAGAAATTACTATTAACAATAAAAAGAGACTAGAAGTAGTTGTAAAAATTTATAAATTAGGTATCTAAAATCTATGTCATGGAAAATATTGGAAAAAATGGAACTTCATTGAGAGGTTCATCAGGGAAGTGCCCTTTTATACATGGTGGATCAACAACACCTGAAACTTCACCCTTAAAATGGTGGCCAAAACGCTTAAACTTAGATATACTTCATCAGCATGATGAAAAAACAAACCCCTATTCAAGTGATTTTGATTATCGAGAAGAAGTTAAAAATTTAGATTTTACTTCACTTGAAAACGATATGTACGATTTAATGACTTCACCTCAATCATGGTGGCCAGCAGACTGGGGGCATTACGGGGGACTTATGATCAGGATGGCTTGGCATGCTGCCGGCACGTATAGAGTTGCTGACGGACGAGGAGGTGCAGGAACAGGTAATCTAAGATTTGCTCCACTAAACTCATGGCCAGACAATGGTAATCTCGATAAAGCAAGAAGACTACTATGGCCAATTAAAAAAAAATACGGAAATAAAATTAGCTGGGCTGACTTATTTATTCTAGCAGGAAACATTGCCTATGAAAGTATGGGCTTAAAAACATTTGGATTTTCTTATGGAAGACCTGACATCTGGCATCCTGAATTTGATATTTATTGGGGGCCTGAAGATGAAATAATGGCTCCAAGTGAGAATAGATATGCAGATCTAGAGGACACATCAAGTCTTGAAACCCCATTAGGTGCAACACATATGGGATTGATTTATGTAAATCCTGAGGGTGTAAATGGAAAGCCTAACCCAATGCAAACAGCATTGCATGTTAGAGAAACTTTTGCAAGAATGGCAATGAACGACGAGGAGACAGCAGCATTAACTGCTGGTGGACACACTGTGGGTAAAGCACATGGTAATGGTGACGCTTCTTTATTAGGCAGAGAACCAGAGGGAGCTAATATTGAGGATCAAGGTTTTGGTTGGATAAACCCGACGCTTGAAGAAAAAGGAGTTGTAACAAGTGGGCTAGAGGGAGCTTGGACAACAAACCCAACAAAATGGGATAATGGCTACTTTGAAATGCTTTTTAATCATGAATGGAAATTGCAAAAAAGCCCTGCGGGTGCATGGCAATGGGAGCCTGTTGACATATCTGAAGAAAATAAGCCAATTGACTCAAACAATTCATCTTTAAGAAAAAATCCGATAATGACGGATGCCGATATGGCTATGAAAATGGATCCGGTTTACAAAGAGATCTGTTTAAAGTTTAAAGATGATCAAGATTATTTTTCCGACACATTTGCAAGGGCGTGGTTTAAATTAACTCATAGGGACATGGGTCCAAAAACACGATATATTGGCCCAAACTTCCCTAATGAAGATTTAATCTGGCAAGACCCGATTCCTCAGGGTAATGAAGATTATAATGAAGACAATCTAAAAACTAGTATTTTAAGCTCTGGACTTTCAATCTCTGATAGAGTTTCAATAGCCTGGGATAGCGCAAAAACTTTCAGAACATCAGATTTACGTGGAGGAGCAAATGGGGCAAGAGTTACACTATCACCACAAAAAGATTGGGAGGCAAACGAACCAGAAAGATTATCTAAAACTGTTTCAGTTTTAAAATCAATTTCTTCAGATGTGGGCGCTAGCCTAGCAGATACTATTGTTTTAGCTGGAAACCTTGCAATTGAGGAAGCAGCTTCTGCAGCAGGATACGACTTAACAATCCCTTTTAAAAAAGGAAGAGGAGATGCAACACAAGAAATGACTGATGTTGATTCATTCTCAAACCTTGAGCCATCTGCGGATGCATTTAGAAATTGGTCTAATGGAAAATCAAAATCTAGTCCAGAAGAATTAATGGTAGATCAAGCTCAATTATTAGGTCTAACAGCTCCAGAGATGACAGTCCTTGTTGGAGGTATGAGGGTTCTAGGTGCCAATCATATTAATAATAATGCGGGAGTTTTTACTGACAATCCGGGAGTTTTATCCAATGACTTTTTTGTTAGTCTAACAGACATGAGTAATAAGTGGAACATTGTTGGCGAGAATAATTATGAGATATGTGACAGGATTTCAGGGCGAGTGAAGTGGTCTGCCTCATCTGTTGATTTAGTTTTTGGATCTAATTCTATACTAAGATCATATGCTGAGCTTTATGCGCAAGATGACAATAAAGAAAAGTTTATAAAGGACTTCTCAAAAGCTTGGAGCAAAGTAATGAATGCAGATATTTTTTAAATCTTTATATTTAATATTCAAAAAAATAATTATGAAAAATAAATTAAGTTTTTTCTTGGCAATTTGTCTTTTAGTAATAATGACAAGCGTTAATTCACAAGAGTATTACGTAAAATCAAATCTAGAAAACCTTGAGATTGAAGTTGGAGAAGTGTTTGAGCCTTCTACGTTTGCGGTTGATGAAAATGGAAAGGTCTTTGAGTGCCCTAACATTGTGTATTACAACAAGAATGGAGCATTAAACAGAGATGATGGAATAAGTGTGAGTAGGAGAAGAGGGACAATAAGAGGTGAAGAGCCCGGTAATCACAAAGTTGTTGCATTATGTTTAGGTCTATCAGATGGTTGGTTAGGAAGAGATTTTGATGTGAAGGTGAGCTATGCTCAAGCAAAGGACCTTATTATTAATCTAAACTCGGACCAAGTTTTTGTTGGAAGTTATGTTCAACCCTCTTATGAAATCACAGATAATTTTGGATTTACTAGATATGACGCAGACATTCAAATTAAACCAAGTAATGAAAATATTCAGGTAGATGCACTAAATAATATCAAAGCTGTGAAAACTGGGAATGTAACACTTACATTTAGCCTTGACGCTATAGAAACATCCGTTAAACTTAAGGTAGTTAATAATCCCATTGATAATTTAGTAATATCCTCAAACATGAATACAGCAAGAACAGGAGACGTTATTACTTTTAGTACTATGGCCTATAACGATAAAAACAAACTAATTTCTGACTTGCCAATTGTCTACTCTTATTCAGGAGAATCATTTGATAAAAGTAATACCGCAGCAGCCATGATAAGAGATGATGGTAAATTTGTTGCTGAAACTGCGGGAAACTACTTAATTACAGCAACCGCTGGTCAAAGATCAACCTCAATGCCAGTTGTAATATATGACAGAGGAATTCAAAGAGAAGTTGTTAATGTTGGAACAGGACTTGTTCAGGAAAAGCATACATCGGATTTTTGGGTATTTGAAGGAGTCGACAAGAGAGATTATGCAGTTTCAGGAACATGGGGTGCAGATGGTACAACTTATTTTTGGGATGTAACTGATCCTGGACAAATTCGTAAAATTGACAGCATTCAGGTAGATGCAAGAACCGTTAATGATGTTAAGGTTTCTGAAGATGGAAAAATTTCCGTCATAAGTAGAGAGGGGGCTTCTAGCAGAAAGAACGGTATTGTTATAATTGATACCACAAACCCTTACGATGTTAAAATAATTTCAGAATATACAACGAATCTAACAGGTGGAGTACACAATGTGTTTATCTATGAAGATCACGTCTATGCGCTTAGTAATGGTGAAAGATTTTATGTAATTAATATCGAGGACCCAAGCAATCCATATGAAGTTGGGATGTTTGAGATAGGCGAGCAAGGCCAAGCTATTCATGACGTTTGGGTAGAAGACGGCATTGCTTACTCATCTAACTGGAAGCACGGAGTATACATAATTGATGTTGGAAATGGTGTTGCAGGGGGCTCACCAAGCAATCCAGTAGTAATGTCAAATTATAGCTATGAGTCAGGAGCACATCACGCGACTTTCCCTTTCAAGAGCAAGTCTACAGGTAAATTTTACACAATACTTGGAGACGAAATTTTTCCACAAGGTATTGATGTATACAGCACAAATGAAACTGCAGGATTTTTGCATTTCGTTGATTTTTCTGATATAGATAACCCTTTAGAAGTAGCTAGATACGAGCTTCCCGGCCATGGGTCACATAATTATTGGATAGAAGATGATATATTATATGTAGCAATGTATTCTGGTGGAGTTAGAATTGTTGATATTAGCGGGGAGCTTATGGGAGATTTATTTAGACAAGGAAGGGAAATAGGTCACATTAATACTGGAAATGCTAATGGTTTTATTCCAAATGCTACAATGACCTGGGGGGCACAACTCTATAAAGGACACGTTTTTTATTCCGATCATAATGGTGGAATTGGGTCATCAAAAGTTTTACCAATTAAACCTGATAATTCTCGAATCAATGAGTATTTAGATAGGCCTAGGTTAATTGATTAGTTATGTATAGAGTTTTACTTTCTTTTTTATTTATTAATTTTTGCTTCTCCCAGCAATATTATTTATACGTTGCCGCAGAGTCTGATGACACTGTTTCAGTACTAAGATTTGATGGGCAAACAATTGAAGAAACTGATAGGGTTACTGTTGGAATTATGCCAACTGAAAATGAAGGGCCTCATGGTATTACTATTGACCCAACAGGGGAGTATTGGTTCTTAACACTTGCTCATGGAAGTCCGAATGGTTCATTGGTGAAATATTCTACAGAAAACAATGAGCCTCTATCCAAAGTTGAATTGGGATTATTTCCTGCAACAATGGAGATATCCCCAAAAACAGGACTGCTGTATGCTGTAAACTTTAATCTTCATGGTTTGATGAAGACAAGTACTGTATCTGTAGTTGACCCTGAATACATGGTGGAAATAACCAAAATAAAAACTGGAATAATGCCACATGGATCAAGAATATCTGTTGATGGTAAAAGCCATTATTCTGTGGCTATGATGTCTGGAGAACTTTTCGAAATAGATGCATTAGACCTTTCTGTTAACCGTATATTAAGCTTGGACAACAATAGTAAATTTAGAAATGCTATGCATCATTCTAAGGTTAAGCCAACGTGGGTTACCCCACATCCAAACGGAAAAACATTATATATTGCAGGAAACGGGTCTAACGAAATAATTGTTGTTGATGTAGACTCTTTTACAGTTATAGATAAATTAAATACTGGTGAGGGGCCATATAATCTTGCTATATCTCCAAATGGTAAGTTTTTATTAGCTACACTTAAGTCAGAAGGTGCAGTTTCAATCTGGTCTCTTACGACTAATAAACTTCTAAAGAAAATTAAAAATACCACCAGTGTGTCTCATGGTGTTATAATTTCACCTGATAATAAATATGCTTTTATTTCTGTTGAGGGAGTTGGAGGTGAACCAGGAAAAGTTGATGTAATAAATCTTGAAACTTTATCACTACAAGATTCCATTAATATTGGAAAACAAGCAGGTGGTATAGCTTTTTGGAAAATAGAGCAATAGCTGGCTTTATAAATGATTAACTCCTCAGAAATACGAGATTTTTTCCCTTCTATTGGAAGAACCGATTCGCATAATAATAATATAATATATTTAGATGGACCAGGGGGTACACAGGTACCAATACAGGTAATTGAAGCTATTTCAGAATACTACATCAGATCAAATGCAAATACTCATGGTGAGTTTATAACTAGTAAAGAAACTGACCAGGTAATGGATGAATTAAGATTAAAAATGTCTGAATTTCTTGGTTCGGAAGGTCCAAACACAATTTCCATAGGTCAAAATATGACTTCATTGAATTACAGTTTAGCAAGAGCTTTGGCTAAGAAATTTAAAGAAGGTGATGAGGTGGTTATAACTGAATTAGATCATGAGGCAAACAGAGGGCCATGGAATGTACTTAAGGAATCAGGAATAAAGCTAATTGAAGTTAAACTTCTACAGAACGGGGGTCTTGATTATGAAGATTTTAGAAACAAGATTAATGAGAAAACAGTCATGGTATGTATGGGTATGTCATCAAATGCACTTGGTACACTAAATGATTTTAAAACTGTTAAATCCTTTCTCCCAAGCCACTGCATATTCCTTCTAGATGCTGTACACTATGCTCCACATTTCTCTATTAACGTAAATGAGCTTGGATGTGATTTTCTTCTATGCTCAGCTTATAAGTTCTATGGTCCTCATGTTGGTTTTTTGTATTCCAAACCAGGAACCTTAGACGGGCTAGAAACTGATCGTCTAGTTGTTCAGAATCAGTCCGCACCTTATATAATTGAAACGGGAACATTAAATCATGCTGCTTGTGCAGGAGTTAGTTCGGCAATAGATTTTATTGCAAATATAGGTCGAGGTGATTCACTTAGAGATAGGTTAATAAATGCTTACTCTCAAATAAGCTCCCACGAGTTCAATCTTGCTAAGCATCTTTATGATTCACTTGTTACTTTAGAGAAAGTAGAAGTTATAGGACATGATTTTTCAACCACCTATAGAACACCAACTGTATCGTTTGTACACTCTGATCTTTCACCACGTGAAATATGTATTATACTTGCTAAAAATAATATTTGCGCATGGGATGGTCACTTTTATGCACTAAAAGCCATACAGCAATTAGGTCTTGAAAAAAAAGGTGGTGTCACTAGGCTTGGAATTTCTATATATAACACAAAAGAAGAGGTTGATAGAGTGGTCTCAATTATTTCTAAGCTTTAACTCAGATTTCTAGTCTTTTTCTCATCCAACTATCAAACGTTGTGAATACATTTTTCTCTGCATAGTTTAAATCCTGAATGTTCAGATATTTAATTTCTTTTGACTTATCCAATTTTTTTAGAATTGATTCGATTTGATATCCATTTAGTCTTCTTGCCTTTTTGATTTCCATAAATTCCTTTTCTGTTTTAATCTCAGCCTGCTTGTCTTTGATTAATAAATGCCAACAAAGACTGTAGGGCATATATTGGTTAGAATTTCGAAATTTATAACTAATTTGTTTTTTTAGAACTTCGGGATTTTTGTTATAATAATTTCTTATTTGTGATTTAACCTGAGGTCTTGCAGTATGAAATGATTTAAAATATTTTTTTTTAAAACCACTAATGTTTGCAGACATAGATTGAGATGCATTAAAGCTAGGTCTGAGACTAAAAAGTTTTTTAAAATTTCCTGACAAAACTTTTATCGGGTTTATTCTGTAGCTGTTAGTCCATCTGCCAATTAATACAGCCTTGTTATTTATGAACCAGTCCTCCTCTTTAATTTCGTTTATCAAGAACATATCATCATTAAAATAAACAAATCTTTCAGCAAGCCCGTCTATTTTATAAAGTAAAGCGTCAATTGATCTTGGGTTGAACGTTGGTAGATGCTCTTCATAGCCCTTAAAAATCTCTTTATGATCTACTATTCTAACTTTCTTGCTTAATATAAGTTCTTCTATTCCATTAAAGCTTGGTGTTTGATTGTCAGTTACAATTAATATTTTTCTTATAAATGGGGCAAAGCGAATTATCGATTTAACGCAATATTCAATCTCGTTCACCTGTAGATACTGTTTTTTATAATTAGCGAATGTGGGTAAATGTTTTTTAATTTTCTTTTGATATTCTTCTTCAGATCCATCAACCCAACTAATAACTGCGTCTATATTATTCATTCACACGTAATAAAAAAGTTTATCAATATTTATTTCAAGTGCTTTAGAAACCTTCAATGCTAAATCAAGCCCTGGGATAAATTTGTTTTTCTCTATTGAGATAATTGTTTGTCTGCTAACACCAGTTTTTGTAGCTAACTCTTCTTGTGTTAGCCCCTTTCCTTTTCTGTAGTCTTTTACTCTATTTACGAGCATTTGTAAAATTAGCTTTACAAATATAATAAATTTTGTAAAATAAACTTTACATATTCTGCAACCTTTTATATTTGTAAAGTTTACATTACATTTAATAAGTAAAGTTTGCTTTACATTAAATAAACAAAATAGATGTTAAAGAATAATTAAAACCCTGAAGTTTATTCTTTACTATTATCCATTTTTCTAGTTTTAACAAAATTTAAAATATGAAAAATTTATTCACTTTATTAATGTTAATAGGATTGTTATCATGTAATACTAATCCTAACAAAACTGATTCAGACAAAGCTGGAATTAGTAAGGCAGATAATATTTACAATATTGAAACAAGTCAAAGTCAAATTATTTGGACTGGTAGAGAGGTCTCTACTAGTTCTCATTATGGAACTTTAGACTTTGTATCTGGTAATTTCGAAATTTCTAATGGTATAATCACAAATGGCGAGTTCATTGTTGATATGACCTCTATTAATAATCAAGATATGGATGGCGGTAGTAAAGAAAGATTAGAGGGTCATCTAAAGTCAGATGATTTTTTTTCAGTTGAGTCCCATCCTACTGCAACCTTGTCAATTGAAAACTCTGAATTAATATCTGAGGGTAAATGGAGTATAACAGGAAATTTATCTATAAAAGGATATACTCACCCAGTAAATTTTGAAATGATGAGTTCAGAAGATGGTTGGTCTGCAGATCTGGTATTTGATCGATCAAAGTATGATGTGAGATTTAGATCAGGCTCTTTTTTTGAAAATCTTGGAGACAAGCTTATTTATGACGATATAGAATTATCTATTAACTTAACAACATTATAATTATGACATACGATAGACCTCAATGTGGGTGTGGTAACACAAATGATCCTAACGGTTATTGTGATGGTTCACACAGTGCTAAATAATGAGTAAAATTTTAGCTTTTGGAGCATCTTCTTCCAAAGACTCAATTAATAAAAAATTTGCCTCTTTTGTAGCTAATAGAATAGCTTCTCGAGAGGCAATTTTGATTGACCTCAATGACTATGAAATGCCTATTTACAGCGATGATAGAAAAAGAGATACTGGTATCCCCAATAAAGCTCTCAGTTTTAAAAATTTAGTAAAGGAATCTGATGGAATTATTATATCATTTGCAGAACATAATGGTTCATATACTGCCGCATTTAAAAATATATATGATTGGATATCGGTAATTGAAAAAGTAGTATGGGATAATAAGCCTCTACTTCTTTTGTCAACATCTCCAGGTGCAAGAGGCGGTAAATCTGTTTTAGAATCAGCTTTATCTAGGTTCTCCCTAGAAAGTAAATGGGATATACCAAGTTTTAGACTTCCTAACTTTAATCATAACTTTTCACAGGATTCAGGTATTATTAATAATGAACTTAGTGACATGTTAGATCAACAGATTAGATTATTTGAAAGCCAAATTAGCGAATACCAGTAACAATTAAAGTACCACCCCATTCTATGTTCTGTCCATATCGCCAGGACTCTATTTCTTTAAAACCAGCATTTTTGAAAAACCTTTTCCACTCATTCTCTGAATATAATTTCATAATTGAAATAGACGTTTCTTCAGGCCAAGTGTGAGACACCTCATTTTCTTTATAAAAATCTATTCCCATTATTAACCTCCCACCATTTTTGATCCAATTTTTGTTGATATGTTTAATAAGATTACCTGGATTTTCAAAATAATAAAAGACCTCCATTGAGTGAACAATATCTATTTTTTCGTTGGGAAACCAATTCAACAAATCTTCACAATAATATTTGTTTTTTTTGTCAAGTATTCTCGCCTTTTTAATCATATTCGATGAGCCGTCAACACCAATAGCTTTGTAACACTTTGGATCTTTTGAAATTCTCCTTATAACCCATCCATTTCCACAGCCAGCATCAACAAAAGAATATTTTGATAGTTTGCTACACGCAAAGTTAATCATGTTCATTACTGATTGATCATGGTTTTTTTCCATCCCCTTATCCTTTCCATTAAGAGCCCATTTACTAAAAACGTTAATTGGTGTATCCATTAATTTACTTGTATTAGCTTATGTGAGATATTATAATCACATATATTAACAATATATAGATTAGAGTTATTCAAATCATCTATTTGAGAGTAGATACTATCTTTTATTAATCCATTTACAAAATCAGGGATTGTATTACTGTGACCAACAATTAAAACTACCTCACCTTTATTTGATGTAACGAAATTTTCATAATCAATATCAGATGGAGAATAAATCATTGGATATAAATCCGTAGACTTCTGAATAGGTTTAATAGTTTCTAGTGTTCTTTTGAAATTAGTTGAATATATTTTAGAGATTTCTTTATCAGCAAAATATTCATTCCAACTTAATGCTCTCGCAATACCTTTATTGTTCAATTTTGGATCTTTATTAGATTTATCTGTTCTAACTTTTTCTGCATGCCTAATTAAATAGAAAGTTGAACAATCATTTTCTGGAGTCGAAAAAACAAGAAAAAAAGTTAAAATTAGCTTCACAGAATTAGCTTCCTTCTACTTATAGAGTATACCATATAAGCTATAATTAAAATAAAAATTTCCCATAAAAAAAGGTAGTAAGGCCAATCACCTATTACTAAGGGATTATCTACCTGAGGCGGCTCATTAACATACATATAGTTAGAGCCTAGAAGAAAGTTTATAGGCATAATTATAGCCATTAAAATATTAAGATTTACCCATATTTTAACCCATGAAAGTCTAGGTAGTTTCATGTCTAAATGTAAAAACATAAAAATTGGCAAAGCTATAATAAGACTGTGGGAAACATAATAGTTAAGAAAATATCTAATAGTCCCATCAAAGTAGTTCATTTGGGGAGTAAGAATTGCCATAACACCTCCTATAATACCTGTATAGTATACAAATTCAAAAAGTTTTTCTTTCTTTTTGACAAATGGTAAAACACAACAGATTAATGATGAAATTCCACATAGCTGAATAGGAAGGTTATATTGAATATCCCATGTACTTGATAAAATATAGCCAATATTTTCTGCTATGAAGTCTATGATAAGAAGACCACCCATGATATATGAGATCATTCTTTTTTGACTTTTATTTAAAAATCTAGCCAGAATCAATGGTGTTGAAATAAATACCAAAGAAAATAATGACCAGGTAATCCACTCTTGACTCATAAACTCTATAACATAAATAGGAATTGGACTCTCTTGCATTATAATGGTTTTATTCAAAATTAAAAATTTTTAAGTAAGGTTAAAATAAAATGAGTCTCTCAATAATTTTAAACTTTTTGGTATTGCAGTATTTGCATCTTCGTTACCTTCAAATTCAAGAGAAATATATCCCCGATAGTTATTTTCTCTCATTAGCTTTCCAATAGCTGGATAATTGATCTTAATATTATCAAATGCAGGCCATTTGGCTCCTCCAAAATAAGTTTTAGCTTGAATCAAACATGTATGGGGTGCAAGCTCCTTAATTTGGTCATCTCTGTTTTCAAAGAAATTACCGGTATCTAAAGTTACACTTAACCATGGAGAGTTTATTGTATCAACAATTCTCATTACTCCTTTTGAGGTTAATCCTAGCCCCCAATGATTCTCAAGACCTAAAACTACACCATTTTTTTCTGCTGTAGGTATACACTCCTCAATTGAATCAATTACCCATTTAAATCCATCTTCTTCTGTATAGCCTTCTAAAACTGGTTCAACCCCTTTGTTCTCCATTAAGACATCAAATTCCGATTTGTTTGCAACAGGCTTTGTAGTCCCCCACCTACCTGTATTAATTCTAATTGTAGGTATACCAAGTGAGTGAGCAATTTCAATTTGGCGTTTAGTAAGTTCAATATTTTCTTTTCTTTTTTTAGGGTCTGGACTAACATAACTTTGATGAGTAGAAAGACCCATTAAATCAAGTCCGGAGTCAAAAGCTTTTTTTTTAATTCTTTGTAAGTAACTGCCTTCTTCTGACTCCATTTGAATTAGCAAAAGCTCAACTCCATCAAAACCAAATTCTGCAGCTTTATCTATACAGTATTCAATAGGAGTTTCCTTTCCATTAAACTGCCAAAAAGAATAAGTAGAAACCCCAATTGGGTTTAGTTTTATTTTATTAATACTTTCTGTATTGCTACTGTTAATGTTTGAACAACTAACTAATGGAGCACCAATCCCTGCTGTAAGTACAGATTTTATTAAGGATCTTCTTTTCATAATTCATTGGATTTATTATAACTAATTGTTTTTTTACTTAAATTTAATCAATTCAAAAATTAATATTTAAATAACTAAAATAAATCAATTATGAGAAAAATATTATTATTACTAACAATATTTACCGTTGGATCTTTATCTGCTCAAGGTAATGGTGATTTTGTGTCTTTTCAATTTGTGAAGACAACACCAGGAGAACAGTACAACGTAATATTGAATGAAAAATGGAAAGAACTTCATCAAATGAGAATTGATGAGGGAACCATAACAGGATGGGATACATGGTGGAGAGTTGGAGCTACACCTGAATCAGATTGGAACCTTCTGATTGTTACAGTTGCTAAACATCCAGATAGTTTAAATGCTAATGTTGGTGTTCAAAAAATGAGACCAGACTACAGTGAAATGGATAGAGAGATTTTCTTAGAGAAGAATTATAAGGCAAGAACTCTTGTTTGGCAAAATGTTTATGTCAACAAAGGATTAAATTTTGCTGGTAATAATGGTGAAACTCCTGCCGTACCTCAGGTAGCTGTAATGAATCCAATGAAAACAAATTATACTAATGATGCAAAATATGAAGCATTAGAAAATAGTCTAAATTCTGGCGATCTAGGCTCAAGAATAGGTTGGGGACTATTAAAAAGAATTGATAATTATGGAGATGACATTCATCATAATTATATGACTATTGACTTTTATGAAAAAATGTCTGATATGATGCTATCAAGGGTATCTACTTATAACGCTTCAAGACAGCTACAAGATGTTGTTAAAATGAGAGAACATAAAAGTAGTATTACACTCTGGTCAGGTATTTCACTTAGACCAAGTCAATAACAGCTAAATCTAATTTTATTAAAACCCCTCTTTTGAGGGGTTTTTTTATTTTTGCTAGTGATGAAAAGAATACTGTTATTATCTATATATTCTCTATTGCTCTCGTGTAGTTCAGATCCAATTGAATTAGTTCTTAAATCAGACACATTTTTAAAGGGATTAGTTAATGACAAACAGGATTATGCGATACAGATTATGCTAACAAAAATTAATCAATATGATTCTAATGTAGATTTTCAAAGTTATCAATATCAGGTTGATGAAAATCAATATTTCTATCCTGCAAGTACAATTAAGTTACCACTTGTTATTTTGACTTTAAAAAAAATTAATGAATTAAGATCGAGAGGATCTGAGATAACACTTAAGTCTAAAATAGTATTAAGCAGTAAAGATAGTATTGCTAAGTTAAAACTTAAAGATAGTATTACTTCTTTCCAAAATCTTATTGCAGATATTTTCCTTGTTAGTGATAACTCTGCATCGAATATTTTGATAGACTTCATTGGATATAATTATTTCAATCAAGAAATGAAAAATGTAGGATTTGAAAAAACATACTTAAATCATAAGTTTAATCCTGATCCATATTTTAATTATACATGGAAGATATCAGACTATTTCAATAACGTAATTTCTTCTAATGGTGACAAGCAATTAATTATAAAGGCAGAGGCTAAAACTAAAGGTTTATTTAAAGGTGAAAGGAGATATCTGAACGGAGAAATATTAGGCGAACCACTAAATTTTTCTGAAAAAAACAGATTCTCAATAGCAGACATGCATAATTTAATTAAATATATTTTCTATCCTGAGATTTTTGATAAGGAAAATAGTTTTAATTTAAGTGTTGAAGATTATGATTTTTTAAGATATTGGATGAGTAGATTCACTTATGAAGATATTGGTGAAAAGTTTATTCAAAATGAAAATTTCTTTGAGACTTACAATAAGTTCTTCATACATGGAGATGAACAAATCCCAATTAATGAAAACATAAGGGTCTATAATAAAATTGGACAAGCCTATGGAACATCTCTTGATAACGGCTTAATAAAGAATTATCAAGACAATATTGAATTTATACTTTCAGCAACTATTTATACAAATAAAAATAATGTTATGAATGACAATTTATATGAGTATAGAGATATAGGTGTACCTTTTTTAGCAAAATTATCTAGAGCTATATATCAAGAGTTTATGGACTAACCTTTAATTAATCCTAAGTCAATAAGTCTTTCGTGTAGGAATTCTCCAGCAGTAATATCTTCATATCCTTTTGGATTATCTCTGCTTATACATGAATCAAGACAATTTAGTGACATCTCCTGTCTTGGATGTAAGAAGAAAGGAATTGAATATCTAGAGTTGTTCCAAAGATCCCTTGGAGGATTAACAACTCTGTGAATTGTGGACTTAAGTTTATTGTTTGTATGCCTAGAAAGCATATCACCAATATTCACTATAATTTCGTCCTCTTCTGCAACAGCGTCTATCCATTCCCCTGAATTATTTAACACTTGAAGACCCCTACCTTGAGCGCCCATAAGAAGTGTAATTAAGTTAATATCTCCATGAGCTGCAGCTCTTTCGGCATTTTTAGGCTCTTCAGTAATAGGAGGGTAATGAATAGCTCTTAGAATTGAGTTTCCATTAAATATGTGTTTATCAAAGTATGTTTCTTCTAGATTTAAATAACATGCAATAGCTCTTAAAATTTGTTTTCCAGTCTCCTCTAAAAGTTCAAAAGTTTTTTGCCCTACTGCATTAAAATTTTTGAGCTCACTAACTATTACATTATTAGGGTATTCCTCTTTTAATTTCGGTTCGTTTTTAACATATTGACCAAAATGCCAAAATTCTTTCAAATCTCCTATATTCTTTCCTTTAGCACTTTCTTTTCCAAATGGTGTAAAGCCCCTTTGACTAGCTAGACCCTTCATAATGTAATTTGATTTGACCTCATCAGACAGGTTAAAGAAGCTTTTTACTTCAGCATACAACTCATCTTTAGTTTTATCATCTAAGAGATGGCCCTTAATAGCAATAAAGCCAATTTCACTAAACCCCTCTCCAAGCTTTTTAATAAAATCACTCTTGGCATTTGAATCGCCGGATAGAAAATCATTTAAGTTTAAATGAGGAATATTTTTCATTTTAGTCTGTTTTTTTTAATCATTTTTGATATATACTTTCCAATTATATCAAATTCAAGATTAACCTTAGTTCCAACATTAATTTGTTTAAAGTTAGTGTTATTATAAGTATAAGGTATAATTGCAACAGAAAAAGAGTTATCTGAAGAATCAACGATTGTTAGACTAACACCATTTATAGTTATAGAACCTTTAGCAACAGTTATGTTATTTTTTGAGTGTTGAAAAACATATTTCCAACTTCCATTAGTTTCCATCACCTCAGTACAAACCGCAACTTCATCGACATGACCCTGCACTATATGACCATCAAACCTCGAATTAACAGACATTGATCTTTCAATGTTAATTGTATCACCAGGAATAATTTCACCAAAGTTTGATTTTACAATACTCTCAGAAATTACATTTACAGTATAGATGTCATCGTTTAAATCAACAACTGTTAAACATACACCATTGTGACATAAGCTTTGATCAACCTTTAGCTCTTTTGTAATTTCTGACTTCAGAGAAATATCTAAATTTCCTTTATTTTTTTCTACCTTAACTACGGTAGCCATACATTCAATTATCCCAGTGAACATTATTATCTTTGTTTTCGCTTTAGTAAAATTAGCAATTAATTAAAGAGTGGTAAAATCAAAAAAAATAAATGTAGGAATAACTATTGGTGACCCTAACGGCATTGGTATTGAAGTAATATTAAAATCACTATCTGATTTTAGCATATTTCAAGATTGTAATTTTATAGTATATTCCTCTCTTAACTTAATTGAAAGACAGAAACAGTATCTTAAAATTGATACTCCTTCACTAAGAAGAGTTAATGGTGTGAGAGATCTGTATGATAATTACATTAATATTAAAGAAGTATTTTCAAACGATAAATTTGATTTTGGTGATCCTAATTCTAAATTATCTGCTCTTGGAATCCTTTCTCTTAAAGAGGCTACTGAAGACATCAAAGAAAATAAGATTGATATTTTAGTAACTGCCCCTATAAATAAGAAGTTGTCTTACTCTAAGTCATTTGAATATTCCGGTCATACTGATTTTTTTAAGTACTATTTTGACACTGATCCTTTAATGTTAATGGTATCAGACGAACTTAGGATTGCTTTGTTAACAGACCATATTCCGTTAAAAGATGTATCCAATGTAATAAATAAAAATCTTGTTGAGCAAAAAATCAAAATACTAGAAACTTGTTTAGTTAATGATTTTCAAATTAACAAACCCAAAATAGCTCTTCTAGCAATTAATCCTCATGCAGGGGATGATGGTCTAATAGGCAGTGAAGACCAATCAATTGTTATACCAGCAATTAACAGTTTTAAAGAAGCTACAAGCTTAATTCGTGGCCCATTTTCCGCAGATACCTTTTTTACCAACAGAAATTATAAAAAATATGATGCTATTATTGCCATATATCATGATCAAGGATTAATACCGTTTAAAACAATCTCTTTTGGTAAAGGAGTAAATTTCACAGCTGGATTGCCAATTGTAAGAACCTCGCCTGATCATGGTACTGGTTTTGATATTGCAGGAAGAGGAATAGCAGATCATACATCATTTTCCAATGCCATAAAACTAGGTATTGAAGCTTTTAAGTCAAGAAATAAATTAGTTTGACACTAAATAGATAAATTTTTATAAATTTGCCGATCAATAGTTTAGTGATGAAATCGCTTTCACCATATTTGGTTAAATTTTCAGGACTAAAAGAAGGTGTTCATCTCTATGATTTTGAAATAGGAAAGAAGTTCTTTAAAAATTTTGATTATTATGATTTCGCGGATGCCAAAATTAAAGCTATTCTTGAGTTAGAAAAAAAACCAACTTTATTAAACTTAAAATTTAGATTTAATGGTGAAGTTCAAGTTCAGTGTGATCTTTCCATGGAAATGTTCTCATTGAAACTTGAAACCGACTATAATATTGTTGTTAAGTTTAAAGATGACACTTCATCAACAGACGATAAAGTAGTTTTTTTACCAACAGGATCGAATAGCATTGATGTATCACATATTATATACGAGAGTATTATTCTTGCTATTCCACAGAAAAAAGTTCACCCTGGAGTAGAAAATGGATCTTTAAAATCTGAAATAATTGAAAAGCTAGAGGAGCTAAAACCTAAAAAAAATTTTAAAGAAAAAACTGACCCCAGGTGGGACAAGCTTAAAGATTTATTATAAATGGCACATCCAAAACGCAAAATATCTAAGACCAGAAGAGACAAACGTAGGACTCATATTAAAGCTGCGCACCAGCAAATCTCAAAATGTAGTGCGACCGGTGAATCTCACTTATATCACAGAGCACATTGGTTTGAAGGAAAACTTTACTATAGAGGAAAGGTTTTAGTTGATTCATTAGAATCAGAATAATTCTTACCTTAAACAACTAATTGACTTGTTTAACAACAACTTGGTGTTAGTATGAAATCTAACAATAAGACACATATAAAGGCTGCTATCACTGCAGTAGGTGGCTATGTACCAGAAAACTTTATTTCAAATAAAGATCTAGAAAAAATGGTTGACACTAATGATGATTGGATTACAGCTAGGACAGGGATAAAAAAAAGACGAATTCTAAATGAAAAAGGAAAGGGAACTTCATATTTAGCAATTAATGCAGCTAATAATCTTTTATCTAAGAAAAAAATTGACCCAGAAACAATCGATTTAGTTATTGTTTCAACGATTACTCCTGATTTTCATTGTGCTTCTACTGCACCTACCGTTGCTTCTGCAATTAATGCAAACAACGCCTATGCATTTGATTTAAGTGCTGCTTGTTCAGGATTTCTTTTTGGTATGTCTTCAGCGTCTTCATATATAGAGTCAGGAAGATATAAAAAAGTTTTAGTAATAGGTGCAGATATGATGTCCTCTATTGTAGATTATAATGATAGGTCAACAAGTATATTATTTGGTGATGGGGCAGGTGCTGTTTTAGTTGAGCCGAGTATGAATGGTTATGGCTGGGAAGACGAATATTTAAGATCAGATGGTATTGGAGCTGAGTGGTTAAAAGTTAAGTCCGGTGGATCACTTTTCCCAGTTTCATCGCAGACATTAAAAAATAAATGGCATTTTATTACGCAAGATGGAAAAACTGTTTTTAAGTCTGCTGTTTCTGAAATGGCGAATGCTACAGAGCAAATAATTATAAGGAATAAATTAGATTCAGATGATATTAAATACATGCTTCCCCATCAGGCAAACAAAAGAATTATTGATGCTACCGCAGAAAAGATTAATTTAGATAAAAAAAAGGTTCTTATGAACATTGAAGAATATGGAAACACTACAGCTGCTACTATACCGTTATTAATGTATGATTATGAGGATAAACTCAAGAAGGGAGATAAATTAATTTTAGCAGCTTTTGGTGCAGGTCTTACATGGGGAGCAGCATATTTAACTTGGGCATATAATTAAATTGAACTATATGGATATAAAAGAAATACAGAATTTAATAAAGTTCGTTCAAAAGTCTGGAGTAGAGGAAGTAAAAATTGAAAGAGAAAATTTTAAAATTACTATACGTACAAAAAGTGTTATATCGCAAAATTTAATAGTTGAAGATATTCCTTCTAATATTACAGCTCAACCAATTAAACAAGTTACTGAAGTTGTTTCAGAGCAAAATATTGAAAAAAATGCAGAGCAAAATATTGAAAAAAATGATAAACATGTAATTATAAAATCTCCAATAATCGGGACATTTTATCGAAAACCGTCTCCCGATAAGCCATCATTTGTTGATGTTGGTCAGAATATTGCAAAAGGAGATGTGTTATGTGTGATTGAAGCTATGAAATTATTTAACGAAATTGAATCAGATTTTTCTGGTAAAATTGTTAAAATTTTAGTTGATGATCAAAGCCCTGTTGAATTTGATCAACCTTTATTCATTATTGATCCTTCTTAGAAATGTTTAATAAAATATTAATTGCCAATAGAGGAGAGATTGCAATGCGAGTTATTAGGACGTGTAAAGAGATGGGGATTAACACTGTTGCAGTTTACTCAAAAGCAGATGAAGAGAGCCTTCATGTTAGATTTGCAGACGAAGCAGTTTGTATTGGTCCTAGTGCTAGTACAGACTCTTATTTGAAACCTGCTAATATTATTGCTGCTGCTGAAATTACAAACGCTGATGCTATTCACCCTGGATATGGATTTTTGTCAGAAAATAGTAAATTCTCAAAAATTTGTGAAGAGCATAATATTAAATTTATAGGTGCTTCTCCTGAAATGATTGATAAAATGGGAGATAAATCTTCGGCAAAAGAGACCATGAAGGATGCAGGAGTACCTACTATTCCAGGGTCTGATGGCCTTGTTCCTACCCTAGAGGATGCTCAAAATGTTGCTCTTGAAATAGGTTACCCTGTTATGCTTAAAGCTACTGCTGGAGGTGGAGGTAAGGGCATGAGAATAGCAAAAGATGCTAAGGAGCTCTCTTCTGCATGGGAACTTGCTCGTCAGGAATCAAAATTGGCTTTTGATAATGATGATATGTATTTAGAAAAATTTATAGAAGACCCTAGACATATTGAGATTCAAATTATTGGGGATTCTTATGGAAAAGCATGTCATTTATCAGAGAGAGATTGCTCGATTCAAAGAAGACATCAAAAATTAATTGAAGAAACACCTTCACCTTTTATGACAAAACCATTAAGAAAAGCAATGGGTGAAGCTGCAGTTAAAGCAGCTGAATCAATAAAGTATGAAGGTGCAGGCACCATTGAGTTTCTAGTTGATAAGCATAAAAATTTTTATTTTATGGAAATGAATACTAGGATACAAGTAGAACATCCTATAACAGAACAAGTAATAGATTATGACTTGATAAGAGAACAGATTTTAGTTGCAGCTGGTGAGCCTATATCTGGTAAAAACTATTTTCCAAAGCTTTGCTCAATTGAGTGTAGAATAAATGCAGAAGATCCTAATAATGATTTTATGCCAAATCCAGGCAAAATATTAACCCTCCATTTTCCAGGCGGACATGGTGTTAGAATTGATACACATGTTTACAGTGGCTATTTAATACCCCCTTTTTATGATTCAATGATTGCAAAACTTATAACCACTGCACAAACCAGAGAAGAGGCTATAAATAAAATGAAAAGGGCGTTGGATGAATTTGTAATAGAGGGAGTTAAAACAACAATACCTTTCCATCAAAAGATGATTGAACACCCAGATTTCATTTCAGGAAACTATACTACTAAATTCATGGATTCTTTTGAAATGTAATCTATATAATCTTCATTTCAATTAATTTTTCAGCAATTTGAATTGTATTTGTTGCAGCTCCTTTTCTTAGGTTATCTGCAACAACCCAAACATTTAATCCACTTTCAATGCTATAGTCTCTCCTAATTCTACCAACAAACACTTCATCCTTATCAACAGAGTTTATTGGCATAGGGTATAAATTATTTGCAGGATCATCCTGAACAACAACACCAGGAGAGTTTTTTAAAATTTCAAAAACTTGATCTAAGTCAAATTGATTTTCAAATTCAAT
>CESM01097302.1_pt1 | contig 21536 bp, 18 predicted proteins | sample 361421 | NCBI WGS metagenome assembly CESM01 (sample SAMEA2622219, study PRJEB7988) | marine metagenome | isolation source: saline water (ENVO:00002010), including | reverse complement strand
TGCCTCCAATAATTTCAAACTCAATTGAAAACAATATAGATTTGAAATTTAGAATGAAAAATATTGAAATTATTAACCAAGTCCTTATTTCAATATTTTTACTTGGAGTGCTTACAGTCGTACAGTTTAATGAAGTATTTTCGATTTTTTTCTCGGAATACTTTGATGGAATTTATAAGTTAATTTTTTTATCCGTATTTGCTTCAACTTTAAATTCAATATATTTCACTAAATATTTAGAACAACTTTTCAGCAAGAAAGAATTTAATATTTTAAAATTTAATTGCTTTAACTATGTTTTTTGTATTTTAATTTTTTATATAATTTATGAATATTTCTACTTAATCAATTTTATTTATATATTTATACTCTATGAACTTTTGTTTTTCTTGTATATAAACTATCTAAGCAACCAACAAGATAGATTAATACCTGATTTTAGAGATTTTTCAATTACGTATCTTTTGACTTTGGTAATCGTTTCATCATATATTCTTGACTCATTCAGTTTTTATATTTATTTAATAATTCCTTTTGGTTTAATACTTGATAATAAATTTTTTAATAAAAAATTAGAGATATAAAAAAACAAAATTAATTTGATTCAATGATGTTTTTAAAATTTTTGATATAAACATCTTCATTAATAATTTTGTTTATAAAGTTTTGATTTCTTTTTCCGACTTCTTTTAAGTTAACTTGTATTAATTTATTAAGAATTGTTACTGCACTTATTTCATTCTGTACATCAAAAGTTAATTCATAGTCTCTTGGAAAAAACTCGCTTATCCCTTCATTAATTGGAAAGACAGAAGGTATCCCCATAACAGATGCTTCACACAATAATGTAGGTTGTCCTTCATAAAGATTTGTAGCAGTGACAACAGCTTTTGCATTGCTCATTGTTTGTAATGTTTTTTCATTACTTAGCTGTCCAAGAAATTTTATATTGGAAGAAGAGAAGCTTTCTTGTAAATTTTTTAATTCTGGACCATCTCCAATAATCTTAAATTCGAAATTTTTGTTTAAATTAGACTTTTGAAATGCATTTATTAATTGTTCTACTCCTTTTTCTCTCGATATTCTTCCTGCATAAACTATATAATTGTGATTTGAAGTAGTTGATTGAAAATCCTGATTTTGATTATCAAGAATGTTTCTATGTACAAATATTTTTTCTTTTGATATGCCACTATTTATTAAGTAGTTTTTTTGGAAATTTGTAAGAGTTAAAATTTTTAATTTTGTATTTTTAAGAATTTTAAAAAATTTAATGCCGTAAATAATAACTAATAAAGACTGGATATATGAGCTAGAAAAATACTTATTAAAAATCCCCATATCTGTTCTTTTAAGACCGCAGCCTTTACAAAAATCTTTTTTATTGAAATGTTTGTATGTAAAAATATGTTTCGTACAATTAAATCTAAAATTATGGATTTTTAACAATATTGGTTTTCCAGTTTTAAAAACTTCTGAAAAAATCCCAGGTGAAACTTTGAACCATGTGTTGTGAATATAGACTACATCTGGGTTGAAAGCTTCTATTTCTTTTGTAATCTTTCTTATACTTTCATAATTTTTATTAGTTAAAAAATAAATAGATTGAAAAATGTAATTGGTAATTTTGTTTTCAAAATATAAAACTTTTACATTGAAGTGTTTTTTTAGAACATTTATCTCATTAATAACAGCAATATCTTCTCCACCCATAAGCCTGTATTTATTATGAATTACTAGTATTTTTTTCAATTTAACACCTACCTAAGGATACTATTTTAAAAATTTGAAACGGACTTTTAATTATTGTAGGTATGATTTTTTATCAAGCTTTATTTATAAACCTTTTATCATCTTTAATTGAAATTCTAAAAAAGTTATCTACCTCTTTAAAAGAAGTTGGATCATGTGTAGAGTTAACAATTGTAATATTTTCTTTCTTTAAAATATCAAAAACTTTTTTCTTTGAATTTGAATCTAAATTCGATGTAGCTTCATCTAAAAACAAAACGTTTGGATTTAGCAAGATAGCTCGTATAAAAGATATTTTTTGCATTTGACCAGAAGACAAATTTTTATTACTTATTGTAAGTTGTAAAGTATCAGATTCAATTTTACTAAATAATTCAAACTCGCGACAAACAGCGATTATTTCTTCATCCAATATTTCATTCTCATTGCCGTATAAAAGATTGTATTTAAGAGTTTCACTAAATATAAGAGGGACTGGACCTATATAGCCAAAAGTTTCTTCATATGAATATATTTTTCCACTTTCTGGATATAAAATTCCAGCAAGAAGCCCCAAAAGTGTACTTTTCCCTGATCCATTAGGTCCAACAATTATATTGTGAGTATTTTTCTCTATTTCAATATTTATATCTTCAAAAATATAATCATCACTATTAAAATATTTAAAATTTACATTCTGGGCAGATATAGAGCTCTTTGATTCTTTTATTTCAAATATAAAATTATCTTTATTTGATATCATTTTATTCTTATCTATATTATGGAATTGCTCTATATGCACATGAGAGTTCACCAAACGGTTTACAGCTGTGGCTGAACTTCCAAGAGCTTGGAAAAGCCTAAGAGTAACCCCTATAAAGTCAAGGGTTATTGTTTTAGCCAAATTAAACATTGTCAATAGAATTGCAAAAACGAATAGCGTTACAAAGCTTGGGAGGAATGAACTAAAAGAACCATAAATGTAGTTGTTTATTTGATTTTTATTATAATTTTCTAAAGTTTGTGCAAAGTTACTAAGTTCTTCTTTTGCTTTGTTTAAAATTTTAATTACAAACATATTTTCTATAATTTTTTGAATTTCTTTATTAGATTTTTGATCCATTAAATATGACTTATGCATAAATTCTCTTGCTTTTAAAATCAAATATCTTGAAGGAAGAAATAAAATCAAAGCACCAACACCAAATGTAATTACAGTTCTTTGATCGGAATATATTAAAAATAATAAATAAGCTAGAGTTTGAATAAAAAAATTTAAAAAACTTGCTAGGGCAGAATAAAAATAACCAATATGTCCAGTAAGTGTGTTGATGAAGAAGTAAGCATCCGCAATTGAATAATTACTTTTATCAAAAACTTCAGACAATAAATAAGTTTTCAAATTTTTTTGAACTCTTAATTCAAGAATTTTTAAAATATAGTTCTGAAAATATACAAAAATAAATCTCATAATTATCAGTAACGGAAGAAATAATTTAATTGAAAATAATAACTCTAGAAAGTCTTCAAATCTGGCACCGTATGTTGTTCCGTCAGCAAAAAATCTTGTGAAAAGAACAATGATACCTATATCTGCTGCTGCCGTTAAATTTGATAATAAAACCGACGCCAGTATCAAAAGTTTTTTATTATTTGTACCTGTTTTTTTTGAAACATATAAAATATCGTTTACAAATATTTTTAACTTTCCCACAACAACATCCTAATAATAAAATTTTTTTTCACATATAACATTGTTAATATTGTTTGTTTCAACGACAGGATTTGTACGGTAGAATTTCTTTGTGAAAATAAATCCAAAATATCTTTTTATACCAATTAAAAGAGTCTATTTTTTGTTTGCTAATATTATCAAATATTTTTTCAAAGGAATAAATTGGTTGTTATCTTCAAAAGAGCATACGAATTTTTCTTTTAAACTCAATAATTTACAAACTCAGACAATTAGCTACATAACTTCTACTTTTTACAAAATAGATTATGAAAATATTGTTGAAGACATAAATTATATTCAAAATTTAAAAATAGAAAATGAGTTTAAGAATGTGTTAAAAACAATTGACTTAGACTTATCACCTAAATGGGATTACCGTGTAATTCCCTACATACTTGCTAAATATAGAAAGATACATGATGTATTTGAGTTTGGAATTGATCAAGGTCGTATAGGGTATCTTTTAAGCAACCTTCAATCAAAAGATCCTTCTTTAAAATTTGAGTACGAAGGAATTGAAAATAATAAAAGAAAAGGAATTTTACTACTAAATAATGAACTTAGTAATGTAAATATTGTTTTTGATAACCTACAGTCATATTTGCCAAAAATTTCTGCCAGTAAACTTAGTGACTCATTAATCATAAGCTCTACCCACGAAATAAATAGTGAAAAATTTTTATTTGAATATTTAGACTCTAGAAATATATTGCCAAAATATCTTATTTCAGATGAGTGTTCAAAAAATTCAGAATACTCAAAGTTTGTAAAAAAATACGATTATACGACTACAGTAATTCCTTTTGAAGACCCAAACAATTTTTTAGATACTATATATATAGGCATTGCAAAATTTAATAAATCCTAACTTTTTCATCTCAATAAACAATCAAATCTAAAAAATTTAAAAGGCTAAAAGTTAGTTATTATTAAAGTATTAAATTATAGAGTTGCGGCAATTATGAATTTAAAATTAGTTTCTGTCATTATGAGTGTTCACAATGATGAAAAAACGGTTAAAAAATCAATAGAAAGCATAGTAAAACAAGATTACAAAAATATAGAACTTTTATTGATTGATGATGGATCAAGTGATGAAACATACAAGATTTGTAAAGAATATTCAAATTCTTTCGAAAACGTAAGGGTTTATCAAAATGATTACAATATTGGACTAACAAAATCTTTAAACATTTTATTAAAAAAAGCAGAAGGATATTTTATAGCAAGACAAGATGCAGATGACATTAGTGCAAGTTCAAGATTAGAGAAACAGTTGAGATTTATGGAAAAGTATAATTTAGACGCTTGCACTACTAGGGCCTTTGTAATGAATAGCAATAAAATTACTCCATCTAAGTCTTACTATTTACCAAAAGAATTTGTTATGAGGATTAAAAACCCTTTCATTCACGGAACTTTAGTAGCAAAGAAAGAGATATTTTATAAAGTAGGACTTTATAATGAAAAATTTTACTATTCTCAAGACTACAAATTAATGCAAGATTTTCTAGACAAGGGTTATAAATTAAAAATACTAAAAGAACCTCTTTATTTTTTGAATATGAAGGGAAACATATCTGTTACCTATAAGGAAAAACAGCAGTACTTTGCTGATTGTGTGAAAAAACGTGTTGTTCCTGGAGATAAATCCTGATGTTCATCAAAAAAATGCTGCAAAGAATACTCAGATTTATGAATGTTCTTATTTTGAAGAAAGGGTTACCGGATAAAATAGCTATTTATTTTCATGATTTAAAACAAAAAGACATTGATGATATTGAAAAAATTTTATTATTTTTTAAAGAAAAAGATTACAAATTTGTAAATTTATATCAACTTAATAAAAAGTTAGAATCAAATGAAAAGCTTATATCTATAACCTTTGATGATGGATTTTCAAGTTGGACTGACTCTATACCTGTGTTTAATAAATATAATGCTAAAGCTACTTTTTTTATGAATACAATAATGTTCACGACTGAACCAAAAGAAATATTTTTACAAAATATCAATGTCATTGAAAAAACAAAACTAATAAAATTTAATGATTTAAAACATATATTAAAAGCTGGGCATGAAGTTGGTGCGCACACACATGAGCATCATACTTTGTCTGATATGAATCTAGAAGATTTTAAAAAAGATGTTAACAAAAATATTGAACTTCTTATTGGACTTGGCGTAACACCAAAAACTTTTGCAATACCATTCGGAATGAGGCGATATGTAACCAATGAGCAAATTGAATATCTAAACCAAAACTTTGATTGTATTGCATATGGAGAACCTGGAATGCTATTTAATCAAAAGCAAGGATATATTCAGAGATACCCTTGGAGATCTGAAAAAAGTTTTAAATATAATATAAATAATATTTCAACAGATACGAGTTTCTTTAATAACTTAACAAAAAGAAGCGGGTTGGGGTAACAATATTCTTTTAAGTAAATTTTTAATGTTAATATTACAAACTGAATGAAAAATAATTATAAAATATCAAATATGCGTGGTAAGTATTTAACAGCTTTAACTAATACTTATTTAATTTTTATATCATTATTTATAATTTTTGGAAGATCATTTTCAGGAATATATATTTATTCTTTTAGACTTGCAGAGTTAATAATAGGTTTTTTGGTAATTTTCTCTTTTATTTTAGTTATAGTTCAGCAAAAAAATATATATAATCTTGATGGGTTTCATTATCAATTTAAATTTTTTCATGTACTTTTAGCTTTATTTTTATTTTCTTTTTTTAGCAATGGAGGGGATTTATTTAATACTTATAGTTACAAAAGTAGCTCCTATATTTGGACAATTTCAATAATATTTTTTACATTTATATTATTTAACAATTCTGATACAAAAAAATATCATAAATATATTTTTTCAATATCTTTACCAATTACTTATTTTTTTTCCACAATTCACTACCCCGAAATGTTTATAAACTTTTTTTTAGATTTTTCAGATAAATGGGATTTTGTAAAAGCTTCTGATATTCTACTTGCTTACACGCTGGCAAATACATCGAATTATTTACTTTTTAAGAATAAATTCAACTCTTTTGCCTACTTTTCCATCAGCTCTGCAGTGCTTCTTCCGTTATTTTTATTCATGAGTAAAGGAGCATTTTTCCCTGCAGTATTATTTATAATGATGTTCTTAATAGTTTATTTTAAAATTATTAAATTTGAAAAATTGAAATCTCTAATAGTAGTTTTACTTTCTGTTGTACTTTTTGTTTTATCTACATATGAAGTTTGGGGTAATTTAGATTTTGAAAAAGGCGAAATTAATTTAGATAGTCAAGAACAATCTTTACTTAAGCTTGATACTTTAGGGAGAGGTATAAGTGACATTGCAGATCAAAAAGATACTGTTGATGTATTTGCTTCTTTGTACTTTGGAAAGTATTCCGGGTATAACAGGTTATATTCTACTGACATGATGCTTGATTGGAGATTTCAAATATGGCAAGATGTCGCCAGAGATTTATTTTGGTATTCAGAATACTATGAAAATCCGAATGATTACACATTGATGAGAACTGAGTTAACAAAAAGAGATTTTAAATATTTAGTAGGTTTTGGATACAATGAAATACTCCCAGCTATGAATCATTGGGAAAGACAGGGATCTGATGGGAGTAATGAAAATGTTCACAACTATTTCTTTAATGTTTTAGGACGTGGAGGTATTTTACAATTTATAACTGTTTGTATTTTTATAATTGCAATGATGGTTGATGTTAAAGATAAAAAACTTAGAAATATTTTTTTCATCACAATAATCCCTATATATCTAACCTCATTTTTTGATGCATCTATGGAGAGCTTGCGATTTCCATTTGTTTTTTACTCAGGGATAGTAATTTTATTTAAATTAAGGGAAGATAGTTTTTCAGATAATTAATTAAAATAATTTTTCTAATTTTTGGACAAATTTTTCTAAACCGTATTCTTTATGAAAATAAGCTACATCATCTTCTGACAATTCATAATTTTTATAAGAAGTAAGAATGCTATTAATAGCTCTCGACCACTCTTCAACATTGTTGTTGTTTACAAAATTTACCTTGTAATTATTAACAAAATTTTTATCCCCCCAAAAGCCTTTTGTCATTGAAACTAAGATTGGCGTTTTGCAAGAAATTGACTGCAAGCCTACACTCTGTCCTGACGGCTGATAGGTTTCTTTTATAGGAAGAATTGTTAATTTAGCATTCATATAATAATTTCTTAATTCTTCGTCTGAAAGAAGTTGTTCATGCCAATTTCCTTCAATAATATTTAGGTTATTTGCAGAATAATTGAATTTAAAATTTGAAATAAAGATGAAATTAAAGTCTTTCATTTCTTCAACGAGCTTAACTAATAGTTCGTAGTCTCTTTTCCCATCATTGCCAACAAATAAAATTCCTTCTTTCTCTTTTTTAGTATTTCTTGACCAAAATTCTGTATCTACACTAAACGGGATATGACAGATTTTTGAATTATTTTCTCCATATATTTTTTTGGCTAATTCGTATTCTCCTCTACCTAAAAAAACAAAATTGTCAGCTGAAAAATGTACTAATTTTAGGAAAAACTTATTGGTTATTTTTTTAAATTTTTTTACAGGCGGTTTGCCAAGCAAGCCCATAGTTATCACAATATTATTAATTTTTTTACCAATTATTTTATAAAAAAATACAATTGGTAAAAATGAAATAAATAAAGCATCAGAAGTAAAAACAGCTATCTCATTTTTACTGTAGTTTTTAATATTTTTTATCGTGATAATCTCAGTAGAGTAGCTTGGAAAGCTTGTTAACTTTACAATTACTCGATCATAGAAATGTAAAACTTGCCTAATTCCCTTTTTGTTTGAATTAGACTTTGAAGCACCGATAGCATTTAATTTATATTTATTGTTTAAGTTAAAATAACCATAAAAAAACTCTTTTGCTTGAACGTTTTCTTTTGAAATTTTTTGAAGCCTCCCAGGCCCAAAAATATATAATATTTTTTTTTCAATCATTGTCTGTTGATTAAAACTATATTTTTATACATCATGATCAGGCATTAATTGAAAATTATTTTTTTTATATGAACTATTTAAGTACAAAATTACTTCGTTAATATACATTTCATTTAATGCACTTAGATAATCCTTGAAACCTCTTTTAATTGATTTATCGATTCCAAAAAGATTGTTTCCAAACTGATCATCATTCAATTTAGAAAGTTTTTCTTTTATAAAAGAAGGATGATTATCTAAAGGCATATTAAAAATGTGCTTTTTATATCTTTCTTCAATCATATTGATCCATGAATTAAATGCTGTTTCTGGTTCTGGACCACCTCTGTCGCCATAGTTCCCATAGGTTCTTTGCCAAGCTCTTGCAAACCTAGACCTATCTTTTGCAATTATTTCTTTGGTTTTAAAAACAGAATCATAATTCCAGAAAGGAACTAAAGAAACTGGTACATTTCTTTCATTTAAAAGTATTCCATTGAGAGTTGGGTCGCAACCATCTCCTCCACCATTAAATTTAATATTTTTAAATTTTTTCTTGTTTACTACCATTGCCATTCTAGATTTCATATGATACCTACTGGGAGTAAAAAACTGAAATTTCCTTAGTGATATTGCTGGATAGTCACTAAATTTTTTCATAGCTATATACAGTTCGTTGAAGTCTTTCTCGTGTAGGAGTGTGTCAATATCCATTTTAACAACCCAATCACCATCGGCTTTATCAAACCCCTCTTGAAACATAAGACCAATCTCACTAAATTCAAATTCATCTTTTAGATCTTGACCGGTAACAACTACTTCATCAGCAAAATTTTCATAGCAGTTTAGTGATTCTTTCCATGGATCCATTCTTTTTTCAGGATTTGTGTACGAAGTAATAACTGATATTTTCAAAGCAATATGTAATATTTTATATATGTTGTTTTGTTATCTTTTAAAGAATTAAAAATTTGCATTTAAGTTACATCCGCTAATTTTTTCATATCATTTAACTCTAAGTTAGCAATATTTTCTAGCTCATAATGTTCTTTAATTGTTATTAATGCATTTTCTGTTAATTTTTTATAATCATGGTCATTTTTGTTTAAATTATTCATTATCTTGCTTAATGATTTTTTACTATTAAACAGTATTGAATTTTCCTTATTTAAAAACTCTGCATGATTTTTAATATCACTAGCAATTATTACACAACCGGCAGACATTGCTTCCAAAACGCTTTTTGGATTACCCTCAAATTTTGATGCTGTTAGGAAATACTTATAACTGTTTAAAAGATTTTTCAATTCATTGTTGTCTACAATACCTTTAAATTTAACCTCTACATTTTGTTTTTTCGCTAATTTTATAATTTGATTTTTCTTAGTGCCATCTCCAAAAATATCTATTGTAAAGTTTGTATCTTTTAGTGCGTTTACAATTGTTTCGTAATTTTTTTGATCTTCAATTCTTCCAACACAAGCTATTTTATTATTATATCTCTCATTAAATGGCTTCATTTTGTTTGCATTCTTTAAAGAGACCCAGTTTTTTCTGACCTTAATTTTTCTACTATTTCCTTCACCAAATTGTTCTATCAAAAATTTTTTATCACATTCGCTTGTAACTGTAAATAAATCAGAAAATTTTAAACTAATTTTTGTTAAAAGTCTGTAAAAAGTCTTCTTTAAAATAGATTTGTTTTCATTTATTGAAAATTCGTACATGTCATAACCAGTTCTAATAATCATTGGAGTATTTTTATATTTTTTGAATTGATATGAAATCCATGATCCAAGTAATTGATTTTGTATAACTATATCAAATGACTGATCCCGAATAATTTTTTTTAAAGTTAGTATTATAAAAAAAGATTTTATAAAATTAATAATTTTATATTTAGAAAATTTTATATATTTATATATTGGTATAACTGTAATAAATTCACTATTAATTAAATTTAAATCTTTCTCTTCTCCATAAGTAACAATGGTTAGATTTAAACCTGGGAAAATTTTTTGCCAACAATTAAAATGCTCAAGTTCCCTATCTAATTGACCGGATTTTTTCCAGGTTTTAAGTGAATATCCGAATGTAAAGAAATAAACGATGTTCATTTTAATATGATAACTCATATTATTATATGGAATAGGTTAAGTTAATTAATAAATTTAAGGCATTATCAATTATGGTATATTCGTTTAAATGAAAGTTGCTATTGGGTCCCAGGTTTTTGATGGGTCTTGGGGTGGCGGCAATTTATTTGTTAAAAATCTTAAAAATTATTTACTTGAAAACAATACAGAGGTTGTTCACTACCTAGACGAACCTGACATCGATATAATCTTAATAACGGAACCAAGAATTGAATCTTTGACATCAACAATTTCACTTTTTGAAGCAAGATTGTATAAAAGTCTAGTAAATAAAAATGTAAAACTAATCCACAGAATTAATGAGTGCGATGAAAGAAAAAATACAAATTATGTAAATAAAAAAATGATTAAAGTAAGCCAATTTTCTGACTCTACTATTTTTGTAAGTTCCTGGATAAGTGACTTATATAAAAATCAAGGAATTAAGTCAAATAAGTCACGTGTAATTTTATCGGGATCAGATACTGAAGTATTTAATAATATAAATAAAAAACCTTGGGATAAAACAACAAAGTTGAAAATTGTTACTCATCACTGGGGAAATAACTGGAATAAAGGTTTTGAAATTTATTCGTTTATTGATAACTTATTAGAAAAAAGCAATTTCTCAGATAAATTTGAATTTACATTTATAGGTAACCTTCCCGTAAATTTTAATTTTAAAAACACAAACTATATTGAACCAAAAAGCGGTCTTCAATTAGCTGATGAATTAAAAAGGCATGATTTATATATAACTGGCTCGCTAAACGAACCTTCAGGTAACCATCAAATTGAAGGCTCTCTCTGTGGTTTGCCTGTTTTATATATTAATAGTGGCGGAATCCCAGAATATCAAAAAAATTATGGAGTAGAATTTAACAAAAATAATTTAGAAACGAAACTTCTTGAAATATTTAACAACTATGATTATTATTTTGAAAAAAATAAATCGTTTAACTTTAAATCTAATGCAATGTGCAAAGAGTATTTTGACATAATTAAATCAATTTATCAGCCTGTTGAAAATAGAAAAAATAAGATTTATTTTTCTTTGTACAAATTAGTTTGCAGTAAAAAATTAGTTTCTTTATTGAGGTATGTAGTTTCAAAGTTCATTTATCAAATGAGAAAAGTTAGTAAATAAGATTAAGGTAATGCAATTATGTGTGGATTTATTGGATCAATAACAAATAGTCAAATAAGTGAAAAGTTACTTGAGTCTTGTAATGAAAGAATAGAATGTAGAGGCCCCGATGAAAAAATTATTGTAAAGAATAAAAAATTTGGTAATAGTGAACAATTTCATAACTTGATATTTAATAGATTGTCAATAATAGACCTATCTAAGCAAGCCTCACAACCAATGATTTCGGACCAATTTAATACATTAATGATGTTTAACGGAGAAATATATAATCACAGTGATTTAAGAAAAAAATTAGAAAGTTTTAAAGTAAACTTTAATTCTTCTCATTCTGACTCAGAAACGCTTCTTAATGGTCTTTCCTTTTTTGGTATAGATTTTTTAAAAGATGTAAATGGTCAATTTTCTATTTTTTTTCATAATATAGAAAAAAATGAATATTTTCTAATAAGAGATCGTGCGGGACAAAAACCACTTTACTATAGCTATAATAATGATCAATTATTTTTTGGGTCAGACTTAAAATCTGTAAGTAATTTATCAAATAATATTTCTATTAATAATGATGAGCTTGTAAATTACCTAAATTTTGGTACAACAATTAATCCCAATACTTTTTTTGAAAATATTCAAGCTGTTTTGCCAGGAGAATGTATAAAGTTTTCGTTCAATAGCAAACAGCAAATTATAAAAAACAGTTTCAATTATTGGGAGTTGTCTCAATTTTTAGATGAAAAAGACTTCAAGGACGAAGAATTCATTGGTTTGTTTGAGGACAGTGTTTGGAAAAGACTTGAGAGCGATGTACCGGTATCTAGTTTTGTTTCTGGAGGATTAGACTCTACTGCTGTAGTAAAAGCACTAAGTAAAAAAAGAAATAATTTAAATACTTTTTCAATGGTTACCGATTCAAAAAATTTTGATGAAACAGAGTATATGAAACAAGTTGTAGACAAATACAAAACTAATCATTCTGTTGAAGTTATAAATTCAAATGTAAGTTTTGAAGAAATTAAATCAATTGTACTTAGCTTTGATGATATCATCTATGATCCTTCTATCATTCCAACTTACTTACTATCTAAAAATATATCTAAAAATTACAAAGTTGCTTTGTCTGGAGATGGTGGAGACGAATTATTATCTGGATACGAACACTATAGAAATTTTACATCAAGTAAAAATATTCCTACTAGGATTTCAAAAGCTTTGTATAGTTTTTATCCAGGGCACTTTGGATCAGGAAATAATATTCTTAAACATTCATCAGATTGGAAATCTGCATTTTCATCATATTACAGTGATATAAAGCTTATTAAGATGCTAAAAATTGATAACTATAGATCTTTCGAAGAAATATTTTTGAAAAATAAAGAAAATAACTGGAAATCATTAATGCTCACAGACCACAAGTTTTTCTTGAATGAAATGATGCTTAAAAAAATAGACAGATCTTCCATGCTTAATTCACTAGAGATAAGATCACCATTCATGGATCATAGGCTGTTCGAATATGTTGCTTCACATACAAGAACTGATTCAGATTACTCATTCAGTCCAAAAAAAATTATAAAAGACTACTTATCGCAAGATTTTAATGACCATTTTTTAGAAAGAAAAAAAATGGGTTTTTCAATAGATATTGTTAACTTAGTTACAAATAATAAATCTGAGATTTATGAAACTATTTTAAATTCTGAAATAAATAAACTGTACAACTTAAAATTTATTCACAAATTATCAATGATTAATACAAGGTTTAATGCTTTAAGGATATGGAAGCTATATTGTATTAGCTTATATTTAGATAGTGAGAAATAAAATATTTAAATCTTTATATTAAAATAATTGAACTAATATTTCTTTATGGAAAAAACAATATTAATTACTGGTATTACTGGACAAGACGGATACTATCTTGCAAAATCACTTCTTGAGTCTGGTCATAGAGTCCATGGCACTATAAGAAGAACTTCTTCTATTAATACATTCCGAATTGATGAACTAATTTCTAAATACTCCAAAGATGGATTTATTAAGTTACACTACGCTGATTTGACTGATTCTTCATCAATATCTAACTTAATTAGCGGTGTAAAACCAGATGAAATTTATAACCTAGCTGCACAATCTCATGTAGCAGTATCTTTTAAAAACCCTGTTTATACAACTCAAGTTGGTACCTTAGGATCGCTATCCGTTTTAGAAGCTATAAGAAGCACAAATAAATATATTAAATTTTATCAAGCTTCATCTTCTGAAATGTTTGGTGGAGAAAATGAAGTAGTTTTAAATGAAAATTCTGAACTAGTACCTAAAAGTCCATATGCAGCATCTAAAGTTTTTGCACATCATATGACAAAAATTTATAGAGAGTCCTATGGGATGTTCTGTGTGAATGGAATTTTATTTAATCATGAATCGCCATTAAGAGGTGAGACCTTTGTTACTAGGAAAATTTCAAGAGCTGTAGGAAGGATTGTTGAGGACCTCCAAAGCAATCTTACCTTAGGAAACCTTGATGCAAAAAGAGACTGGGGTTTTGCAGGAGATTTTGTTGAAGGAATGATTCTTATGTTGCAGCATAGTGAACCAGATGACTGGGTTTTAGCAACAGGTGAAACTTACTCCATTAAGGATTTTTTAACTGAGGCTTTCTCTTATGTAAATCTAAATTGGGAAGACTTTGTAGTATATAATTCTAAATATGACAGGCCTAATGAAGTTAATTATCTTAAAGGTGATTCATCAAAAGCACAAGAAGTTCTTGGTTGGAAACCTAAACTTGATTTTAAAGATTTGGTTAAGCTTATGGTCGATGAAGATATCGAGTTAGCGAAACAAGAGAAAGTTCTAATTGAGAGAAAGCTTATCGAACCAACTTGGGAATATTCTAAAGTTTAGTTTTCGTTCTTTAAAAACCAATCATATGTAATTTTAAGTCCATCTTCTAATTCTGTTTTTGATTTCCATCCCAACTCATTTATTTTCGAAGAATCTAACAATTTTCTTGGATTGCCATCAGGTTTTGAAGAATCGAAGGATAATTCGCCCTTAAAATCAACTATACTCTTAATCATATTTGCAAGTTGTAAAATAGAAACTTCATCTCCTGAACCAACGTTTATTAAACTTTGGTCAATTTCTTTATCCATAATAAATTCAATACAGTCTGCTAAATCCTGAGCAAACAAAAACTCTCGTAATGGCTTCCCAGTTCCCCAAATTTCGAATTTATCTTCATTATTTAGTTTAGCTTTATGCATTCTTCTTAATAAACCTGGAATAACATGGCTTGACGTTTCTGAGAAATTGTCACCTGGGCCGTATAAATTTGTTGGCATTAAATTTATTATTTTATTTCCATATTGTGTTGTAATAGAATCTCCTAACTCTATTGCTGTAATCTTTGCTAGAGCATAGGGCGAGTTTGTTGGTTCAAGTTTCCCAGACATAAAATAATCTTCTTTAATTGGATTTTCTGCATTTAACGGGTAAATACAGCTACTTCCGAGGTTAATGACTTTAATATTTTTATTTGAAATTACAGACTCTAAAATATTCATATTTATTTTTAGATTTTCAGTCAAGAATTCAACCCTAAGTGAATTATTTGCTAATATTCCGCCTACTTTAGCTGCAGCATTAATTACTAAGTCCGGTTTAAAAGCATCAATTGTCTCTTTGGTTTGATGGTAATCAAACAAGTCGGTGTCATTTCTACTAGAACATCTTAATTCTGAAACCTTTGATGAACTTTCAAAAACATATTTACAGTTTGACCCAACTAATCCATTACTACCAAAAAGCAATACTCTCATCATTAAATATTAACATTCTTACATTTATTTGAATTGAAATTTTTTACAAGTCAAATAAATGTAAAGTGGAATTAGAATAAAAATCTATATGTTCTCACTTAAATATTCGATACAAATGTCAGGAAAAATAATTTGAATACCTCATACGACATTGTGCTTTGTATTGATAAAAATTTCAACAAGCAAGCGTTTTTATCTATTGCTTCTTTTTACAAAACAAACATAAATTTTAAAAATAAAATTTATATTATCCATAAATCACCAAACTCATTCAGGAAATATCTTAAAAAAATTGAAAATTTCTTCCCTGATAACAATGTCGAAGTAATAAAATTCAAATTTAAAATTAAACACTATCCAAACTTAAAAAGATCTCATGTCTCTGAAGCAACATACTATAGAATGTTTATTGCTGATCATATAGCCGGCTCATCTCCTTTTGTTGTTTATGTAGATGCAGATGCATTTTTTCTTGAAGACGTAAATGAAGATATATATAAAATAGCTAATAAGTTAAGTTCAGAAAATATTTTGTTGTCTGCAAAGACAGAGCATACAAATGACAAAGCAAAAGAGCTTTTTAAACGACTTGATATGGATAGTAGGTACTTTAATGCTGGAGTGATGATTATTAACTTTCAAAAATGGAAGAATGAAAATGTTTCTGAAAAACTTAGAAAAAAAGTTGATGAAATTAAAGAAAATATAAATTACTGGGATCAGGATGTTCTCAATTCTTTAGTAAATGGAGAATATGAAGAGCTTCCAAAGGAGCTCAACTACACAGTTGACTTTAACGGCGAAAAAATAGATACCTCGAACCAAATTAAAATTTTACACTACTCAGGAAAGATGAAGCCGTGGGACAAAAAAGGGGTCTCTTTAAATGTTGATAGTTACTTCCGAGAGCTGGAAAAACTTTTTACGATTTAATTAAGATAAAAAGCAGAAATTAATTTTTAATATTTATTTTTGAAATATAAAGAATTGTTTCAAAACGAATATAGAAATATTTTCAATTATAATACATGACATGATTCCAAAAGTTATATATCAAACATGGAAGACACAAAATATTCATAAAAAAATTCATAAACTTCATAACAATATGTTAAAAACTAATCCTGGGTATCAACACGTAATTTATACCGACGATCAAATGTTTGATTTCGTAAAATCAAACTATGATAAAAATATTTTTAAATATTTTGAAAGAATAAATAATATCGTTTCTCGAGCTGATTTTTGGAGATATTTAATATTGTATAAAAATGGAGGGGTATACCTTGATATTGATTCAATAATTGATGGGAAACTAAGTGAAATATTAGATAAAAATGATGATGCTTTAATTACTGCTGAAAAAAATGAAAACTGTTTCGTTCAATGGTCTCTAATTTTTAATAAAAACCACCCGATACTTGAGAAAACTATAGAGAATTTGATAAAAAATATTGATGAAAATAATTACAAAAATGATGTGTTAAATTTTTCTGTAAAACCTTACTGGGATGCTATAAATAATTCCTTTATCAAAAATAATCTTAACTTTGGTTGGAAAATGATAAATAAAGATACGAACAAATTATTTAATATTAATGGTGCTAATTTTAGAATTTATAGTGTAGATTATGGAAAATACATTTCATTTAAACACAAATATAATCATTTGTTAAGAGATAGAGGAAAACTTGAAGCCGATGAAAATCACTGGACTATTTCTCAGAAATCTCAAAATGTTTTTGATTAATAAATTCAACACAAAAAACGTTTTTAATTACTTTTTATTTACTACGTATTTACTGACAATTATTTATATAAAAGAAACATCATTTATTTTTTACAATAGCACTGATAGCCCAGACTTTATTAGATATTTTAAGTTTTTAGAATTTAATGTCAATCATGTTGAAAATACTAGCAGCGAGCAAGGGTTTTTATTTTATGATCTTCATTCACTTTATTTTTACTTTAGAGATTTTAATTTAACAGAGCAAAATTTCTTTATTTACCTCTCCAAAAGCATTCAAGAGTTAAATTCAGTATTGTTTTTAATTGGTTCTTTAGGTTTATATAAATTATTAAAAATATTTAATTACACAAATACTCAAATACTTAGTGCATTAATATTTATTAATCTTGCTCCAATTGCAGTTGCACAAAGAATTGTTTTTAAACCTGAAATAATGATTTTTGCATTACTTCCATGGTTAATATTTTCATATGAATTATTTTGTAAATCAAAAAAAATAATCTATCTTTTCTGCTCAATTCCAATCCTTATAGCGTTAATACTACAAAAAGGGTCTTCGTTAGCCATGATCTCAATTTTTTTAACTATTTTTTATTTAAAACCTGTCTTAAGCAGGTTAAAAAATTATAAAAAAACCACAATTGGAATAGTTTTAATCATATTTCTAATGCCACTTTATTTAACATATAGCGAAAATTCTAGACTTAATACCCAAAATTTATTAGACCTCCAAAGTGGAGCAGTAAGTGAAGCTAAATATGATAATAAAGGAAGCTTGGATTTATTATATTTATCAAAAGTGGAAGAATTGTTTTATTATCCATACAAAAATGAACACAACTACTCCGCAATAAACATAACTTTGCTAGATTCTTTTGGTGATTATTTTGAAATTTATTGGAAAAATGATTCATCCTTTTTTAGTAAAGATCAATCAAATGTATTTTTATTTGAAAAATCGGATAACACGAAAGCTCCGTTACTTGATTTTGAAAATAACCAAATTACAATCTTTACTCAAGAAAATGAAAATAATTATTATATAAGAAATTTGTTCTCATTAGGATTATCTTTATTTTTTTATACTAACTTTTTATACCTTTATAAGAAAGTACAAAGGCCCAAAAAAAAATTTTTCATACTTCCAATACTTGGATATTTAATTTTAATTTTTCATATAATTTCCGGTTTTCCAGAGAATAACTTTGATCCATTAATAGGCGATACTCTTAAGCCTTTTTACTACTCATTTTTTTTAATAATAGCTATTGGTTTTACCATTACAGAAATAGCTAAAACAAAACTTAGGAGTATTATTTTATTAACTTTGATATTTCCTATTTTTATGTATATTTATGGATTTCCAAAAAACTTTAGTAATGAATCAAGGGATGTACTAAATCAAGTTAATTCATATTCAACTTTTTGTGTAATGAACAATAATATATTTAACTTTGTAAATAGTTCAGAAATTAAATGTGAGAACAAACCGCTTGGAGTAAAAAATTATAATAAATATGAAAGTTATAACGCATTTAACCTTATGCCAAACTTACATATTGTAAATTTTTCAATATTTTTTTTAATAATTTTTAGTTTAGTTTATTTATCTTTTGTGAAGATGAGAATATAATTCTTTGTTAAACAATATAGAAAATAATATATAAAAATTTGCAAGTAAAGCTAAGTCATTAATCACTTCGCTAAAGAATAAATAGATTAAGAATATTAATTGGATTAAGAATATTATAGAAAAATTAAAGCTCCTTGTAAGTAAAAAGAGTAGATACATAAATACAATTACTAACCCCAGAACACCAAAAAACAGTAGAAAGCTTGTAAATGTTGTAAAGTAATTAAAAATATAGTCACTATTAGTTTCAAAATTAAATTGATTAAAATTTAATGGCCCTGACCCAATTAAAAATTCTAAAAATGTAGGATCGTAAAATTCGAAAAATTTAGTAATGCTTTTAATAGCATTGATATTAAAAATTTTGTATATAGTTGAGCTATTTATAAAAAAAAGAATTATATAAAAACCGCTAACTAAATTAATTTTCTTTTGTTTTTTATCACTTAAAATTTTTGTAATTGAAAAAAATAATAAGAGTATTAAAAAATCTATATTGTTGTTTAAAAAATTATTAACACTAACTTCATCTGCCGATTTGGTACTTACTGCAAAATAATTTGAAAGTACAAAATTTGTAGTTGAATAAATACTTATGTAATACAGAAATATTTTTGTTAAAAATACCAAAAACAAATTTTTTAATAACTTATCTAATGATATTTTTTTAAATCCATAAGTCTTAAAATAGAAAAGGCCTCTTAAAACAAAGTAAAAAATAAATGAATAGAATATTATGCTATAAAAATCATAAGATGTACTTGTGAAACCAAGATAATTAATTGGATAATCGATATAATCAATTCGTGCATTTATTGACCAAAAAATAATTCCAAATATATATAAGTTTCTAACCACTAAAAATTTCTTTGTTTGTATATTGTCCTGAATTCCGAGTAAACCAAAATATATTAAAAAGATGCTTATATTTGATTTGGAAATATTTTCAGAGAATAAAAACATAAACGGCAAATAATTTATTAAATAATTATTTTTAATAGATATATTATCGTTTATAAAAAATAACAAAAGGAACACAAAACAAAATACAAATAAGTAAGAATTGAAACTTCTTGTATCAAAGAGGTAAAAATTTTCTTTGTAAAATTTGAAATCACTAAAGACCAATAGAGAAATTAAAACTGATGTTTTAAATAGCACTTTTATACCAACCCTGTTGAACTTATCAATATCTTTAGAAATAATTTTTATAAGCATAACTATGAAGAATACGTTTATTAAAGCATTCATAAAAAAGTTTGTACCAACATATACATTAATATTTCCATCAACGCCTATATATTGTGAGATTCTTCCAAAACAGTAAATAGGTGAAGAATCATCTGCATTAAATTTTACATCCTGTAGTCCTTCAGAATGAAAAATGTATTCAATAAAAGAGATCTTACATGGATTTATTTGAAAATAAGTTTCTATCTTACTTGGTTCAATTGAATTAAGTTTGACTGTATCTAAATAATTACCGTTAAACCAGGGTAAAAGCAATGCTGTCAATGCAAGTGCATAAATTGAAATCTTTTTTTGTTTCATGATTTAAATATTTTTAAACGTTTCGTAATTATTACTGATATCAAGAAAACAATTAAAATGAATCTTGAATATATCTCTGTATTTAATTGTTGCGTGCTGTCAAAACCTCCAAGAAAGTAATGCTCACATTCTTCAAAAGAATTTACGTAAACAGTTTTATTTAATTTGTTCCAAAGCTGAACAGTTGAGTAATTAGGGTCATTCGTAAAAACTAAAATTCCATCAGAGTTAATCAAGCTAAATTTTTGATCAGAATTATTTGTTCCGCAAACTTGTTCAAGAATATACATAATTTACAAAGTATATAAACAAAAGTAATGGTATGTTTTTAAATAAAATTAAATTTAATTTTCGTAGTTACTATGGTATTGAAATGATTAATTTTTTAACAAAAATTAAAAATGTTTTGCCAAGAAATCTCAGATTGATTTTACACAAATTATATTTTGATAATTTGATGATTTTTTATGAAAAAAACTTTTATTCTAGGAAGTTGTATTTTAATAACCTAGAGCTACCAAAATATGATTCAATTATTGACTACAAGACTAGAAGTTTGATAAGACATAAGCTTTATGAAAGATTTGAAATAGAGGCAATAAATAAATTAAAGCTTTGGGATAATAATTTTATAGACTTAGGTAGCTCAATAGGGCTTTGCTCTTATTTAGTAGGTTCAAAAATGAATTCTAATTATAAACATATACTGGTTGAACCAAATAACATTTTATTAGAATATTCCAAATTAGTTATGTCAAAATTAGAAAATAAAAACATAATTTTTATAAATAAAGCTATTGGATATGGTGCTGAAACTATGGTTTTTGATCCAAGTGATAATATATTATCAGGTAAAGTTATTAATTATGAAACTGGAACTGATTTTGAAAGTGTTAACTGTACAAATATAGAATCTATAATTAAAACACATAAAATACAATCTTTTAATTTATTAATTGATATTGAAGGGTTATCATTTTTACCAATTTTTAATGAGGAAGCCACTTTCAAAATGTGTAAAAAGCT
>CESM01132651.1_pt1 | contig 21649 bp, 15 predicted proteins | sample 361421 | NCBI WGS metagenome assembly CESM01 (sample SAMEA2622219, study PRJEB7988) | marine metagenome | isolation source: saline water (ENVO:00002010), including | reverse complement strand
TTGGTATAAAGTCTCTAGTAACAGTTTCAGTATAGGAAAGTTTATTCCCCATATTAGAAATATTCATCCCAATTGAAAAATCAGAATTATTATTTACTATTTCAATTGGCTTAGTATAAAATGCTGAAATATCAGCAGCTATAGATTGTCCAGCATTTGTCTCTAATCCCCCGGCTGTCTGACCTCCTGTAAGATTCGAATATATATATCTTCCAGAGATAGCAATAGAAAAATTTTGAGAAAGTCTTCTAGAATATGCAGACCCAACAGCTAATTCATTAGGTTTGAACTGTCCAATTACATCTCCAGAATTGTTAGTAAATGTAATGTCACCTAAAGAAAAATATCTTAACTCATAACCAATTGACTCATTCTCATTAAGCTTATAATAACCACCAATATATTGCAAATTAATATCAGGAACTAACTCTCTTAACCAAGGAACAATTGAAACTGAAATTCCTATATTATCCTCAGTAAAAGATAACTTTGCTGGGTTCCAATGCATAGAATTAGCATCAGGAGATGTAGCTACACCAACGTCCCCCATAGCTCCAGATCTTGAATCAGGAGAGATTAATAAAAAAGGGACTGCAGTGGTAATTGTATTTAGATTTCCTCCTAAAAAATTGTCATTCTCATTAGGAAGTTGCTGACCATATAATGTATAACTAAAAAAAGATAGAATTAGTAATGTTTTTATATACTTCATTTGAAATTTATATTATGCAAATATACTTGTTTTATCAGTAAAGATAACGTAAGAATTAGTTCAATATTACTAATTTCTCTAATTTTTGCACTAACTCACCTGACTCATCTTTAACTTTTAATTTATATACATATGTACCTCTACCTATCTTATCTAAAAAATCATCTCTTCCATCCCAAAAAATCGGACCAACCCTAAACCCAAAATTTGTCTGCAAATAATTTATTGTTTTTATTAATTTACCCGATACAGTATATATCTGAATTTGTACTTCTAAATTCTGATTTGGCCTATTATGTTCAAAATAAAAGTTTGTATTATTAGAAAATGGATTAGGATAATTTAATAAATTTTTAATATAAAATTCTTCGTCATTTGCTACTATAAACTCTATAGTAGATTCAGAAGAATTATTAAAAACATCCCAAACCTTAAATTTAATGGTGTGTAAACCCTCTTCTAAATTATTTAATGGATACTCTATCTTCCCTCTTTGATAACTATCCGTATCAGCTTGATAATAATCATTTAGAATAACCTTATTTGATTCGTCGCCATTTATAGTAATTGTAATATCATGGCCAATTCCATTTCCTAATGTATTCACTCCAGATGAATCTATTATTAAGGCTAAAAATACAGGATCAGAATTAGTAATACTTCCTGAAACAAACTGTTCATCGTTCATATATAATTCTATAGATGGACCTATCTGATCATCAATAATTTCATTAGAAACACCTCCAACATAGAAGTCCTCATGCCAACCACTTGCGTCACTATTATCATTACTTTTTATAGCGTAATAAGATATTCTTCCATTTCCAATTGTATAATCAATATCTTTTGGTACGATAAAAGAAAAAGTGAAATTACCATTTTCAACAGTTGATGTACCTCTATATATTATATTATCCTGTTTATTATAATTCATTGGAGTACTAGATTGTTGACCTTGAGTTTGAGCAACTATCTTCTTATCAAAAACAGTAATATCTATTTCTCCATCAAAGTCTAATAACATATTGGAGTCATTATCAACAATAATTCCATCAAAAATATACCTTCCTAATGCTGAAATTGTATCAGGAGAATTATTTGTGATTACTGTAAAGTCTGGATAAGATAATTTCATCAATGGATCTCCCAACAATATAAATTTATTATTATTTATTGAACTTCCACTTAAATTTTTTGTCCTTAAAAAAACATCTCCAATTCTAGGATATTCACCTGTATTCTTCTCAAATAATGAATTAATAAAATTTGTATTTAAATTATAATTTAAATGTGAATACACATATCTTGTAGTAGTCAAAAGACCTACTCCACCTCCATCTTTATTTAATATTATATGCTCTCCTCCAGAGATCATTTCAGGGTTGTCAAATCTTCCAAATTCACATGTTGCAGTGACAAACAATGGGAGTTTGTTAAAATTATCCCAATTAGTAATTTGATCAATTTCAATTATCCTCTCTTTAGTTAATCCGCTCTCTCCCCCATGTCCAGTATAATTCACTAAAAATGTACCTTTTCCTATTCTTCTATTAATTTCATCTTTACAATCAGGACTCCTAGGACCTACTGGAGTAGACTCCTGATTATAAATATCTAAATAAAATTTATTGAAATTATAATTATTATATTCCTCATCAATAATAGCGCATAAATTATCTGCTTGCTGCATGTGAATATTTCCATCACTATCATCTCCATCATCCGCGATAAAGGTAACATGATTTCTCCATGATCCTCTGCTTTCATTATTATGATAATGAATTATCTTGTCTACCATATTTTCTGCTTCTTGAATGGTAGACGCGGGAAGTCTTCCAATTCCAATATCTAATAAATCAGAATCAAATAAACCTTCATTTTCATCTAAAAAACCAAAATAATCATCTGTAGCAAAAGTATTTAAAGGATCATAAGAATTTTCTGACTGATATGTAATAATATTATTATTATTTGTCTCAATTCTATTTTTAGGATCATAAGAAGCGTCTCCTAATAGCATTAAATACTTGAATTCACTATCATCTAAATTATATAAATATCTACAATAATCTCGAATAGAAGTAACATCTGATTTTCCTGAAGAAAACTCATTAAATATTTGTTGAGGAGTTACAACCTTGCATTTACTCCCATCATTTTGAAAATGAAAATCTGATAACTTATTTGCAGTAGGAAAAAAATCTGGACTACTAATGATTAACATTTCAAAATCTGTATCTCCATGTAAGTTCTGATTATCAATTTTCCCAATGAGATTTGGAGACATAAAATTAGCATCTCTAAACAATATAAATTCATTATCCCATTCACTATCTTCTGATAAGTAAACTTGATGATTAAACATATAAACATCAGTGTTATTATAAGAAAATAATTGATTTTCAAAAATATTTATTGGATCAGTAACATCCCACACTCGAAAATCAGAGTTACAATTTGAAATTTCAAAAGTAAAATTATCATTAAGATCTCCTAAATCCCACTTTCTAAAATACATTTGATCTCCATCTAAATATAGATCTCTTTTTGTGTTTAATTGCAAATAATTTAACCATGACTTATAGCTAGGAGATGATCTTTCAAAAGTAATCTCAATGTCTAGAAAATTATCATTAGGATTAAATATCACTCCAGATATATTAGATAACGACACATAATCATCAAGATAGCCATTTCCTACTACTCCAAGATCTTCTTCAGCGAAAACACTTCCATTGTGAGAAAATAATAATTTACATTGGGAGAAAGATCTTGTAGCAAACTCTGCATCTACATAAACATTGTCTGAAATATTAGGAAAATCAAAATTAAAGTTCTGAACTAAATTTACATCGAATTCTTCACCGTACCATTCTGATCCTGATTGAATGAAATTAACAAGATCTAATTCATGTGATAAATGAGCATTAAAATCAGAAATAATTGTGTATATATTCTGATCATTTCTTTTGACAATCCTCTTAGGATTACCATCTGAATTTAATGTTAAAAAGTAATAATTATAATCTTCATATAAATTTTTATGAAAATTATACTTATTAAAAAAATCAGATTTTTTCCAGACATCTGGAGATTGACCATAAAAAATAATCCTATCATCAGATTCAAAAACACCATTATTATTAATATCAATAATCTCTATAGCGTTTTCTTGCAAATCTTCATGTCTAAATTCTGAATTTAACTTTGGTAACATTCCACCAGAGTTTCCAAAAAGTCTTATATTGTTTATATCGATATTATCAGTGTTCATTCCTAATTTTTCTAAATCATTAAAAGTAAGTTGATAGATTCCATTTTCTGATAGTGAGATCTTATACCAATTTCCTTGATTTAATACAGATTGTATTTTTTGAGTTGAATTACTTTTAATCTTTGGATAATATTTTTCCTTAATAATTTCATAAGAAAACTCCAAAATTCTCTTGTATCCCTCTGAATTTTTTATGTATGGAAAAACAATAATTCTATGAAAATTATTTTTTTGTGATCTAAGTATTTCTGAGTTATATATTAATGTGTCCTTTAAATTAAGTTTTTCTAAATTTAAAATTTCATCATCATTAACTTCAGTAAATTTTATCTTGGAAATTTTAATTTTATTAATTTCTAAATTATCAACCTCTTCCAAAATTTGAAAAGCAGGTAAACCATGGAATTTTTTTAGATAAACAGCAGAAGGGAAATCAATTATTTCCTTTTCATAATATGTGTTTGAACTCCAGTCAATTACAACTTTATTTTGACAGAAAACAGTAATACTACTGACAAAAAATATAAATATAACTATTCTAATTTTCATAGAAACAAAATTAATTAATTATTAATATACTTAACCAAATAACGAAAAATAATAACAAAAATTATTAGAGGTGATCTTCTTAATAAATAAATTGCTTATCTTTGTAAAAACGAAACTGAAGAAGTTATTAATATGAAAAATAAGATATTTAGACTTAAACTAATAATCTGTTCAACTTTTTTACTAGTAATAAGTGCTAATGCACAAGATCCTGCTTTCTCTCAATTCTATGCAAATCCATTATATCTAAATCCAGCTTTTACTGGAGCTAATAATAACGGATGTCCAACTGCTAATTTAAATTATCGTGATCAATGGCCTGGAATTGGAAGAACATATGTTACTTATTCTGCTTCTTTTGATCAACATGTAGACGCTGTAGGTGGGGGACTTGGAGTATTAGTACATCAAGATCAGGCAGGAACTGGAAACCTAAACACGTTGAATGCCTCTGTTTTATATTCATACCTTTTAGAAGTTAACAGAAATCTAACAATAAAAACAGGATTTGAAGCTTCATATAGATCTTTAAGTCTAGATTGGAGTAATCTTACTTTTGGAGATCAAATAGATCCTACTTATGGTTTCGTATATGAAACACAAGAAGATTTGATAAATAATCCTAATTATGTCGCTTATCCAGATTTCTCTTCAGGAATTTTAGGATATACTGAAAATATGTTTTTTGGATTCGCCGCGCATCATTTAACACAACCTGATCAGGGATTTATTAGTCCAAGTAAACTACCTAGGAAATATACTGTTCATGTCGGAGGTTTATTTCCTATAAGCAAGTTTAATAATGATATTACTACTATATCACCAAATTTTTTATATCAAAGACAACAAGACTTTAATCAGTTTAACTATGGTGTATATTTGAATAGAGGTCCTGTGGTGGGAGGTATATGGGCAAGACATAGTTTAGAAAATTTTGATTCTTTTATAATTATGTTTGGATTAATTCAAGAAGCTTTCAAATTTGGATATAGTTATGATATTACATTGAATGATATCGGAAATAGTAATACTTACGGAGCTCATGAATTATCATTTACAATATTAATGCCTTGTAGGGAAAGAAGTAAATCATTCAATACAATAAGTTGCCCACAATTTTAGTTATTAACAATAGAAAATCAACATAACATGATAAATAAAAACTCACTCTTTTTAATAATTTTAAGTTTATTTATATTCTTCTCTTGTTCAGATCAAGTAAATAAATCAAATCTAAATCCTAACAAATCATCTTCAACAGGATGGGGATATAATGACAGAAAACAAGGTGGGCTAGATGTAGCTAAATTTAACGAACAAACACCTGGACCGGGACTAACTTTCATTGAAGGAGGAACTTTTACGATGGGAAGAGTTGAAGAGGACGTGATTTCAGACTGGAACAATATCTCAAAAACTGTGCATGTTTCGTCATTCTATATGGATATTACAGAAGTAAGAAATATTGATTATTTAGAATACTTAGATTGGATAAAAAAACATTATATATATGATAATGAATTTCAGAGAAATCCTAATGTTTCATTAGAAGATGGTATAAAAATCTATCATAATGCTCTTCCTGACACACTAGTATGGAGAGATAAACTTGGAGAAAACGAAATATTTGTTACTAGTTATTTAAGACATCCAGCATTTAGAGAGTATCCTGTTGTTGGTGTTAGTTGGGAACAAGCTAATGATTATTGTAAATGGAGAACAGATAGAGTAAATGAAAAAATCTTAATTGAAGCAGGATATTTATTACCTGAAGGTCATGAAGACAGACTTCCAGAATTTATTTTTACTACTGAAGCATATCTATACGGTGACGATTTGTACCTAAATTCCTTAGTTGGAGACAAATTAAAATCTAAGGTTAAAAATCTAAGAAAAATGAATAAGGATAATGATGAGGGAAGATATTTAAGCATGGAAGACGGTGTACTCCTTCCATATTACAGACTCCCTACTGAAGCTGAATGGGAAATAGCTGCTTTAGGATATATTGGTGATAACATAGAAAATAGAAAAATTTATCCTTGGCAGGGTTCTGGATTAAGAAATTCTACAAGAAAAAATCAAGGGCAATTTTTAGCTAACTTCAAGGGTGGAAGAGGAGGTAATACTGGATCTGCTGGTGAATCAAGTGGAGATTTATATAGTGTTACTGGGCCTGTTGCTTCATACTGGCCAAATGATTATGGATTATTTGATATGGCTGGAAATGTATCAGAATGGACAGCTGATGTTTATCGACCTGTAACTGAACTAACAACCACTACAGATAATAATCCTTATAGAGGAAATGTGTATACTCAGAAGAAAAAAAATCAGAATTCACAAAACAGTTCATCAGTTGTAAACCCATATACTATTAACGATCAAGGGATAATTGAAAAAGAAGAAATAGATCCTGATGACAAATCAAATATTTATAGAAGAAACTATAAAAGATCAAATAATATTAACTATTTGGATGGAGACATAGAGTCAATAGCTGGAAGTAGTACTCAAGATATCTTAGAGTTTTCTTCAAAAGATTCTTCTACAATTCAACTAAACAAAAGAGATACTTCTGGCAATAATAGAAATGAAAGTAACCAACTATATAATAACTCTAACGAAATGTATGATTTTGGAACATCAACTTTAGTGTCTGACAGATCAAGAGTATATAAAGGTGGTTCATGGAATGATAGGGCATATTGGTTAAGTCCAGGAACGAGAAGATTCTTAGATCAATCTAGATCAAGTAGCACTATTGGTTTTAGATGCGCCATGGATAGAACAGGAACTGATAAGTCAAATATTAAACCAAATCAAAATAGAGGTACAGATTATAGTCAAAATAGAGGCAGATAGTTTTAAATCAAATAATTATTATAAAACCCCAAAATACTTGGGGTTTTTTTACATCTATATATGGAAATAGATAAGCTTTATAAAATTTTCTTAAACCACCCTAATATAACTATTGACAGCAGGTCAATTAAAAAAAACTCCATATTCTTTTCTCTAAAAGGAAATAATTTTAATGGAAATAAATTTGCAAGAGAATCATTAAATAATGGATGTAAGTATGCTATTATTGATGAAAAAAAATACTTAAATAAAAACTGTATATTAGTAAAAGATACTAAAGAAACATTACAAAAACTAGCTGCATTTCATAGAAAGAAATTAAATATTCCATTAATAGGAATTACAGGAACAAATGGAAAAACTACTACAAAGGAATTAGTAAGCAAAGTGCTGTCTTCTAAATATAAATGTTATTCTACTGATGGTAATCTAAACAATCAAATAGGAGTACCTATTAGTATTTTAGAGATTAGACAAGATCATGAAATAGCTGTTATTGAAATGGGAGCAAACAAAATTGGGGAAATCAAAAATCTATGTAAAATAGCACAACCTGAAGCAGGAATTATTACAAATATAGGAAAAGCCCACTTAGAAGGTTTTGGTAATTATAATGGAATAATTAAAGCAAAAACAGAGCTCTATGATTATTTATACTTAAAAAAAGGTATAGTTTTTGTAAATAATGACGACAAATTATTGATAGAAAAATCTAGTAAATTAAACACATATAGTTATGGAAATGAAATCAACTCTTCAATTAAATCAGAGAAAAAGGAAGTATTCCCTTTCTTGAAATTAAAGATAGATAACACCCTAATCTCATCAAATCTTACTGGAGAGTTTCAATATTACAATATTATGGCAGCTTGCGCAATTGGAACTTATTATAATATATCAATAAATAAAATTAAAAAATCCATTGAAAGCTATATTCCAAAAAATAATAGAACAGAAATAGTAAAAACAAAAAAGAATTTTATTATTCTTGATGCATACAATGCCAACCCTTCTAGCATGAGTATTATGATTGATTCATTTCAAAAATTAAATAAAAAAAATAAATTATGTATTTTAGGTGAAATGAGAGAACTAGGAAAATACTCTGAAGAAGAACATAATAAAATATATAATAAATTAGTTGATATTGGAATAGAAACAATTTATATTGGTGATAAATTTAATAATATTACAGAAAATCATTATGCAAATATTGAAGATTTTATTTTAAATATGGATAAATATAACCTAACAAATAGAAGTATTTTAATAAAAGGATCAAGAAGTGTATACCTTGAAAAAGTAGTGAGTTTTTTATAAAAAATTAATCTGTTTCTAAAGCATCTTTAATTATTTTCTTAAAAAGAAGGAAGAAAACTGAAGAAAAAAATCCTAAAGAAGAGAAAATTATAATCCATAATATATTACTGATTTTTAAATTATCTATTGGAAGAACTGGATTATCCAAAATTTGGATTAATGGAGTTTCGTTTATTATATTCATCTTAATCAATTCAATATTCTTGATTAATTCTATATATATTGTATTTAAAACCTGGACGTCTCTAGTATACCTAATCTCGTCTAACTTACCAGAATAACTTACAACCCTTAAATTCCTATCTTTTGATTTTGCCAAATTCCGTTCTGAAATACGCAACTCATTTAATATAGAATCTGCTCTAAATTGTAAATTATCCAATGAAATCCTATTTTTTTCTGTTTGGTATTTAGAATACATTTCAGAAACTTCGAAAATCATTCTTTCAACAAATACTTTAGCAAATTTTTGATTATATGAGGTGAAATCTAAGTTAAGAATGTTAGCTTGATCTTCTTGAAGTGAGATTTCTAATTTAGAATCAATAATATCAGCCCAAACTATATTTATCAAGCTATCATAATTAGTACTGAAATTTGCATCAACCTCAACTATTGAATTTAGATATAAATAATGGTGTAATAATGTAGTTTCTCTATTATTAATTACCAAACTATCATAGCTTAAAGTGGATTCAATAATTTTTCTAGACTTTAATAACTCTACAACATTATTCTGACTGAATGATCTAGAATAAGAACTTCCTATATCAATTCCGAGTTGATTTGTAATACCACTAATAGCTGAAAGATTAGTATTTTCTTTATCCATTTCAACAATAAATGATAAAGTTGCTTTATAATAATCTTTCTGATTTTTACTATAAAAATAACCAATTAATCCAAGTACAAGGGTTATAAAAATAATCTGAAATAAATACTTTTTTAATTCTTTTATATAATTAACAGTAAAAACTATACTTTCATTAAATGTTTTTTCTTCTTTCATTATTAAAATGAACCATTAATTCTACTAATTAATAAATAAAGTGATAAAATACCTGTTACCTTAACACTTGCGTTCTCTATAGCTGAATTCCAATCTATAGGAATATTCTTTTTTTTCTTTATCTTTTCACTAGAAACTAACCTAATTGTCGAACCATTTTTAACTTTAGGAGATAATTTAATAAATCCAAAATTAATAGACTTCTTAACTGAACCATTTGGATAAACTACAACTGTTCTTGATTTATCATTTTGATTAGAATATCCTCCAGCAAAATTGTTTATATAATAATTAGCCCTCTTTCCCTCAAAGAAAGGAGTTGAAATACCTTCTTGCTCAAAATTAAACAATTCCCCAGTAATGTAAACAACATTAGTTAATTTTGGAACATATAAACTATCTCCTTCTTGCAGTGTAATATTATGCTTTGATGAATTAGACTTAATAGCCTTTTCTAAATCAAAAGAAACAATATTATAAACTTGAATCTTTTCTTTATTTTCACCTCCATGTCTTTCAGATTCTAAGAGCCTCTTAGAATAAACATTATATAAAGATGTATCTATTAACATTGCTTTTTTATACTCTTCAGAAAAATCTAACATATTTTCACCACTATTATAAATATCTTGTAGCCTAAATAGTTTAACCCCTTCTAAAAAAGCATTATCTGTTAAACCTCCACTTCGTTCAATTAAATCAGAGACCCTATCTCCATCTGTTATTAAAGAGTATACTCCAGGAAAGTTAACTTGCCCACTGATTATAATATTAATTGGATCTCTGTATTCTGGATTTCTCCTAACAAAAATTTGATCATTTGCTTCAATCAAAAAATTTAAATCTTTATCTGTCAATGTTAATTCATCTGAAATATCAGCAACTAATACAATACTTCTTTCATTTGAGAAAACATTATTATTATAAGCCATTACCCTAGAAATTTCTATACGACTTCCACTTGCCTCATTTTTAACGCCTCCTGACATAGTAAGAATGTCTCTCAATCTTAATCCGTCACCATAGCTAATAATTCCTTGATTCCTAACCGAACCGAAAACCTCAACAGTAAAATCACTTTTAAAATCATCTATAGAAAACACACTAACAATGTCAAATTCTTCTAATAAAATATTTTCTTCATTATTTTGATCAATCGTAATTTTTCTTAAATCTACAGGAATATTAACTCTAGTATTATCTTCTTTCAATCTTAAAATATAAGCGCTTTCAGTAAACAAATATTTATTAATACATTCAGACCTTATCAAAAAGTCATAAATATTTTCTCCTTCAATATATTCATAATCACCCTCTACCCCAACACTTCCTTCTAAACTAATATAATTTGTATATCTTTTGTTAATCTTATTTACTATTAACTTATCAGCTGATCTTAAAAATGTATTTGAGAAGTCATCTTTATACACATCATGAACTAAAAAAACTCCATCTTCTTGTCTTTTTAAACTAATAATATTTTTTGATGCATCTGTAGTAAATCCGCCAGCATATCCAATTAAATCTTTAATATTATCAGTTGGTTTAACTTCATATGTATATGGTCGATTTACTTCTCCAACAACATCTACTAAATCTTTAGCTGCTGTAACTACGATATAATCTCCATCCTCTAAAAAAATATCTCGCTTATTAATTGGGTCAAATAAAAATTCATATACATCTAGTGAGTCTACTATATTTCCATTTCTTTTAATATATATATTTCTTACAGATCCAATTTGATTAGGACCTTTCGCTGCCATAAGTGCATTAAAAGCCGTATTAATAGCTGGTATTTCATAAGAACCAGGATTATACACTTCTCCCACTATATGAACTAAAATAACTCTAGAATAAGATAATGTAATATCCATCTTTGATTGACTCATTCCTAACTTCTTTTTAATAAGATCTCTAGATTGATCGAAAGTAAGACCCTTTACATAAATCCTTCCAAATCCTATAGGGTCAATATACCCTTTTTGGTCTACTGTAACTATATCAGAATACTCTGAATTACCCCATACAGAAATACTAATTTGATCCCCAGTGCTGATTCTGTAATGATTTGGTGGATTTGCATCAGTTGATTTTTGAAAGAAATTTATCTCATTAGTTCTAAATAAATCTTGTCCATAAACTTTTCCTCTAGGATATGAAATGCTATCATTCTTTATAAGTTCATCCCCCATTCTTTCGTAGAATTTTTTCAAATTAAACTGACTAGAAGATGTGTCTATTTCAGAATATATAGATCTCTGATACTTAAAATCTAAAGCTTCTGCTATTTCTTCATCACTCATTCCCATCTGTCTCATAACTTCCTCTGAAGGGATGTCTGAAGGTTTCAATTCATTAGGATTAATATTAGAAGGTAAAAATTTTAATGATGTTAAATTATAATTTTGTCCATTACTAATTATAAATGAAAAGACTAAAAGAATTGATGTGATTATATTTTTCATATTATTTACTATTTTAATATAGAGCGAGAGATAACAATTCTTTGTATTTCTGAAGTTCCCTCATAAATTTGTGTGATTTTAGCGTCCCGCATCAGTCTTTCTACATGATATTCCTTGACAAATCCATATCCTCCATGAATCTGCACGGCTTCCGTAGTTGTTTTCATAGCAACTTCAGAAGAAAAAACTTTTGCCATAGCTCCTATCTTGTCATAATTAATATTATTATCTTTATACCAAGCTGATTTTAAACATAATAATCTTGCCGCTTCAATTTCTGTAGCCATATCTGCTAATTTGAAAGCAATAGCTTGATGTTTATGAATTTCCTTACCAAAAGCTTTTCTTTCTTTAGAATATTTTAATGATAATTCATATGCTCCTGAAGCAATTCCTAATGCTTGGGAAGCTATCCCAATCCTACCTCCTGACAAGGTCTGCATTGCAAATTTGAATCCAAATCCGTCTTCTCCTATTCTATTATTTTTAGGTATTTTAACATCAGTAAACATTAATGAATGTGTATCAGAACCCCTGATTCCTAATTTATTTTCTTTAGGTCCAATGACAAAACCATCCATTCCTTTTTCTACAATAAAGGCATTTATCCCTTTATGACCCTTATCTAAATGAGTTTGAGCAATAACAATGTATACAGAAGCTGAATTTCCATTAGTAATCCAATTCTTAGTTCCGTTTAATAGATAATAATCACCCATATCAATTGCAGTAGTTTTTTGTGATGTAGCGTCACTTCCTGCTTCTGGTTCAGATAAACAAAAAGCTCCAATGATTTCTCCTTTTGCCAAAGGTTTCAAATATTTATTCTTTTGCTCTTCTGTTCCAAATTTTTCTATACCCCAACATACTAAAGAATTATTCACAGACATCACTACAGAACTAGATGCATCAACCTTTGAAATTTCTTCCATTGCTAATACATATGATACAGTATCCATTCCAGCACCTCCATATTTAGGATCAACCATCATTCCCATAAAACCTAAATCCGATAACTTTTTTATCTGATCTACTGGAAACTCTTGTCGTTCATCTCTATCAATCACTCCTGGTAGGAGTTCTGTCTGAGCGAAATCTCTTGCTGCATCTCTAATCATCAAATGTTCCTCTGTAAGTCTAAAATCCATATTTTTTCTTAATTATTTATTTTGAATTTATATGACAAAAGTACTGAATTTTAAATTATTTTTGGAAAAATATTGATATGAATGCAAAATACAATATTATTGGATTAATGTCAGGAACATCATTAGATGGTCTAGATATAGTAAAATGCACTTATATTAAAAAAAAAAAATGGACTTTTAATCTTGAACATTGGGAAACAATCACATACTCAGATTATTGGAGAGAGAGATTAACTAATCTACACTTAAAGTCTGAAAAGGAAATCATACACGCTGACATTGAATATGGTTTTTTTTTAGGAGAAAAGGTTAAAGATTTCTGTAAAAAATATAAATGTAAAGCTGATTATGTATCTTCACATGGACATACTATATTCCATAACCCCAGCATGAAACACTCTCTTCAAATAGGAAATGGATCAAGTATACTAAAATCTAGCGGAATAAATTGTATAAATAATTTTAGAGAACTAGATGTAAATAACGATGGGCAAGGTGCTCCATTAGTACCAATTGGAGATCTACTTCTTTTTAACAAATATAAATATTGTCTAAACTTAGGTGGGTTTGCTAATATCTCTAAAAAAAATAAAGATCATATAATAGCATTTGATATATGTCCAGTGAATTATATATTAAATCATTACACAAAAATTTTAGGTCATGAATATGATATTAACGGAAGTATCTCAATGAAGGGGAAAATAAATAATCAATTACTAATTGATTTAAACAATATCGATTTTTATAGAAAGAATAATCCTAAATCTCTATCTAGGGAATGGGTAGAATTGAAATTATTTCCAATTATAAAATTACATAAAATTCCAATTGAAGATATATTAAAAACATACATAGAACATATTGCATTACAAATTGGAAAACATCTAAAAAACAAAGAAGTTCTAATTACCGGTGGAGGTACTTTTAATTTATCATTAATAAATAGAATTAAACATTATTCATCATCTAAAATCATTATTCCAAAAAAAGAAATTATTGAATTCAAAGAAGCTATTATTTTTGGATTACTAGGAGTCCTTAAATTAAGAAATGAAATTAATTGTCTTTCAAGTGTTACTGGAGCAAAAAAAGATTCATCTTCAGGAGATATTTATATAAAATAAATAGATTGTTTATTCTATTTCATTTATTACATTTGCAAGAAATTTAGACTTATATTTAATGGAAAATTTACTTAAATTTTTTGAAGAAAAAAAACCTGAAATTGTTTTTGAATGGAAAGATGAATTTACTGAAGCTACTGGATGGATTGTAATAAACTCTTTAAGAGGAGGAGCGGCAGCTGGAGGAACTAGAATGAGGATTGGTGTTACCAAAGAAGAAGTTTTAGCGTTAGCTAAAACAATGGAAATAAAATTTACTGTAGCAGGACCTCCAATTGGAGGAGGTAAATCTGGCATAAATTTCAATCCAAATGATCCAAGAAAAAATGAGGTTCTAGATAGATGGTATAAAGCTGTGAAACCTTTATTAAAGAACTATTATGGAACAGGAGGAGATATGAATGTAGACGAAGTAGATGAAGTAATTCCATTATGTAAAAAAAATGGAATTTTATTTCCCTTAGAAGGTATAGTAAATGGACATCATCAAAAAAAAGAAAAAGAAAAAATTAAAATAATTAACCAACTAACTCAAGGAGTGCCTTTAATAGTGAAAAAAGAAGAATTAACTCCAGACCATAAAAAAAACTACTCTGTTGGGGACTTAATTACAGGATATGGTGTTTCAGAATCAGTATTACACTTCTATAAAATATATGGTGGAAACATTAAGGGTAAAAAAGTGATTATACAAGGATGGGGAAATGTTGCTGGATCTACTGCATATTATTTATCCCAAGCAGGAGCAGTTATTGTGGGTATTATCGATAAATCAGGAGGAGTTATTAATAGAAATGGATTTTCTTTCAATGAAATTAGAGATTTAGTAAATATACGAACTTCAAATCATTTAGAAATAAATAATATGTTAAGTTTTGAAGATGTTAACAAAGAAATATGGTCAATTGAAGCTGATATATTTATCCCAGCTGCTGCTTCAAGACTATTATCTCAAAATCAATTAGACCAAATGATTGAAAATGGTCTTGAACTAATTGCATGTGGTGCAAATGTACCATTTGCGGACTCAGAAATTTTCTTTGGTCCAATTTCTAAAAGCGCTGACAAAAGAATCAGTGTAATTCCTGATTTTATAGCTAATTGCGGAATGGCAAGAGTTTTTGCTTATTTAATGCAAGATAATATTGATATTAGTGACTATAAAATATTTAAAGATACATCTAAAACGATAGAAAATGCACTTGAAAAGTGTTATAAACTAAATAATTCTAAATTAAATATTTCAAAAACAGCTATGCAAATTGCTCTAAAACAATTAATAAATTAATGGAAATAATACAAAAAATCATAGATCTAAATTTTTTAGGAAATAATGGATTAAATTATTTAATCTTTTTTATTTCTATTTTCTCAGGAATAGTATTCAAAGGATTAATATCTAGATATCTAAGCCATTATTTTTACCAAATAATTGGGAAAAAAGAAACTAGAGTTGGTCCTGAAAAATTTAAAGAATTATTATCAAAACCAATTGGATATTTAATTATGCTATCCTTTATTTATTATGGATTTAATCAATTAAATTTTCCTGAAAAATGGAACCTTGCTCCAGTAAATGAAATTGGAACTAAAATGATTATTCTAAAAAGTTTTTCATTAATCTATATCTATTCTATATTCATTATCGTAAAAAGATGCATCACTTTCTTTGGCATTCTATTACAAAAAAGAGCTGAAGAGTCAGAAAATAAAATGGATGACCAATTAGTGCCCTTCGCTATTGAAATTATACGATTTATTTCTTATATTTTATTCTTTTTTGTAATTTTAGGACAAGTATTCAATGTAAACGCTACTGGATTAATTACTGGTCTTGGTATTGGAGGTATAGCAATTGCAATGGCTTCTAAAGAAAGTCTTGAAAACTTACTTAGTTCATTTACAATTTTTCTAGACAAACCATTTACTGTTGGAGATATAGTTACGATAGGTAACGTTACTGGAGTAGTAGAAAAAGTAGGATTCAGAAGTACTCGTATTAAAACATTTGACAAAAGCATTGTTACAGTTCCAAACAAAAAAATGGTAGATGCAGAACTAGATAATCTAGGTCTCAGACCTGTAAGGAGAGTTAAATTTTATGTAGGTCTAACTTATGAAACTTCTGCAAAAAAAATAAAAGAAATAGTACATGATATCCAGCATTTAATTGATAACCATCCAAAAACAAATCAAGAAGGAAAAGTTAGATTTCAAGAGTTTGGGGCAAGTTCATTAGATATATTGGTATTGTATTATGTAAATAGTCCTTTATGGGAAGACTTAATAGATGTAAAAGAAGATATTAATTTTAATATTATGGAAATTGTTAATAAACATAATTCTGATTTTGCATTCCCGTCTACAACAGTATATTTGCAAAAATAAAAAAGAAAATTTATGATTACAACACTAATGATTATTGTATTCATTTTGGGATACTTAGCTATTGCTCTTGAACATTCAATAAAGATAGATAAAGCAGCTTCTGCTCTTATTATTGGGGGATTAGGATGGGCACTTTTATCAATCGGTCTAGCAGAAATTATTGATTTTGAAATTGTAACAAATAAATTCAACAGTTTTAACGATTGGTATGGTATCAAAAATCCAGGAAAAGAAATAACAGAATTAAAATTTCTAAAATATGAATTATCTCATCATCTAGTAGATATTGCTGAAATTTTATTCTTTCTATTAGGAGCAATGACTATAGTAGAAATTATTGATAATCATGATGGATTTTCAATTATAACAGATAAAATTAAAACAAATAATAAAGTTGCTTTAATGTGGATTTTATGCACAATTACCTTCTTCTTTTCTGCTGCATTAGACAACTTAACTACAGCTATTGTTATAGCTGCGTTACTTGCAAAACTCATTAAAGATAAAAAAGACTTATGGATGTTTGCTGGTATGGTAATCTTAAGTGCAAATGCTGGTGGAGCATGGTCGCCAATTGGAGATGTTACTACAATAATGTTATGGATAGGTGGACAAGTAAGTGCAGAGAATATAATACTCTCAGTAATTATTCCTTCTATTGTTTGTGCTCTAGTTCCTTTAGTTTATATTTCATTTAAGTTAAAAGGAAATGTTACACGTCCAAATTTATCAGAAATTGACAAAAAAAATAAAATTAATACTACATCATTTGAAAAGAATTTAATCTTTTTTCTAGGAGTATGCGGACTATTATTTGTACCTATATTTAAAACAGTAACACATTTACCACCTTACGTAGGCATGATACTTTCTTTAGGTTTTCTATGGGCTATCACAGAAATAATACACAGAAATAAAAGTATTCAAGAAAAATCACAACTCTCTGTAATTTCAACATTAAAAAAAATTGATTCAGCAACTATATTCTTCTTTTTAGGTATATTATTAGCAGTAGCTTCTTTACAATCAGCAGGACAATTAGACATTGTCGCAAACTGGCTAGATAATAGTTTTAATGGACAAACTGCTAATGGCATTTATATCATAAATATTATTATAGGTTTATTATCTTCTATCGTAGATAATGTACCACTTGTAGCTGGAGCAATAGGAATGTATCCAATCACAGAAACAGGGTTTTATGCTATGGATGGAATGTTTTGGGAATTTCTTGCATATTGTGCAGGAACTGGAGGATCTGTGCTAATTATTGGTTCAGCTGCTGGTGTTGCTGTTATGGGAATACTAAAAATCGATTTTATTTGGTACCTCAAAAATATTTCATTGCTAGCTTTAATGGGATACTTATCAGGTGCCTTTGCTTATATACTAATGCAATAAAATTTTAATTTAACGTTTTATTTATTATGAAAGATACTTTAAATCAACCGACAACTACCAATATAGATTCTTCTGAAATAACACAAGAAAAAACACTTTCAATAATTGATTTAATGACTTCTGGGGGAACAGGAGGAAACATAATTATGATTGTATTAGGAATCTTATCTGTTTTTGCAATATATATTTTAATTGAGAGGATATCATCATTAAATAAAGCCAAAAAAGGAAATCCTGATTTCATAAATAAGATTAATAAATTAGTAAATACAAATAATTTTTCTGAAGCTATTTCCGCTTGTCATCAAGAAAATTCTACAATTTCTAGAATGATTGAAAAAGGATTAAAGAGAAATGGAAAACCGTTTAATGAAATACATTCATCCATGGAAAATCAAGGTAAATTAGAAGTTAATCGACTAGAGCACAACCTTACAATTCTAGCTACTATTTCTGGAGCTGCACCAATGATTGGTTTTTTAGGCACAGTAATTGGAATGATCTTAGCATTTCATGATATGGCATCTGCTGGTGGAAATATTGATGTAGAAATGTTATCAAAAGGAATTTACACTGCAATGATTACTACAGTTGCTGGTTTAGCAGTTGGAATTGTCTCTTATATCTCTTATAACTTTCTTTTATCTAAAATTGATAAAATTATTTTCTCCATGGAAAATGCTAGTTCAGAATTTTTAGATAATCTACAATAAATATATATGAATCTTAGAGGAAGAAATAAGGTAAACCCAAACTTCAATATGTCTTCAATGACTGATATTGTATTCCTTCTTTTAATATTCTTTATGCTCACTTCCACACTAGTAAGTCCCAATGCTCTGAAGTTGCTCTTACCAAATAGTAAAGCAAAAACACTAGAAAAACAAACAATATCTATATCAATTGATAAAGAAATTAATTTTTATGTGAATAAAGTTATGGTTAAAGAAGTCTTGTTAGAAAATGAAATTAAAAAAGTTGTTGCAAACACAGAAGATCCTGCGATCATTCTACATGCTGATAAATCTGTAGACATTGAACATGTGGTGAAAATAATGGATATAGCTTATAGAAATAAATTCAAAATTGTTTTAGCAACTAAACCATAAAATGAAATATAATAAAATTAAAAAAAATAAACATAAAACAAAAGGTTGGATCGGGACACTTATATTTCATATAATTTTATTAACTATATTCTTTATCACAGGGCTTTCATACACAATACCTCCTCCTCCTGAAGAAGGGATTACTATTAACTTTAACTCATCAGAATCATCCTCAGGAAATAATAGTAATAATCCAGAAGAATCTTCTAAAAATGTAGAATCGATAATTGAAAAATCTGACAATGTTGAGAGCACTAATCAAAACCATGAAAAAACTATTTCAAATAATAAAAAAAAAGATGTAAAATCACCTAATGAGAATATTGAAAATAACCCAGATGATAATATTGAGGAAAAAATAACTCAAGAAATAGAACCAAAAGCTGTTTTTAATCCAAATAAATTTAATAAAAATGGCAACGGAAATAATGAAAATTATAATGGAAATGGGATTGATGATAATGGTGATGGTGGTAATGGTAATGGACAGAATGGAGACGGAGAGATAGGAAACAGAAAAAAACCTAGTAAGCATGATTATACTTTAGGCTTAGGACCTGGATATATTGAGATAGACATTTTAGTAGATGCAAATGGAAGTATTATAAAAATATTTGATGAAACTTTTAAAACATCTTTTAAATTTTTTAGTGATTATCAAAAGAAAGAATTATATAAATCAATCAAAGAAGATTTAAAGTATGGTCCAGCTAAAGGAGATGACATGTCTGACAAAAGAACTAGACTAAAACTAAATTATGTTAACTAATGAATTATCAAGAGACAATTAATTTTTTGTTTCAAAAACTACCTATCTATCAAAGAGTCGGCAATATTGCATACAAGAAAGATATAGGCAATATATTAAAAGCAAGTGAAGTTACAAATAATCCCCACAAGAACTTTAAATCTATACATATAGCAGGTACAAATGGCAAGGGTTCTACATCCCACATGATATCATCTATAATTCAAGAAGCAGGATATAATGTAGGTTTGTATACTTCACCTCATCTAAAAGATTTTAGAGAAAGAATCAGGATTAATGGAAAAAAAATAAATAAAAAAGAGGTTACAGAATTTATTAATATTTACAAATTAGAATTTGAAAAAATTAATATGTCATTTTTTGAAATAACAGTTTCAATGGCATTTTACTATTTCTCAAAAAAAAAAGTAGATATAGCTGTAATTGAAACAGGTTTAGGAGGAAGATTAGATAGTACAAACATAATAAATCCAGAGATTTCAGTAATAACAAATATTGGACTTGACCATACTGCATTATTAGGAGATAATTTATGTCAAATTGCAGAGGAAAAATCGGGGATAATTAAAGAAAAAACTCCAGTAATAATTGGAAGAAAACAAAAAGAATGTGTTGAAATCTTTAGAAAAAAATCTTTAGAGAAAAAAAGTGAATTAATTTTTGCGAAAAAATACTCTTACAATAGCGATTTATTAGGAGAATATCAGAAAGAGAATATAAATACTGCTGTTACTACAATAAAGAATCTAAATAATTATAATATCTCTGAGCAAAATATTATTGACGGGCTACTAAAAGTCAGAGAAAACACTTCTCTATTAGGCAGATGGCAAATAATTGATGTTAAACCTAAAATCATATGCGATACTGCTCATAATATAGACGGAATTAAATCAATATTAAAACAATTAAAAAAAGAGAGATTCAAACAACTACATTTTATCATAGGAATGGTGAAAGACAAAGAAATTACTAAAATATTACAAATTCTTCCATTAGAATATAAATATTACTTCTGTAAACCTAATATCATTAGAGGAATTGAAGCTAAATTACTTTACAAAAAAGCTGGAAAATTTGGGTTAAAAGGCAATGTTTATGAAACTGTATCAAAAGCTTTTATTGCATCAAAAAATAATGCTGACAAAGATGATCTAATATTTATTGGGGGTAGTACTTTTTTAGCATCTGAAATTATTTAATAATTTAGATATAATAATTCTTTTCAAAGCAACAAAATAATTTATATTTGCAATATTAAACTTTACAGGGCGATTAACTCAGTTGGTTCAGAGTGCCTCCCTTACAAGGAGGAAGTCGGGGGTTCGAGTCCCTCATCGCCCACTAAATAAAAACCCACTCAATTGAGTGGGTTTTTATTTATTCAAAAAATATTTTCTTCTCCACTGTTCCGTCATCGTAAATATAAAAAAGTGGAATATTTTTTAACACCTTTGTATTTCTTCCTAACATATCAGTTATTGCGAGTGTCTTTTTATTATGAAAATTA